>ERZ724508.406-NODE-406-length-31211-cov-6.420946_pt1 | contig 31211 bp, 23 predicted proteins | sample MGYA00376041_ERZ724508 | MGnify/ENA primary metagenome ERZ724508 (study PRJEB28724, sample SAMN07190887) | wastewater metagenome | isolation source: effluent of sewage treatment plant in Hong Hong | place: USA: Christiansburg, Virginia | collected 2016-03-01 ...
CTTATTAAATAATAATTTTGAATTTTATCTATTTGGTTCTTTTGCAAACAATCTTAACTATAATGACATTGATATTATAATAATCTATAATGACTACAACGAACTTCAAAAAACAAAAGATATAATATCACAAGAGTTTAAAACTCATTTAATTCATTTTACATGTTTTACGAAATCAGAAGAACATGAATTATCCTTTATAGAAAAAGTGAATGCGATAAAAATTACATAAATAAGAAACGACTATTATCTATTTCATTTAAAACCTTCAATAATCCTCCCCAACAACCCAACATTCACCGTTTCAATAGGATGTTTGATATTAGGCAACATATACATGGCGCCGTTTTTTAATTGCTTGTAAACGGCTGTGGTTTCTTCAAGAGTAACCATATTGTCTTTATCCGCTAAGCCAATGAGTACTTTATTTTCAATACTTGTAAAATCATTTAAAGACAAAGCATTTTTATTTCCAAGGCTCAACATCATCTCTGCTGTTTTTTGCAAGAGTAATTCCCAATCTTTTCCATGTCGTTTTTGCAAAGCTTCGGCAAACTTCGGTACTTTTTCGAGAATGGTTTTAGAGTCGAGCATTTTAGTTTCTTTAGCAGAAATTTCTGGGTTCCATTCAAATTTAGTTCCAAGGGTAATAATGTTTCCTAAAAGCGTTGGTTGTTGGTGCGCTAAATATAAAGCTACATAACCACCCATGCTATAACCAAACACGGTGGGTTGCTGTAAATTGTTTTCTTTAATAAATTGTTCTAACTCCAAGGCAAATTGCTCAATACCAAAATGAGTTTGGAAAGGTGTTTGTCCGTGGCCGCTAAAACTTAAGGTATAAACTGTATAACCGTTTTGTTTTAATTCAATAGCTAATGGTTCTAACTGATCTTTAGCGCCAATGGCTCCATGAAGTAAGATGATGTTTTTCATAAATTAAGATAACTCAAAATATTAAAGTTACAATAATTTTAAAAATAAAATCACTCAGTTGCTTCCAATTTTTCTTTCAAATGATTGTTTTTAAGAAAATAAATATCTTCCGTAAGCAAAGGTAAAGTTACGCTCTTTTCTTTCTCTCCAACATGTATGAGTAAAACGCTTTGTTCTAATGAATTCAACAATTCATAATTACCTGCTTGTTTAAATTCAATAATATATTTTCCGTTGTCTTTATGGCGCTCAACTCTACTTACTAAAGTAGTTTGTGGTGTCTTTAAAACAACTACTATTGCTGTTATCATCAAAAACATGATGATCACAAATAATAAAATACTTTTATTCATCCTCATTACTTTATAATTTAAATGATATGTATATAAATAATAAGAGGAACCTAAGTTCCCCTTATTATTATTGAACTAAAATCTATATCATTCAACTATAGTTCAATTTTATTTAGTAACTACTATTTTTACTTTTGAGCTTTTCCCTATTACATAGTAAATACCTTGTGATAACCCACTTACATTAATTTGCTGAGCATCTTCTTTTAAATCCATCGTTTCAACTATTTGACCTATAGCATTCATAATTGTGTAAGTACCTTTTGTTGGAATTAAAATAGTGAAGTCCCCGTTATTTGGATTAGGATAAATGTTTATATCAGTGTTGACTTCGAGAGCCTCAGTCAACGAAGTACACAAACTCACGTTTACAGTTTTAGTTGCAGCTGCCGAACAGCTATTTGCATCTGTGTAATTATAAGTTACCGTAAATGTTCCAGCACCAGAAACAGAGGGATTAAAACTTGCGCCACTTACACCAGCGCCTGAGTAAGTACCACCTGTCGGTGTTCCCGCTAGAGCTACTGAAGCATTCGCTATACATAAAGGACTAGTAATATTTGCCAACGTCACAACAGGTAAAGCATTAACTGTAACCGTTACAACTTTTACAGCCGTGGTTGCACAACCTATTAAATTTCCAGATACCGTATAAACCGTGGTACTTGTTGGATTGACAGTAATACTAGATGAGTTAGAACTTGTATTCCAAGTATAGGTATTAACACCACTTGCCATGATGGTTGCAGATGAACCAATACAAATACTAGTTGAGTTAGCGGCAATAGATGGAGCACTTCCAACAGTTACTGATGCAGTTACTGTTTTTACACAGCCTGCTGCTGAAGTTCCAGTAACGGTATAATTTGTATTAACTGTAGGGCTAACCGCTAAGTTTGGTGCTGTTGCTCCAGTATTCCATAAGTAAGTTGATGCGCCACTTGCAGCTAATGTACCTGTTGAACCCGAACAAATAGTGGTTGATGAAACCGATGTATTAGGTAAGGCATTAACTGTTACAGTTACTGTTTTAGTATTTGCACATCCAGTTGTCGTTCCTGTCACAGTATATGTTGTAGTTAATGTTGGTGTAACAGAAATTGAAGAAGTTGTAGCGCCAGTGTTCCAGCTGTAGCTTGTTGCTCCACTTGCAACTATGTTAGCAATTGTGCCTGAACAAACTGTTGTACCACTAACTGCAACTGTTGGCGAAGCATTAACGGAAACACTTACCGTTTTAGTATTTGAACAACCTGGGTTTGAACCAATTACGGTATAATTTGTAGTTGACGTTGGAGATACAGAAATGGATGATGTAGTGGCACCTGTATTCCAACTATAAGTTGCAGCGCCAGATGCAATTAAGTTAGTTGTTGTACCTGAACAAATAGTAGCACTATTTACAGAGACAGTTGGAGTTTGATTAACAGTAATCACTAAAGTTCTAGTAGTAGAACATGTTGTGGCTGATGAAACAGTACCTGTTACCGAATAGGTTGTTGTAATTGTTGGAGTTACCGTAATAGAAAATGCTGTAGCTCCAGTACTCCAAAGCATGCTTGATGCTCCGCTTGCTGTTAATGTGCGAGTAGCACCTGCGCATATAGTTGCGCTACCATTAGTTACAACATTTGGTGTGGTTGTTACATAAACAGAAACAGCTGTTCTAGGATAAGTTTCGCAGCCCATATTAACTGGCGCCGCATAATAAACAGTATTAGAAGATAATACTGGGGTTGTAAAACTATTAGAGGTACCAACTAAACTTCCTGTAGTAGAACTTGTGTACCATCTAATTGAACCCATATTAGGAGTAGCGCTTATAATTGCGCTATTACCGCTACAGATGGATGCTGAACTTGCAGCACTAACCGTTGCTAATGGAATAGCAGATGCAGTTACCGCTGTTCTAGTAGCACTAACACATCCATTATTATCTACCGCCGCTACATAATAAGTTTGGTTAGAAGTAATGGTTGCAGTATAGGTTAAACTATTTCCTAAAAAAGAACCATCTGTTGCTGCATTATACCACAATACATTCCCAGAATTAGAAGTAGCCGAAACAGAAACAGTGCCATTGTTACATACACTTCCACTTGTAATACTTGTTATAGAGCCTGTTGAAGTGGCGCAATACTTCATAACCGTTGCCTTGCTGCTTACAGTAGCATCAGAATAACCAACAAATATAGTACCTATAGAATTAACATGAATAGAAGTGAATGTAACGGCTCCACCTGAAAAACCAGCGTTTCCAATTGTTACCCATGCTGATCCATTGTAACTCATCACTGTAGAATAATTTGAAGTTCCTACATCACGGTAAGTAACATAGGGCGTTCCAGTTGAATTAAATGCGATACGAAGATAATCTGCTTGACCTACAGAAAAACCTGCTGTTCCAACTGCTACCCAATTTGTGCCATTATACATTTTTACAGAGGCTTTTTGTCCTAAACTCGCATCACGATACAATAGATATGGAGTGCCAGAACTATTAATCCCTAAATCTAAATAACCTGTTGCTCCTTGGCTTGTAACACTTACACCTCCTACTACAACCCAAGCTGTTCCATTAAACATCATTACTCTTGCTTTATTTAAATCAGCATTATCCTGATAAGCCACATATAAAGTTCCAGAAGAATTTCTTTTCATCCTCACAATAGTTGCCTGACCTGCAGAAAAACCTGACACTCCAACCAAAACCCAAGCCGATCCATTAAATTTCATAACCGTTAATTTATTGCTATTAGCCGCATTAGTAAAAGCAATACATGGGGCATTGGTATTATCAAATTCAATAGCAATATCTTGATTTAACATAGAAGTTGCTATAGTAGCAGTGCCAACAGCGACCCAATTTGTACCATTAAATTTCATGACACTAATTTTTCCAGTATTGTCATACATGGCAACGTGTGGAGCTCCACTTGCATCAACTTTCATATCTAAAGCATAAACATTACTTGGAGAAAATGCCGCAGCTCCAACTAACGACCATGCACCACCAGTGCTTTTCATTACATTAACTTTTGGCGTAGCGTCCACATAAGCTGAATAAAGTGTTGAGCCACTTGCCGCTAAAACATTTCGATTTGAAGTTGTATTCGAAAATCCAGGAATATTAATCGGACTCCATTGAGCCAGCATTGGATTAACAAGGGACAAAAAAAGCACTACTAAACAGCTTATTCCAAAGTAGGTAAATTTAGATTTCATAAGATATAGATTTAAAATTTCTATATCAAATTTATTGCGTTTAATCGGGTTAAAATGTTCGTATTAACAGTCGATAAAGGGAATTTAATAAGTGATGACTTCTGTTTAATAAGTGATTTTTGGTTGTATTATTCTAAATACTATTTAATAATTCAAGAATCAATTCACGCTTTCGTTGAGAAACCGGTACCACATGTTCATTATCTAAAACTAAAACACCACCATCCGCCTTATCAAAACGGGAAATATGTTTAATATTTATTAAGTGAGAGTGATGCGTGCGAACAAAACCGAAAGGTTCTAATACATCTTCGTACTCCTTTAAACTTTTTGAGATAATAATTTTTTGATCTGACATTAAATAAAATTCTGTGTACGGGCCTTCTGCCTTGCAGCGAACAATATCAGACACTTTTACAAAATAGATAGATTCATTATCTTTTAAAACAATCTTTTTGTCAGATACAGCAATTGAACTTATGCTTTCTTGTAGTATTTTAAATTGCAACTCAAGCGTTTTAGTTTTAATGTTCTTTTCGGCTCTAACAACTGCATTAATCAAGTCTTCAGCATCAATAGGTTTAAGCAAAAAATCAATAGCACTTAATTTAAAAGCATTAACTGCATATTTATCATGAGCCGTAATGAAAACCAATTGAAACGAATAGGATTCTAGCTTTGAAGCCAGCTCAATACCGGTTCCGTCATCCATTTCAACATCTAAAAAAACTAAGTCGGGCTTATAATTAGCAATGGCCTCTAAACCAGAAACAACACCTGTTGCTTGTTGTATTTCTGATACTTGTGGACAAAAGGACTTTAATTGCTTTTCTAAGCCAATTCTAATCTGCTCTTCGTTATCAATAATTAAAACTTTCATATAATTGTCCCCTTAAAGTAAACATAAAAATACAATTATTTCGTAAACACTAATAAGTGACTCCTTTCGTTTAATAAGTGATGAATTGTATTTAATAAGTGATTTTACTAGCCATTAAAGATAATGGGTAAACAAACCTCCACTTTAACGCCAGTTTGGATATTATCTACAATTTTAAAGTTAGCTGTAGATTTATAATTTTTATTTATAATAGCTAATCGATCTGTAATAATTTGCACTGCTCGCGAGGGATATTTTTTCTCCAATTTACTATCGCCAAAACCTTTACCGTTATCAGAAATAATGATTTTTAGCTGTGAATTTTCTTTAAAAATCTTAATCAATATAATTCCTTCATATTCAATTCCTTTAAATCCATGTTCAATTGAATTTTCGATAAAAGGTTGAAGCAACATACTTGGGACTTTAATTTCATCAATTTCTAGATCATCAGCCATCTCAATTTGATAATCAAATTTATTGGGGAACCTCATTTTTTGGATATTCAAGTAATTTTCTAAAAAAGAAATTTCTTCTTCAATAGACACAAGATCATTATAGGTGCTTTCTAATGACTGACGCATTATTTTTGAGAAGCGAGAAATATATCCCGAAACTTTAGATTGATTTTCGGGTTCTAATGATAAACTTTGTATTGACGAAAGTGCATTAAAAATAAAGTGAGGATTCATTCTAGCTCTATTGAGTCTCTGTTCAACCTCTAAAGCCTTAAACTTACTTTTAAGAATAGTTTGCCTGTAAAAAAAGATAATAATTGCAATGGCCAATAATGCAGCTACAACACCTGCAATTAAAAATTTAACACGCAATGCCTCTACTTCATTTTTACGATTTAATTCATTGATGCGTTTTTCGTTTTCCGACTTATTATATTTTTGCTCTAATTCAGTTGTAATTTCAGTCTTTTCAATACTTTTAATGCTATCATTTATTTTTGTGTGTTTTTCATAATAGAATAATGCTTTTTCATAATTCCCTGCATTTCGTTCTAGTTCATATAAACGTTCGTACGTAGAAGCTATATTTAAAATATTATTTTCTAATTGCGCATACTTCAGCATGGAATCAGCAAACTGCCTTGCCTTTTTGTAATCTTTTAACTCTATATAATAGTCTGTTTTTTTTGTGTATAGTGCTTTTAAAATTCTAAAATCGACATTGATATTTAAGATAGAAATGCCGCTGTCACAATATTGAATTGCTTTTGATAGTTCTTTTTTTGTAAAAAAAGCACCTGAAATCATGCTATAACAATTACTGATTGAACGAATGATCTTTAATTTTTTAGCAAGTTCAAGTGTTTGCAATGCGTTTAAATACAAACTATCTATGTACAACTTGTCATTTTTTAAATCATATATTCTTCCAAAATAAGCAGATCTATTACCCATTAATAAAAGCAGTAAATTATTTTCGTCTTTATTTTGAATTAAATGAATGGCTTGCCGGTTATACTCTAATGATTTTTCAGGCTGGTCAAGTAGAGACTCAAAAAGATAGGCCATTCTACTTAAAGATTTAGCATGCAATACATCGTTTTTAGTTTTAATAGCAAGTTCTTTGGCTTTTAGTAAATAGGTTAAAGCACTATCTGGAATATTTTTTTTAATTAATAATGTGCCAATTTGATATTTATAAAGCGCTTGAATATCATCACACAAATTAGAAGTAAATGATTCTTCTAATAAATTAGAAATAGAATCGGCAGCCACTAAATTTTCTTTGGATATATAATATTGTAAATAGCATAATTGCGCATACTGCTTACATGAAAGATCCTTAATCGGCAATCGATCTATTCGCTCAGGAATTAATTCAAACTGCTTTTTATCAATGTCATCTTGTATTTGTTTTATTTTTTGAGACGAATTAGGGCAATTACAATTATTTTCAGCATAAGTAGCACAGCTAATTAATATGAAAAGAAAAGAAAAAAATAACTGCTTCATCAAAAAAATAAGAAATGTTTATAAAGATAAAATTATAGTATTTTTTCATATAAGCATACACTGATAATAACTATAATGCTTCTAATTAGATTTAACAAAAAAAACAGCGGCAATTACCGCTGTTTTTGAACTAATTATGTATTTATTAAATTAAGCCTTGGCTTTAAATTTATTAATAGCGTTTACTGTAAATTCAGAAAGCACTAAAGTGCCGCTCATTCCCGCTCTTTCAACTAATAATGTATCCCAGTTTTCTGTTCCTTCCCACATGATTTTCTTTAACATCATCATTGCTTCTGGGTTGCTGGTTGCTAATTTACCAGCTAAAGCGGCAATGCCTTTATCCATGTCTTCTGCTGAAGCAAATACCTCGGCATATAAACCTTTTTCTTTAGCCCATTGTGCAGTTTGCCATTCGGTAGCGTTAATGGTTAATTGACAAAAAGCAGAAGTGCCTACTTTACGTTCCACTGCTGGCCCAACCACAAACGGTCCAATACCCACTGCTAATTCAGATAATTTAATAGATGCATCATTAACAGCAAATGTATAATCAGCACTTGAAGCAATTCCTACTCCGCCACCAACAGCTTTCCCTTGCACACGTGCAATAATAAATTTAGGTGCTTTACGCATAGCATTTATTACTTGGGCAAAACCCGAAAAGAATTTTAATCCTGTATCAATATCTTTTATCGAAATTAATTCGTCAAAACTTGCACCTGCACAAAATGCTTTTTCTCCTTCGCTTTGTAATACAATGACTTTAGCGTTATCGTCTTTCCCTAATTTTTCAATCTCTGCTGCTAGATTTCTTAATTGAACTCCTGGCATCGAATTACTTTGAGGATGAAAAAAAGTAATCGTTCCTACTCCGTTTTTAATTTCTGATTTTATTGTACCTTCCATTTTACTCTATTTTTAAAAATATAATTCTTTAAATGCATTTTTTATTTGTTTCCTAATCGAATTCAAATCTAAAGGACTTTGACTTGAACTAAAAAACTGTTCTCGAATATAACAGATTTCTTTTTTATTTTTATCATAAACAATAAGAAATCCTTTCAATCCTTGTTTACCATCAAAGGCGCCTTTAAAATCCAATCCGTTATTATCTAATGTATATTTAGAATTGACGCCATTTTTCATTGCTTCGTTAACAATTAATACACCACTCATACCGAAGGCAAAGCCAGATAATAGATTTAAAGCAATGGTTTCGCCTTTTAAAATAGCCTCTTCTTTTGCTAAATTAGTATCCTTAGTAAATCCAGTAGAAATAAAATAAAGATTAAAATTTGATGTGGTTGTTTTACCTATTTCATCAAAAATATCAGGAGCTTTAAACCCTTTTACTTTTTCATTGGTTTTTGTGTAATTTAAAATAGAAAAAATAGCAGAATTAATCTTTCTTGATGTTAATGTATCAAATCTTTGATTAGTGAAATTGGTTTTTTTTACTCGCTTTCTAATAATAGAATCATTTTTATAAATAGAAGTTAGAGTTTGAATTGGCTCTATATTTACCTTTTGATTTACATCAACATAGTAAATAGAAGCAAACGTCCCTATATAATCTGGCCTAACGAACTCATCAAGTTTTTGATTATCAGTTGTTAGTGTTCGTGTTTGTACACACGAGCTTAAGGAAACCAGTACACACAAAAATAAAAAACAACTAAGCTTCCAATTCATTTGCCAGATTTTAATGAACGTAACTAATGATTGAAAAAATCAATCATTAGTTACGCTAAAATAGTTACTGGGTTTTCTAAGTAGGTTCTTAAAGTTTGTAAGAATGCCGCACCTGTTGCTCCGTCAACAGTTCTGTGGTCACAAGCTAAAGTTACTTTCATTACATTACCAGGTACTACTTGATTATTTTTTACTACCGGAACTTGTTTAATAGCTCCTACAGATAAAATACAAGACTCAGGTGTATTGATAATCGATGTAAATTCATCAATACCAAACATTCCTAAATTAGAAACCGTGAATGTATTTCCTTCCCAATCTGCTGGTTGTAATTTTTTATCTTTAGCACGTTTACCTAAATCTTTTACCTCAGCGCTAATTTGTGATAAGGATTTCTGATCAGCAAAACGAATCACTGGAACTAATAAGCCATCTTCAACAGCCACTGCTACACCAATGTGTACGTGAGAGTAAGTTCTGATTTTATCTCCCATCCAACTTGAATTTACTTTTGGATGTTTACGTAATGCCGCTGCACAAGCTTTAATGACTAAGTCGTTGAAAGAAACTTTTGTATCAGGAATAGCATTAATGGCATTACGAGATTGCATCGCATTATCCATATCTACTTCAATGGTTAAATAAAATGCAGGTGCTCCATTTGTACTTTCTAATAAACGTTTCGCAATCACTTTACGCATTTGCGAAGCTGGCTCATCTGTAAATCCTTCTGTACCTGGAACAAATGAACTAACAGCTTTCGAACTTCCGCTAGACGTAGTTTGTGCTGGTTTATAATTTTCAATATCTGATTTAGTCACACGGCCATTATCGCCAGTACCATTTACTTTCGAAATATCAATGCCTTTGTCTTTTGCTAATGCTTTTGCTAAAGGTGATGCTTTTACTCTTGAATCAGAAGAACTGTTATTAGTTGTTTGAGTTGGGTTGTTTGTTGCTATTACAGTTTCCACTTTAGGTGCCGCTGTCGTTGTTGTTGTTTTAGCAGAACCACCTGAAGAAATAGATGCTAAAATAGCGTTCACATCTTCACCTCCTTTTCCTAAAATAGCAATAATACTATCTACAGGGATAGATTGTTTCTCTTGAACACCAATGTGAATTAAAACACCATCTTGGAATGATTCAAATTCCATCGTGGCTTTATCAGTTGCAATATCCGCTAATAATTCTCCACTCTTTACTTTATCTCCTACTTTTTTGTGCCATTTTTCAATCACACCATCCGTCATCGTATCACTTAACTTTGGCATGCGAACAACTTCAACACCTGCAGGTAATGCTGCCGGAGCTGAATTACTAGTTGTTTGAATTGGAGCAGCCTCTGTTTTCTCTTCGGTTTTTTGAGTCCCTTTAGTCTCTCCTCCACCTTTTAATAAAGCAGAAATATCTTCTCCTTCTTTTCCTAATATAGCAATGATAGAATCTACAGGAACAGCTTGTTTTTCTTGAACACCAATGTGCAATAAAACACCATCCTGAAATGATTCAAATTCCATGGTTGCTTTATCTGTTTCTATATCAGCAAGCAACTCGCCGCTCTTTACTTTATCACCAACTTTTTTGTGCCATTTTGCGATTACTCCATCTGTCATGGTATCGCTTAATTTGGGCATGCGTACAATCTCTGCCATGTCTTATTCGTTAATGTATGGGTAATTTGGTTCTGCATAAACGTCTTTGTAAAGTTCTTCCGGCTCTGGGTAAGGACTTTCTTCAGCAAATTGAACGGATTCATCAACTAACGCTTTCACTCTTGCCTCTGCTGCCTCAATTCCTGCTTCATCAATCCATTTATTCTCTAATAATGTTTCTACCACTTTTTGAATTGGATCTTGAGTTTGATATTCCTTCACCTCATCTTTAGTTCTATATGTTTGCGCATCACTCATCGAGTGACCTTTGTAACGGTATGTTTTCATTTCTAAAAACGTTGGTCCGTCACCACGACGTGCTCTTGCTACTGCTTCTTCCATAGCTTCATGAACTGCCTCAACTGTTAAACCATCCACAGGTTTACTTGGCATATCATACGCTAACCCTAATTTCCATAAATCGTGCACGTTACTAGTACGTTCTACCGAAGTTCCCATGGCATACATGTTATTCTCTACAATAAAAATTACTGGTAATTTCCATGTCATAGCCATGTTAAATGCTTCGTGTAATGCTCCCTGACGAACTGCTCCATCACCCATTGAACATACACACACATTATCATTACCCATAAATTTATCTGCAAAAGCAATACCTGCACCTAAAGGAATTTGTCCGCCAACAATACCATGTCCGCCAACAAAATTATGTTCCTTACTAAAAATATGCATTGAACCACCTTTACCTTTACAGCAACCAGTAATTTTAGCATACATTTCGGCCATAATATATTTTGGATGCATTCCTAAACCAATACCGTGCGCATGGCAACGGTAAGCAGTGATATGCTTGTCTTCTTTTTTAGTAGCACTTACAGTACCAGCTACAATAGCTTCTTGTCCGATATATAAATGGCAAAAGCCTTTGATTTTTTGTTGAACATATACCTGTCCAGTTTTCTCTTCAAACTTACGCATCAATAACATTGATTCGTACCATTTAAGGTATTGTTCTTTTGAAAACTTGCTCTTTTTTTCAGCTGTTTTAGCCATAGAAATTACAATTTAATAAGGTACAAAAATAAGAGAATAAATGAAATTCAAAAGCCTTAAATAAAGCCTAATTACAGATACTTTTTACTAAACATAAGAGGCAATAAACTTTCGATGCTTTTAGCAATATAAATTTGCCCTTTTTCGCCCGACATGATGATTCTGATAGGCTTTCCAGACATGTTTTCATACTCAGCAATTACCTGTCGGCAGCCTCCACAAGGTGATAATGGCTCACTAATGACCATATTTTTAGATTTTACAGCTACCGCCACAGCTTTTACTGCCACATTTGGATATTGAGCCGAAGCATAAAAAATAGCCACTCTTTCGGCGCATAAACCACTTGGATAAGCCGCGTTTTCTTGATTATTGCCTGTCACAATTTTACCATTTTCTAATAAAACAGCCGCGCCAACATGAAATTCAGAATAAGGGGCATAAGCGGTTTTTACCATTTTTTGAGCAGCTAAGAGTAATTCAGCGTCCTTTTTATCTAAATCCTTAGCAGAATTGTAAACATCAAATTCGGTTAATATAGATAGTTTAGAAACTTTAGATTTTGCCATGAGGTCAATTATATAAAAAAAGAAAGGTAAGAAAGATATTGAAGTCTATCAAGCTTTTCTTTTGGGATTGTCTTTTATAAAAGCATCCCAACCAGAATAGGATTTTTTTGCCCCACTTGCTGCGGTTTTATTTTGAAAATAATGACATACCGCGGCACCTAATGCATCGGTCGCATCCAAATATTTATCATCGTGTTTGAAATTCAACAAGCTTTCTAACATGGCAGCTACTTGCTCTTTTGAAGCATTACCATTACCAGTAATACTCATTTTTATTTTTTTGGGAGAGTATTCCGTCATGGGAATATTTTTAGATAATGCCGCTGCAATAGCAACCCCTTGAGCTCTCCCCAACTTTAACATCGATTGAACATTTTTTCCAAAAAAAGGAGCTTCAATAGCTAATTCATCGGGCTTATATTGGTCTATTAATTCAACCACACGTTCAAATATTTTCTTTAATCTATCCGAATGCTCATCTAACTTATCTAGCTTAATAACATCCAATGCAATTAATGATAGTTTATTATTTTGAATATGCACCAAGCCATAACCCATCACTAAGGTTCCTGGGTCAATACCTAAAATAATTCTATCGTTAGTTGCCAAAATAAGTTTTATATGAAGAACAAATGTAAAATAAAAAGCCCCTTGTTTTAGCAAGGGGCTTTAAAATTATGAACTCATTTATTATTTAAATAAATTAATATATCCCTGTTGTTTATATTCCGTTCCGTCAAAACCATTAGCGGTTAGTATAAAGAAAAAAGTACCATCATTTACATTACTTCCATCCCAGAATCCATTTACTCCTGAGATATTACCAACTTTTGTTCCCCAACGATTAAAGATATCGCAGTTTAATTCTTTGATACCAGTGGTTGTAATTCTAAAAATATCATTTTTACCGTCACCATTTGGAGTAAATACGTTAGGAACAATGATAGATGAATTTTCAAACACATCAATAGATATAGTTGCTGTGGCCGAACATAAACCAGAAGCATCTGTTACAACTAACGTCACAACATAGTTTCCTGTCGTATTATACGTATGACTAGGATTTGTTGCTGATGACGTATTATTATTATCGTCTGCAAAATTCCAAGAATAAATATTACCAGTGCCAGGTGTTTGATTTGTAAAATCTACTAATAACGGTGCCGTACCAGATGTTGGATTAGCCGTAAATGCTGCAGTAACTGCTATTGAAGTAACATTTACTGTACTCGTGCTAGAACAACCATTTGTGTTATCTGTTACTGTAACTTCATAAGCTCCAGCTGAGCCTGCTACTGGCGAAGCCGATGTTGCTCCCGACAATAATGTTCCTGCTCCAGATGTTGTCCAATTGTAAGATACATTAGTTGCAGTTGTATTAGCATTAAGTGTTACTGAAGGAGAGCCACAAGGCATCGTTGTATCAGATGTTACTGCTATTGGAGCTGTTGTGTTGCCAGTAACTGTAAATGCAGTTGACGCAGTTGCAGTACAACCTGTTGCAGCATTTAATACAACTACATTATAAACTCCAGCACTGTTTACATTTTCAGTTGAGCCAGCATTATTGCTAGGCGACCAAGTATACGAGTATGTTGCAGATGGTGTAACACTTGCTGATAAAGTTACAGCTGGGTTTAAACATGTAATGACACTATTAGTCGATGTAGCAGAAATAGTTACAGATGGCACATTTGTATCAGCTGTCACCTGAGATGAAGCAGTATTTGTACATCCGTTAGCTGCATCCATAACAGTCACACTATAATTATCTGCGGCATTCACAGTAACTGCACTTGTACCTTGTCCCGAAACAACAGTACCAGTCCAAGTATAAGTAATACCTGTTGTTGGATTTGTTGTGGTTGAGATAACCGCAGTAGGATTGGCGCATGTTAATGTTTGTGATGGCGAAATAACTATAGTTGGAACGGTTGTATTTGTTGTTATAACAACCTGAACAGGAGTTGAGCAATTACTCAAAGTATTAGTTATTGTACAGATGTATGTATTAGGACTATTAAATGTTGCCACATCTCCATTTGTTGATACAGTTGCTGGAGGCGTGTTCCAAGTATAAGTCACATCAGTATTTGGTGTACTAGTAACTGTTACCGATTGAGTTGCATTATTGCAATCTATCACTAAAGCCGTTGAAGAAATAGTTGCTGTTGGAGCACCAGCGTTAGGGAATATTTGAACCGTTGATGTTGATATACACCCATTTGAACCATCCGTAGCTGTTAATGTGTAAACACCTGCTGCACATGCGGATGAAGAAAGACTTGTTGCAGTCCCACATACACTAGCGCCTGACCAGTTTACAGTTGCATTTGTTGGAGTTGCTACACTTCCTGATAATGTCACAGATGTTGATGTACACGTTAAAGTTTGATTTGTACCTGCACTTAATCCAGTTGGAGTTGCAGTATTTTGAGTAACAGTTGCTGTAGTTGTAAATGTACATCCATTAGATGGATCCATAACAGTTAAAGTATAAGGTCCAGCTACTGCAGCAGTAGTTGACGATGTATTTACTGCTTGAGGAGACCATGTGTAATTCATCCCTGCTAAAGAACTAGTTAAATCAACTGAAGTTACAGAACAAGTTAACACTCCAGATATATTAATATTAGCAGTTGGTACTGTTGTGTTTGTATTTACAAGTGTTGTAACCGTTGATGAACATCCTGATAATGTGTTAGTCACAACACATTGATATGTGCCACCCACACTTACTGTACCAGTTGAAGATGAAGAGCCTGAAACCGCACTTGGACCTGTCCATGAATAAGAAATAGGTGTCATTGTAGTTGTTGCTGTTACCTCAACTGTATTCGTAGTACATGTTATCGATCCAGTGTTTGAAGTAGTTACAACTGGAATACCAATACTTGGAACTACATCTACCGTTCCAGAATTTACACAACCGTTTAATGGATTAGTGACTGTTAATGTATAAGTATTAGGAGAACAAGCTTGAGCTGTATAGGTTGTTGATCCTCCGCAAACACCACCAGTCCATACTGGAGTGCAAGATGACGGACTAGCAGCACCTATTAAAGAAACTGTTGGCGACGCACATGTAATTGTTTGTGTACTTGGCATTGTTACCGTTGGAGTAATTGTATTTTGAGACACAGTTGTGTTTGCGGTTGCAGTACATCCGTTTGCTGCTGTAACTGTTACAGTATAATTTCCTATCTGATTAACAACAGGATTAGCTGTTGCTGCGCCACTTACAATACCAGGGCCAGACCAAGAATAAGATCCTCCACTTGTGCCTGTTAATGTAACTGTATTCACTGTACATGTTAATGACCCAGAGTTAGAAGCTGCGGGTGTTGGAGCTGTTGTATTTTGAGATACAGTTGTGTTAGCAGTAGCAGTGCAACCGTTAGCTGCCGTTACTGTAACAACATAATTACCAGCCACATTAATTGTTGGTGTTGATGTGGCACCTCCCGCTGTAATACCGGGACCAGACCAAGAATATGTTCCCCCTCCTGTTCCAGTTAAAGCAGCAGTTGTTGTGTTACATGTTAATGTTGTTGAATTAAATGCGCCTGGTGTTGGCGCTGTTGTATTTTGTGTTACACTTGTATTTGCTGTTGCCGTGCAACCATTTGCAGCTGTTACAGTTAATACGTATGTTCCAGGTAAATTAACAGATGGTGTTGCTGTAGCTCCGCCACTAGTAATGCCTGGTCCAGACCATGCGTAAGTTCCTCCGCCCGTTCCTGTTAATCCGATGGTCCTTGTAGAACATGTTAACGTTGAAGAATTAGAAGCGGTGGCTATTGGAAGACTAGCATTTTGAGTGATAGAGGTATTGGCTGTGGCTGTGCAACCATTAGCAGCGGTTACAGTTACTGTATAAGTTCCGCTCTGATTCACAATAGGATTAGCTGTTGCTCCTCCGCTTACAATTCCTGGTCCTGACCAAGAATAAGAACCTCCTCCTGTTCCTGTTAAAGTTGCTGAAGTAGTTGTACATGTTAAGGTTGATGTATTAGAAGCGCCCGCAGTAGGCGCTGTCGTGTTTTGCGAAACAGTTGTATTAGCGGTAGCAGTACAACCGTTAGCTGCCGTTACTGTTAAAACGTATGTTCCTGGTAAATTAACTGAAGGTGTAGCTGTAGCTCCTCCACTAGTAATACCTGGGCCAGACCATGAGTATGTTCCTCCTCCTGTTCCAGTTAATCCAATGGTTCTGGTAGAACACGTTAAAGTTGATGAATTTGATGCACTAGGTGTTGGTGCTGTTGTATTTTGAGAGACAGTTGTATTAGCAGTAGCCGTGCAACCATTAGCTGCTGTTACTGTTAACACATATGTGCCCGGTAAATTAATTGTTGGATTAGCTGATGCAGCTCCACCTGTAATTCCTGGGCCCGACCAACTGTAATTGCCACCACCAGTTCCAGTTAATGTTGCAGTGGTAGTTGAACATGTTAAAGTTGTTGAATTTGATGCACTTGGTGTTGGTGCTGTTGTATTTTGAGAAACGGTTGTTACTGCCGTTGCTGTACATCCATTTACGGCATCTGTAACTCTTAATGTATATGTGCCAGCAGCAGTTGCCACGGCGTTTTGAGAAGTGGTTCCTCCACTAAAACCTGGGCCGCTCCATTGATAAGTAACTCCTGATGACGGGCCTCCAGTTAACGCTGCAGTTGTTGTTGTACAAGTCAAAGTTGTTGAATTAGATGCTGTAGGCAATGGCGCTGTTGTATTTTGAGATATTGCAACTGTAGAAACTGCCGAAGTACACCCTTGTGGAGAAGTTACGGCTAAGCTATAAGTTCCTGCGGCGTTAACTGTTGGGTTAGCAGTTGTTCCACCTCCAGTAATACTAGGACCAGACCATGCGTATGTTCCACCACCTGAACCTGATAGTGTTGCTGTTGGCGCAGCGCAAGTTAATGTTGTTGTTGTTCCTGCATTAGCAGTTGGAACAGAGTTTACAGTTACTGTAGCTAAAGCCGAAGCAGGACTTGTACATCCACCCGTAGCATAAACAACTGAATAAGAGGTTGTAGAACCTGGTGATACCGAAATAGTTTGTGTAGTTGCTCCTCCTGGAGTCCAAGTATAACTTCCACCACTAGTTGCAGGAGTTGCAGTTAAAATAGCAGATTGACCAACACAAATAGAAGTTGAATTTACTGCCGGAGCTAACACTCCAAGTGTAGCTGTTCCTCCAAATAAAATATTAAACCCTGCTCCACCTGCTGTCCAATTATTTACCATTAACATGTAAGTTTGTCCCGCAATAACATTCATAGGAGCAGTCCAACCATTGCCAGCTACATCTTCTGATACATCAATAGCTCCGCTACCCAAACCTGTATTTCCAGTGTTTGCTGCATATGAACATCTAACAGGAGTTCCTAATGAGCCACAAGCTACATTTGGTCCAAATACGGCGTAATCAAAATCATCTGCGGGAGTGTTAGGATTTAGTGTAAAGGTTAATGACCCTGAAGTTGCAGCCGAAAAAGTATACCAGTTCGAATAATTTTCACCAGTTACACAGTTTGTTCCCCCGCAACCTTCTGTTGGATTAAGTCCTGGCCCGTTTGAAACATCATTAAATCCTAAATTTGAACAAATAAAAGACGAAGCACAAGCGTCAGAATTTCCAGCTGGCAATGCCGCTCCACAAGGAACACACGTTAATGAAGCTGTAAATCCAGAGTAATTAAAAATACCATCTGATCTGAAACGAAAAGTTAAACATCCCGAACTATTATTAGCTGTGTAGCTGAAGGGTACCGCAGGCGTCCCCCAAATTTGTCCGCCAGCAGCAGCAGGAGCCCCAGTAAAAACAGCACTATTTTGAGCAGGCCCATTACCGATCGTCAAATAATCATAGCCCAATTCCGTGTTAAAGCTAGTAAAGGTTACTTGCAAACAATTCCCTGGATTTGTTGGGCAAAAGGTTTGATAAATTTGATTAACACCATTAGGGTAACTACCTGTTCCTCCTGGATCTAACAAAGTACCTGAACATGTTCCAACTGGACAACCACCGCTAAAAGTAGATTGCACTCCTACTGAAGGCAAAATAAATGTTTGTGAAAACGATAAAGAAAAAACAAACAGAAGTGTTATTGTAAATATTTTTTTCATGAGTATACTATTTAAAATAATTGGTTGAAATATTTTACTAATTTTTAATTCGCAATTTTACCCGTAGAAGGCATCAATAATGCTTTATCAGCTTCCATTTTATTGAAAGAATAAAGTACTAAAGGTAATCCCGATGCCTCATCAAATACTAACACATACTCGTCTACTTTTCTCAATGAAAAATATTTAGTCATATCAATCTTCTCAAACTGTTCAGCGGTGTATGCTTTATTTTCTGATATCTCAAACGACCTTGAATAGAGATAATCCAGAGACTTCAATTTTTCAGGATACTTATTCAACTCTTCTCTTTCAGACACCGAATAATTTTTTTCAATCATACGCTCAGTTAATCTTGAAACAGGAATGCTGTACTTTTGATTTTGTGAAAAACCACAAAAAGCAGTCATAATACTTATTAGAAAAGCGATTTTTTTCATAAACATAAAATTGAGATTAATAGTAATGATTATACTAAATTATAACTTTTTCCACTTATTTAACAAATTTTTAACAATTATAGTGCCGTTCTGAGTTAATTATACGTCTAAACTAGTGAAACCATATTTTGGATTAGTGAAATTCACTATAAAAATAAAAAAACAAAATTTTAAAGCCCATAAACTGCTTCAATTAAAATATTACTAAGCAATATTTAATTCGTAAATTTATTTTTTGATAGTTAAAATTGGCATCCAAACGAAAGATAACTTCCCTTTTAATAAAATTAGCAATTGGCATTGTTAGCTTTTGGATTATCTATAAACGTTTAGATGAAATCCCTCAACTTAAAGAAGAATGCTTAACTTGGTTGCAAGAACCCAAAATGTATGTAGTTTTACTTTTTGTTTTATGTTTAATGCCAGTTAATTGGGGCATTGAGAGTTATAAATGGAAGTCTATTACTACTCAAATTGAATCCATATCTTATTCCACCGCTATAAAATCCGTTTTTTCAGGAATATGCGTTGGCAATATTGCGCCAGGAAGAGCCATGGAATTTTTAGCGAAAATTATTTTTTTTAAATTCGAAAACAGGCCTAGTATTACGGTACTTCATTTTATAAATGGTATGTTTCAAATGTTGATTACGGTTACTGTTGGCATAATAGCAATCGGATTTAAGCTTAATCAAAATCACAATTCTTCGTCATTTATTTACCTAGTTTTAGCTGGCGGGCTTTGCATGATTTTGTTTTTTTGTTGGGCTATTTTTAACGTATCCTTTATTCAACAAAAATTAAAATTTATCAAGTGGTTTCAAAAAATGGGTAGCACTCAAAACATTCAATTTTCAAAAACCATGATTTTAAAATTAATTTCGCTTTCAATAATTCGCTATCTTGTTTTTACCACACAATTCTATTTAATTTATAATGCTTTAACTCCTCAAAACGATATAATTCAAATTTTTATGAGCATTGCTGCTTATTTTATGTTAACCAGTTTGATTCCGATGATCAGTGTAATTGAACCTGCTATAAGAGCGGCTATTGCCTTATTTGTATTTAATAATACAGGAGGCGATACCATTACTATTGTTTTAGCATCCACATTTGTATGGATAATTAATGTTGTCATACCGAGCGCAATAGGATATGTGATTATTTTGAAAGAAAAAATAGATTTCAGGTCGGCTAATGTTAATTGAGTTATACATATTTTCCTTTATTATTGTGGCCTATGGCACCTTTACTACTTTAGCCTTGATAGGTTTTGGAAGATTAAGAGACAAAGTAAAAGAAGATGGAATCATCAATGAATTCATATCTATTGTTATTTCCGCTCGAAATGAAGCATCGTTAATTGAAGAATGTATACAGCAAATTATCAAACAAAAATTCCCAAAAGAAAATTTTGAATTAATCATAATGGATGATGCTTCAGAAGATAACACTTACCAAATTGCCCTTAAAACATTACAAAATTCAGATATATCTTATCAATTAATCAAAAAAGAAACTCACCAAGGAAAAAAGCGAAACCTATCAGAAGCCATCCAAAAAGCAAAAGGTTCAATTATTATCACATCCGATGCCGATGTTGTGTATAGAAATCCACACTGGCTTTTAACCATTGCCAACTATTTTAAAACGTACGCCCCAAATATGCTCATTATGCCGATTGATTTTGAAAGTCAACCTGATTTTTTAGCTCAATTACAAATAACCGAAAATTTAGCTTTAACTGCTATTACCGCTGGTTATAGCGGCATTCAAAAACCGTTTATGTGTAACGGAGCTAATTTGGCTTTTAAAAGAGATGTTTACGAGCTAGTTAATGGCTATCAATCTCATCTTCATATTTCATCTGGAGAAGATGTATTTTTGTTAGAAGATCTAAAGAAAATGAATCCTCGCTTAATTCATTACGGTTTAATAAGAGAACTAATTGTGAAAACTAAAGCTGTAAATACCTTCAACGGCCTACTTAAACAGCGCATTCGGTGGGCATCCAAAGCAAAATACAGTTCTAATAACATAAACTTATTTGCCGGATTTATCATTTTAGCGGCAAACTTATTGTTTTTGGCTTTGTTTGTAGCAATCCTCAAAAAGTCAGTCATTATTCCCTATTTATCGATTTTTGTGCTCGCAAAGTTTGTTTTTGATTTTTTGTTGCTATTTTTAGCTTCAAATTTTTTAGGGCGTACAAAACAAATTTGGTGGCTTATTCCATTTGAATGCATATATTGGCTGTATGCTTTAATTGTTGGAACTAGTTCGCTGTTTTTTAAACCTAATTGGAAAGGCAAAAAAATAAATTAATTGTTTAAGAAGAAAAAACATACAGATTATATATCAGAATCACTTTCTGCGCAAACTTGGAAACGCTTTAAGCGAAACAAGTTAGCTATGTTTGGCTTGTTCTTGATTATCATTGCGTCTAGCATTTCTATATTAGGTTTTTTAATTACTCCTGATTCTTCGCCTTATGCCAATGATCAAAAACCTGAGCTGCATATTAAAAAACCTGGCTTTAAAGCTCAAATGTTATTAGCAAAAAAAAACGAACTATCTCGTAAGTCAAATTGGTTTAATAAGATGATTTTTGGAGAGGTTAGTGATTTTTCATATATCCCAGCTTATTCCTATTCATTTAAAGGCTTTGATATTGTTATAGAAGAATTTACAGGTAACGAACCAAACAATGGAAACAAAGTTGCCTACAATATGGCAGATGTAGTGTACGACGTTAATAATAATTATCCAATCATAAATGACAGCTCATCAAACAAGATTGAGTTTTATCAATTAAGTACTGGTGAAAAATTAAAAATAAGCACTTCTGATTTACAAAAAATAATTACTGAAAATCATATAGAAGACCGAAGATATCTTTTAGGAACTGACTTAGCCGGGCGAGACTTATTAAGCCGTTTAATGATTGGGACACGTATTTCATTATCTGTTGGGTTCATTTCTGTTATTATCTCTATTGTAATAGGGATTTTGTTAGGTGCAATGGCAGGCTATTTTAGAGGTTGGCTCGATGATGTAATTATGTGGTTAATAAATGTGGTTTGGTCAATCCCAACATTATTGCTAGTAATTGCCATTACATTGGTTTTAGGAAAAGGTATTTTACAAGTATTTATAGCAGTTGGTTTAACCATGTGGGTTGATGTGGCTCGATTAATTCGTGGGCAAATATTGAGTATTAGAGAAAAAGAATTTGTAGAAGCAGGCAGGGCATTGGGCTTTAAAAACATGCGAATTATTTTAGGACACATTTTACCAAACGTCATGGGACCAGTTATTGTAATTGCTGCTTCAAACTTTGCATCAGCTATTTTAACTGAAGCTGGCTTAAGCTTTTTAGGAATTGGGGCACAACCACCTACTCCATCTTGGGGAGAAATGATTAATGCTCACAGAGGCTATGTATTAGTAGATGCAGCTTATTTAGCTTTTGTGCCTGGTTTAGCGATTATGATATTAGTTTTGGCATTTATGTTGGTTGGTAACGGCTTACGCGATGCACTAGACTCAAAATCTTTAGATAGTAAACCATTAATGGGTCATTAACGTCCTATCTGTTAAAAAACCAATTTCATCCTTCATTTCCGATTAAATTATTATTTTTGCCGACTAATATTAGCGAATTAACCCTCTATTTTTCATGAAACAATTTATCACCCTTTTATTTATTTTTATAGTGTCAATATCTTCGGCGCAAGTAAGTAAATATTTAAGAAAAGGAACAAAGGCTTTAGAAAAAAACAAATTAGAAAAATCAAAAGCAAATTATTTAAAAGCATATAACCTAGACAAAACTTCTTATGATGCTAACTTAAACTTAGGATACCTTTTATCACAGTTTATGAATAAACATGAAGAAGCTCTTCCTTATTTAGAAACAGCACTTTCAAAAACGCCCGCAGATACTGTACCTGATTTATTATATTCATTAGGGACGTGCTATCAGCATGTTGGAGAATACAGAAAAGCATATGATTTATTTAATAATTTAATTGTAAAAGCTTCTCAAGATCCTGAACAAGATAAAGCATACATCATTGACTTAAAAAAACGCAAGGAAGATTGTATGTTTGCCGAAAAAAATAAAGACATCATTTATAATAAAAATATTTATGTTGGAAACTTAGGAACAAAAGTAAATTCAGAAGCGCCAGAATACGTCCCGGTTATTACTCCTAACAATGAATTACTTTTTACATCTCGCAGAAAAGACTTTGAAAAAGAAAAAACGAGTAAAATTGATGACAAATATTTTGAAAATATTTACAGTAGTAAATTAGTTGACGGCAGGCCGCAAGCCGTTAAAACATATTCCATTTCAAAAGATGTGTTAAAAACAAATCCTAAAAAAAGTCACTTATCAATCATTTCATCTTCTACAGATGGTAAAAGTATGTTTGTATTTCAAAAAAATAAAATTTATGAAATAAAAGCAGGAGGTAATTCAAAAGATGTACAAGCTTTATCTAAAAATGTAAATATTGATTTTTATCAAAATCATGCAACCGTTAGTAAAGATGGAGAAACCCTTTTGTTTACTAGCGAAGATGATAGAGGCAACGGTGGCTTAGACATTTACAAATCAAAAAAGCAAGCCGACGGCAGTTGGGGCGTTCCTGAGAACTTAGGGAAAACAATTAATACTGAACATGATGAGGATTCACCCTATTTATCAGATGATGGTAAAACATTATACTTCTCATCAAAAGGTCATGAAAGTTTTGGAAATTATGATATTTATAAAAGTACAATGATTAATGGAGAATGGAGCCAACCAAAAAATTTAGAGCAGCCAATTAATTCTCCTGGCAACGATATTTTTATGGTTGAATCAGATAATTTAACTAGCGGCTATTTTTCTTCTTACAGAAAAGGTGGACATGGAGATATGGACATTTATAAAATAACCTACCTAGATAAATTTAAAAAAGAATGTTCTGAAAAGAAAAACTCATTATTGTCTATCGACGCAAAAATAACTGATAGAGAAGCTTTTGCAGTGAAATTTGAAACTACAATTCCAAGTAACTTAAATGTGATTGCATATCAATGGACATTTAACCAAACTAAATTGCCTGCTGATGCTTCTCAAATTACACAAACCATTTCATTAACTTCTCCAGGTGATTCGGTATTTGTAAAATTAATTGCAGGATGCGATACATGTATTGAGCCTATTGTACTTTGTAATAATATGATATATCATGTGCCAGCCGACATGGTGCCTGTTAAAACGGATGATGGGCCAGGGAAAAACCCATACGATGATAAATTAGTATTACCTTACTTAAATAAAAAACAAATTAATGCTTTAGGTTTTGACATGACACCTATACATTTTAGCTTAAACAAATCAAATATTAGAGAAGATGCTGTTGCTATTTTGAAAAAGAATATCGAAGTGTTAGCTCAACATCCTGAGATTTCTGTTTTAATTTATGGTTTTGCTGATAGCAGAGGAAAGGAAACTTATAACTTACCATTATCTAAAAAACGTGCTCAAGGCGTGAAATCCTACTTAGTTTCTAAAAAAATAAATAAGAAACAAATTGAACAAGTAAATGGATTAGGTGAAACTTTTATCCTAAACAAATGTACAGAAGGCGTAACTTGCGAAGATCCAGAACATGAGGTGAATCGTAGAGTGGAGTTTATTTTATTTGAGAAGAAGTAGTAGTTTTATTCATTTTCAAACAATTCTTTGATCGAAACATTTAAAGCCTTTGCTAATTTATTTGCGATTGAAATACTTGTATTTGTTATCCCTCTCTCTATCCTTCCAATTTGAGTTAAATCTAACTCACTTCTATCCGCTAATTCTTCTTGTGAAAAGCCAGCAAGTAACCTATATTTTTTTATAGTTTTTCCAAAAGCTTTAATAATCTTTTCATCTCTGTAATAAGGCACATGTAATGATGCCTAAGTTTTAAAATCTATGGTAGGGCAAATTTGCATTATTTAGCAATATTGTGTACATTTATATGACTAATAACCCCTATTTGAAAACTTACACTAAATTAAAAATATGAAAACAATCATCAGCCTTTCATTCCTTGCCCTAGCGACTTGTCTTAGTGCCCAAATCAAAATTTTTCCAGGCGGACTTCAATCTTATGGTTCAACAACAGCACCTACAGGTTCAGTAAAACATCGTTTTTCAGGAGATGTAGTTGTGGGGCAAACGGCAAGTTCAACTGAATCTGCTTATATCAGAGGTAATAATACTGTATCATCATCTAGTACTCCAGATTATACTTGGTTAAGTAATACAAATACTGGATTATTTCATCCAACTTCTAACACCATTGGTTTTACAACAGGCGGGGTTGAAAAATGGCGAATAAACTCAACAGGACAGTTATTAAGTTCAATTGCACAGGCAACTGCAACACCAGTATATAGTTGGAGTAGTGATGCTAATACAGGTATTTATAATCCTACTGCTGACGTAATTGGTTTTGTAACAAATGCTACCGAAAAATTTCGCATCAATTTAACGGGTCAGATCCTTTGTAGTACCGCTAATGCATCAGCTACAACACCTGATTATAGTTGGAGTACCGATGCCAATACTGGCATGTATAGAAAGGCAAACGATGTTTTATGTTTTGCTACAAGCGGCGCCGAAGCGCTACAAATATACAGTAACAATAAACTGTACGCTGGCATACAACCTAATACAGGAGCTTTGTGGAGTGATGGGCAATTAAATTTAAAAAACGGCAGCATAAATGAATCTGTGCTTGTTTTAACACATGCAAGCAATGCCGATTGGAAAGGGTCTATGACTACTTTTTTGGATAGAGGAAATTCCACAGCTTATGGCGTAGCATTAAGTGGCAATACTACTTTTTATGTTGCTGGTTCGGGATGGATTTACTCTCAGGGTAATTACTTAGGTTCTGATATTACAATAAAAGATGATATTAAATTAATTGATAGTGCATCAGCTAAAATCAATAAAATAAAAGGGGTTACTTATACTTATAAAAAAGAAAAACAAAACCCTTCGGTTTATGGTGCAACAGCTAAAGAATATATGGGAGTTATTGCCCAAGATGTAGAAAAAGTAGCGCCTCAGGCAGTAAAAACAGTGCACGACGGAACAAAAGCAGTAAGTTACGAAATGTTGGTTGGCTTACTAATTGAAGGCTTTAAAGAGCAATCTGCTAAAGTAGCTCAACTCGAAGCTGATTTGAATGCTTGTTGCTCAAAAAATGGTGGCGGTAAAACAACAGAACGTAGTATTCATTCTTCTTCTGCAAATGATGAAAATACGATTAACGATACTCAATCGTTCATCAAACAAAATAAACCTAATCCGTTTAGTAACGAAACCGTTATAGAGTATAACATTGTTTCAAAATCAAACACATCATCAATCATGATTTTTGATATGAATGGCAAGCTCCTAAAAACATATCCTGTAAAAGAACAAGGTAAAGGGCAAATAACTATTAATGGCAAAGAGTTAAGTGCTGGTTTGTATCACTACAGTCTTGTGGTGGATGGACAAGAAATTGACACTAAAAAAATGATTATTACTGAATAACTAAAAAAACAGAAAATTATGCGTAAATTTATTTTACAAATCATTATCACAATGATAAGCTATTCATATAGTTTTGCTCAGTTGCCAACTACAGATCCCATATATACGCCCGTATTTACTGATGATTTTAATACAACATCCATAAATTCTGCCGAATGGATACCGCGTTACAGCTGGGGCACACCATTTAATACTAATAATATTTCAGGTATGACTCCTTGTGGTGGTCCAAACTGGGATATCCCTTGCCTGCAAATGAATTTAACAGCTAATCATAATATTATTGCTAATGGTAGCACTTGCGAACTTATTGGCATTAAAGAAAATGTGATGGGCGATGTTTGGACCTATCCTTCGCCGTGTACATCACCCGCTTGTAGCGGTGGTTTTTGTCTAGATAATGCCAATCCAACCACAGCGCCCTGTTTGCAAATAGTACAATTACCGTTTAAGTATAGCAACGGCATGCTGAGTACCATCAAAAAATTTAAGTATGGTTACTTTGAAATAAAATTTAAGATGAACGGACTATCCGCCAACACTACTTATAATACCTACTCTCCTACGTTTTGGTTATTTAATGCAGATGCAAACACGCCTTGGAGCGAAATAGATATTTATGAAATTAATGCTAAAAATGAAATTTTTACGAATAATATCCACGTTAACTACCCTCCAATTAATGGTGCAGCAGTATCAGACGATCAATTTAGTACAGGAGCGAATGCCATAAATTTATCACAATGGCATACAGCAGCCGTTAATTGGACTCCTGATTATATTGATTTTTATTTAGACAATAATTTTTTGAGACGTTCAACCTTAGCATACAATCAAGGGTTAATAGAAATGCCCTTAATCATCGAAAACAATTTTCCTATGTTAAATTTCTGTGTGGGATTAGATCCTGTAAATACGCCTTTTCCTATCACCTACGAAATTGATTACGTGCATGTATTGCAAGCTAAACAAGAGTGTAGCACCGATAAAGCATACTGCAATGTAACAGAAACAACCTTTGATAGTAAACTATATAAAAGCCTAAGTATCGGCGGCAGTGGCTGTTCTGCTAATTTTAATAATGGCATAGTACATGCAGCAGGTGCAGATTTTGTTTTGTTGGACGTAGGATTTGAAGCGGGTAGTAATATGGAGATGCTTATTGATACACAACCTTGTTATAATTCAACAGTACAGCAACGTACGCAGCAAGAATTAATTGTTCCTATGCCTCCAAATTTTCAACAAATATATAATAGCAGTCGCCAATCACAACACTAATACAATCATCATGAAAACTATAGTATTAAATTTATTGTTAGGCTATATATTGATCCCTTTGTTTTTTAATGCCCAAACAAACAGAAATGCTGTTATTGGCAGATACATAGTAACTAGTAAAATGCTTAATGGGAATTTAGTAGTAACAGGTGTTTGTAATACTATAGGTAAAATGGATATCTTAGCTTCTAATAATTGTAATGAATGTATTTCTGAAAAAGACAGTACAGATTGTAACTTATCTTATCCTACCACCCATTGGCAAAATTTTACATTTTGTGCGCCAATAAAAGTTTTTGCTGATAGCACAATACTAGATACGGCTGGTTTTGACCCTGCTTATTTTGGCATTGGTAAATTACATTATAACGACAGTATTTATTTTAGATATAAATGGTGTACAACATCTGAACATCAAGAATTAACTGGCTTTAAATTGTATAATACAACTACAAGCCTTAATCAATTATCCTTACCTGAAAACGCGTTATTAATTAGTCCTAATCCTGCATCTACTGTAATGTATATACAAAGTACACAGCAAAAATTTATTAGCATAACGCCTGTATTATATGATTTAAAAGGTGCAAAAGTAAATGCAGAAATTGAGTATATAAATAGCCACACTTATAAAGTAGATGTAAGCAATTTACCAAATGGCATTTACTTTGTATTTGTGCAAACAAATGTGGGTTATTTAAAAAAGAAGGTAGTAGTTAGTAGATAATTACTATTTTTATTTAATAAAAAAGTGTTTTCAAAAATTTAAAATGAGAAGCCAATCTCAACACCAATAAAATTATCATGAAAACAATATTATTTATATTTATTTGTTTGTTTACAATTAACGCCTTTGGGCAAGTCCCTGGAGACTCTTTACCTGGTGTTTATGTTGGCACTTGTTATTACAAAAACACAAGTGGTATTGTATCCATTACCACAGACACAATTGTAGTAACATCAGTTGACACAGTTTCCTGTACGGTATATGCGAATTTTGGTTGTTTTTATTTTGGGGGAGGACAGACTAATACATATACTTCTTACACATATTGTTCTGGGGTTCCTAGCAATTTTTACACTCTATTTACCTCAAATGATAGTCTTAGAATAATCTATGATAATGTCCCAACGCCGCCAACATTTCAGCCACAAACTAGAAGATTTTTAGGAAAAAAAATCGCAAACATAATAACACACCTTCGAAAATCTTCTGTTAACATAAATACTTATCAAATCTTTCCAAATCCAATAAATAATGAAATTAATATTTCCGGGCTTCCAATCTCAGAATATGTTATAGTTAAAATTTTCGATACAGAGAGTAAAATAATATGCGAAGACAAATACTTCAATTTACCATCATTAACTATAAATACAGCTGACTATACTAACGGAATATATTATATTCAAATATTTACTTCAAAGAACATAGTGACACAAAAAATCGTTGTAATAAAAAACCCTTAATTATAATCCCCTTAAATCTTTAAAAAACAGTTTGCTAATCAAACCTTGGCGTGACAGATGATTATGATCTTCTCTGATAAAATCATAATTAATCTTATCAAATCAGCGTCATCCGTGTTCAATAATAAATAACGACAAATTATCTAAATCCTTCAAAAGCGCCTAATCCAAATAAAGAGAAATCATATTTAATGGGGTCATGTTTATCAAACCGTCTCAATACAGAAGTAATCTCCTCAACCGCTTGCCAATCGTTTTGAGTGCGATTTAATAAACCTAATTTACGACTCACATTTCCTGTATGTAAATCTAATGGTAAACACAACTGTGATGGTTTAATTGATTTCCATAGTCCAAAATCTACACCGTGTTTATCTTTACGCACCATCCATCTTAAAAACATACACAAACGTTTAGCGCTTGATTTGGCGGAAGGGTTGGAAATATGTTTTTCGCTTCGAGATAAATGAGTTGTATTTAAAAATAACGTTCTGAAATTTGTAATAGCATTTTTCACGTCTGTTTCTCTAATCGAAAAATCAGTTGAGAAAGCAGCTTCTAAACCCCCGTGATTGATGTATATATTTTTTAATGAATTTAAAAAGAAAACACAATCTGTTGAATTAAAAGTACGATGAACAAATCCTTCAAACCTTATTGCATCTTTCTTTGAGAAATTTAAAATAAAATCATGAGGCTCATCGTTCATTAAACGCATTAATTTATTGCCATTGTTAATAATAGAAGTACGCTGCCCCCAAGCAATAGTAGCAACTAACAAAGAGGCAATTTCAATATCTTCTTTTTTGGAGAATTGATGAGGAATAGAAATAGGATCTGTTTCAATAAAAGATGTATTGTTAAACTGAAAATATTTTTCATCTAATAATGCTTTTACTTCTTTTAAATGAGTTTCCATTATTCTAACTTCGTAATATCTAACTCTTTTAATTTTGGATTTAGTTTATGAACTCCTAATACAACCAAAATTGTCATCACACCACCAAAAGCAATAGATGGAACTAAACCCATTAATCTTGCCGCTACTCCTGATTCAAAAGCACCAATCTCGTTACTACTTCCAATAAAAATACTATTAACTGCCGCTACTCGTCCCCGCATTTCATCAGGTGTACTTAATTGTAAAATACTATGGCGCACAACCACACTAATATTATCAAACGCTCCCGTAAACAACAACATGGAGAATGCTAACCAATAATTAGTACTAAAAGCAAAAAATATCGTAAACAAACCAAAAGCTGCTACACCTAGCAATAAACTAATGCCAGCATTTTTAGCGGGAGGATTAACGGTCATATAAAATGCCATTAACACTGCGCCCACAGCTGGCGCAGTTCTTAATAAACCATAAGCCTCTGGTCCCAAATGTAAAATTTTATCTGTAAAGGCTGGCACCAAAGCAACTGCCCCACCAAATAATACAGCAAATAAATCAAGAGACAGGGCGCTTAAAACCAATTTGTTTTTAAATACGAATTTTACGCCAACCGTCATGCTTTCCATAAATGTTTCCTCTTTAGTTTTAGCAGGCATTGGTTTTGATTTGATTAATCCAAAACAGACTAAAGCACATACAAATAAAACACAAGTAATGCCATAGCACCAATTGGCATGAAAGGAATGATTATATCCATACAACAAACCCGCTATAACCGGCCCTAAAATAGAGCCTATATGCCAAGCTGTGCTATTCCACGTTGCTGATTGAGTATATAATTCGCGAGGAATAATCTGGCTCATAAAAGGGTGCGTGCTAACAGCCAAAAATGAACGAATAATACCAAATACAAACACTACGGCAAACAAAGCGTACATTCCAAAGCTATGAACCCAAGTGAATAGCGAATTGCTAAAACCAAATAAAAACAAAGAACCTAGTAATAATGCGGTACAGCCAATCAATAAAATTCTTCTTCTACTAATAATATCTGCAATGTGCCCTGAGAAAAAGGAAGTAGCAATAAAAGGTA
>ERZ724508.408-NODE-408-length-31132-cov-5.295074_pt1 | contig 31132 bp, 45 predicted proteins | sample MGYA00376041_ERZ724508 | MGnify/ENA primary metagenome ERZ724508 (study PRJEB28724, sample SAMN07190887) | wastewater metagenome | isolation source: effluent of sewage treatment plant in Hong Hong | place: USA: Christiansburg, Virginia | collected 2016-03-01 ...
CGGACTCAAGGGGAGCCTGTGGCTGCCCTCCGTTATATTCCACATATTCCACATAGAGTTAAAAAGTAGAAGTAGCTTCAGTTCGTACTTGATGGATCTTGACTCGAATAGCACAGTTGGTATATTCCTTACAAAAAGCGAAAAGTCCTCTTCGGTCTGTGCATGAATATCGTGGTTGATGTACTCGTTGTACTCTCGAACTCTATAGATAAAGAAAAACACTATAGAAAACAGCACTGCGATAGTGGTGAGTGTGTCTTGGATTTTTAATTGGTCGCTATTGAGGACTTTGTTTACGATAGATCCTTGAACATACAGATCGGACGAATTGCATTTCCTCAGCCAAGAGACATCTGCTCTTCCACAATCATGCCCATACTCATTGCTGATTAGATTGTAGCCGTCAGCCAGCACCAGTCGCATTGCTAGATACACAATTACCATCTTCAGGAAGTAGAAGAAGAGAGCGACACTTGCAGGCAGGTCAGTATGAGTACTGGGCAAGCAGAACGGATATGGTTAGGTAATCACACGTTTTTAGAGCATGGGCATAGAGAAAGCTTCTGATTCGATGCCTTTCCGAGCCGATGAGCCTGTTGATGGTAGAGCGCCGTCTGGTAGCTGGCTGGGAACTTATCGATGAGTCTGAGTCTTGCAAGCTGCCTGTCGACAGCGTCCTCGACTGATAGACTCATAATTAATAAATTTAATAGATTCACTTAAGATCGGTGTAATAAACAATTTTTCACGATAGTATCGTCGTTTGGCAGCGTCACGATTATTCTGGGTTCGACTTCGTTGACGGGAGTGGTTGTTTCGAGGCGATAGGAAACTGAAAGAAACAATGAGGAATAGCCAGGCATACGGAGACGTCAATAAGCTCAACCTGCGCAGTTCCCTACCACATTGTAGTGATGCGTAAATAGGTACGAGAAATAGTGTGTAAACACGTATTTGTCACTACGATTGAGTATCTCTACTACTTCTAACACAAAGAACCGACTTAAGGCTGTTTAGGACATAACTCCGTCGAGTGTGTATATATTTTTGCTATGGCATTCTGGGCTTTTGACCAACTCAAGAATATTCGCAACCTGGTGGTTCCACAGAACGTCAAGAACATTGGATCTAAGATCGCCTCCCTCGTGGTCTCAAGGGAACCTCCAGCAGGGCAGGAGCCGAACCAGGCGAACAGTCATAACGCCACACACGAATAGCTGTTGTTCGTCAACGATAAATAAACCTTTGCGAGGGTGCCAAGCATGTAGCTCCAGTACCAGGAGTACGACAAGCTCTGCAAACTACAGGAGCGCATCATCAAACGCCTGGCATCGGAATAATAGGAAAAATTGCAGTCCCAGAAGGACACGTTGGAACGCCAGCTACAATAGCTCATCGAACAGACTTAGAAGGAGGAGGCAATGCGTAAAAAACAATAGATTTACGAGAAGCTGGAAAGTGGAGAGTTAGAGCTGAAGCGGCTGCTGCAATAGAACATTGTGCTGAAGTAACTGATTCATGAAGCCGGCAGACGCCCTCTGGCATGATATAGATAATCGCCTTTTGAATTTAGTTATAGAAAGGATGAAGCGTAAGCGCATTGAGAACTTTGTAATGTTCATGAACGAAGAGCTTGGAAAGGGATCATTCGGCAAAGTATACAAAGGCATAAACGACCACAATAAGCAGCCAGTTGCAATCAAAGTGCTTGCGAAGAACATGAGTAACAATTGCGGCTAGCATAGTCGATAAGGATGACTACGTCAAGGACGCCCTGGTCAGTGAAATCAAGATAATGCGAAAGCTGAAGAGCGAGGCTATAGTGGGGTTCGTGGATATTCTAGAGACACCGAACAACTACTATGTGATCCAGTAGCTATGCAGTGGAGGTGATCTGAAACAGATCATACGCAAGGAAAAGCGGTTCGCGGAGAAGCAGTGTGTGTAGTACCTTGCGCAGATATGCACGGGCTATGAATAGTTGGTGAACAACAGCATAGTCCATAGGGATCTGAAGCCCGAAAACTTACTGATGCACGAGGGGAAACTGAAACTCGCAGATTTTGGGTTTGCGAAGTACGTGATATCGCACAACGCCATGCAGAAGAGCATAGTGGGAACTCCACTGTACATGTCACCCGAGCTACTAAAAAGAATCAAGTACACGTCCAAGTGCGACGTGTGGTCACTTGGAGTCATCTTTTACGAGGTATCGTGTGGCTGACGTAGATGCTGTTTGGGTGCCTTCCATGGACAGCCAATAGCGAATACTAGCTGTTGCATAACATCAATAAGGCTGGACTGCAATTTCCATAAAAGGTGGAGAGTAGCTAAATGGCTCGCCATTTTCTGAAAGGTTGCTTGCAACCCATCGAGGCCAACCGTTTCAGCTGGCTGGAAGTGTATTCACACCCCATCTTTGGCGAACAGTTCAAGACCTTTACTGAGAAGAACAAAAAGCTTACCGAACGGGCTGGTTACCTAATTAACAGTCTACGACTGGAAATACATTCACAGAACATCGATCTCGAGAAACTGTTTAACCGGATGAAGCTATCAAAATCAACGAGCCTCAACAAGCATGAATTCTTCGGTCTGCTCAAAACACTCGACCCAAGGCTAGAATAGGAAGAACTTCAGTATGTCTTTATCTAGTTCGATACGGATGGGAGCGGTACCATAGAATTTGAGGAATTTCGTAGACAGCTCGAACAAAATGGCATTCGCATGAATTCAGTCAGATTATGTAACATTGCCAAAAAGCACACAATGGATTACATAGAAGGGGAGGAGAACCAGAAGCCATACCATTCACTATCACCTGAAAAGAGCAGCGATCGCATCAATGATGTTATCGTTAAGCTGAGGGACAAGATCGATGAACACAAGCTAGACATGCTCACGGTCTATCGCTCGTACGACAGGAACCACGACGATGCACTCAGCATAGGCGAGTTCAGCAAGCTACTCCTCAAAATCGACAGCAAACTCACCGAAGATGAATTACGGTTGTGCTTTTTGAAGTTCGACCTAAACGATAATGGGTACGTCAGTTACGAAGAGTTCCTCAAAACAATCAGCAAAATCGCTGGAGACCCCTACCGCATGTCGCGCAGAATGACTGAATGAGCCTGTGATAGTTGTTCACGGACTAGCCATAAGTCTATGGCGGGTGCCCAATTCATTTATAATTTATAACACTGTCATGGAGGAACCGTCAGCATTGAAGGTGATCGGTCGGTACAGCTACTATCAAACCAAATGCCTGGGGCAGGGCTCGTTCGGCAAGGTGTACTAAGGGTTCGAGAATACTAGCAAACAGCGGGTGGCCATCAAAAAGATCGACTTCAAAATGTTCGAAAAAGACCTTTACCTGGAACAGTCCATCTACTCGGAGATCAAGATCCTCAGCAAGTTCAAACACCCCAACGTCGTTGAGCTGTACGAAGTGCTGAATTCAAAACGCAGCCTCTACATAATCATGGAGTTCTGTCAGGATGGCGACCTGAAAAAGTACCTGAAGCAACGTGGCAGGCTTACGGAAGAAGATGCATATGCTATCGTGCGGCAGATCGTTTCGGGCTTCCGCTAGCTGTTCCGAGAAAAGGTCATTCACAGAGATCTCAAGCCAGCCAACATTCTCGTGCACAACGGTCAGTACAAGATTTGCGACTTTGGGTTCAGCAAGTATGTCGATAACGTGTTCGACCCGTTGAAGTCCTGTGTGGGAAGCCCAATATACATGGCACCACAAATCCTCGAGAAGCAGAAGTACTCTTACAAATGTGATATCTGGTCGCTCGGGGTAATCTACTTCGAGCTGCTGCATGGATCACCACCCTGGAGAGGAATCAACGAGCTTGATCTCCTCAATAACATCAAATCAGTGCAGCTCAGACTTGCTGACTGTTTCACGCCAAAGATCAGTAAGTTTGTGGCAGGAATGCTCATCATCGCTGAGGATAAGAGGATGGGGTGGGATGATGTATTTGCTTTCTTCGGGATCGGCGCAGATAGCCCAAGTCTGAAGAAGGATATGAATGGATTTACCAAGCCAATGACCCCGAACAGTTCAAAGTCAGTAGCCACGACGGTCTCACAGAATCAGCAACAACCGCCACCACCTAACCTATCACCACGCCAGCAAGTTCAACTACCACCGAAGCCAATGACCCCAACTCAACCAGGAATTACTCCATAGCAACTCATTTATCAGCATCAACTGCAGCAGCAACAGCTCCAACAACAACTGTTGATGCAGCAACAAAAAGCGATGCAACAACAAATCAACGGTCAACCCTACTATCAATCTGCTCCAGGACCTGCTGTTCATCAGCCAATTCCGGTACCGCTACCTAATCAGTTATCTAATGTCAACGGACTTAGACCCCTAAACATATTCTTCTTCGAGGAGCTGGCCTTCCGTAGTCATGTTTGTCTTGAGGTGGGCTCAAGTTTGCCTCTATTGCATCGGCACAACTTCTCCAAACAACTTCCTGAAAGATTTGTATTGCTCCTCAGCTTCTCTGTGAAGTTTAAATTCTAAAGATACAAAACCACAATTGAGCAGTTGCAGGATACTCAAGCCATTGGTTTTGCTATCTACCAGTACCAGCATGCCGTCATATTCCACGAAGATCTCATTTTCAAAATACGCTCGAGCCTAGCAGGTGAGGACTTTGCGAGAGATACCGATCTCAAAAGAATTTTGGATGGCGTGCCCATTGCCAATCCAGAGCCATACGAGGAACTCCTCCGCTTCGCCACAGCAAAATTTATGGAGGAACTCATGGAGGAGGTCCGTACCAGCGACAATCTCGAGGAAATAGACACCTTATTGAGCTTACTTGATAACATCTGCGACATGGTGGCTATCAACGAAGAGCTACAGAAGACATCGTAGGTGCATTTACAGAAGCTCATGAAAGAGCGTAGTGAATACCGCGCGCAAGGCCTATAAAAGTCGGTGTCGAAGGTAAATGGGAAGCTAACACTTACAAAAAAGGCATCGCGTTGCTGCTACTTTTGATACTGCCTGTTACTCAAAGCATATATTACCAACTACAATCACTCCAATCCGACAATAGCGGTGGCTGCTAGGCAGAACATCAACCCACAGCCCGATAGCATGAAGGCGTAGAACGGCAAGATGTTGTACCGACCTATGCACCTTCCAAACCATCCGCAATGGTGGTCATGGTTCATTACGCAGATACGGCACACGTCGCAGTGACGCTGGTCTGGGTGCAGCTATGCATTACAATCCGGACATCGCTCCACCAATGTGCTGTGGGCCTGTGGCTCGTTAAGCACTAAGCCGGGGTTTAGGAACTGAGTTAGGAGGTAGGTTGTGTTCCACACTGCAATCAGTATGTATATTGCTTGGAAGAGGCTGCCGGAGTGCATTGACCGTTTGAGCATGATGACGGTTAGCGCCACTAGCATGTTGCAACCCACCATACACGTCAAAGTGTCTGTCCAGTCTTGGTTGACGACGAAGATCGGTGTGCCAGTTCCGGAGTAGCACGGGAGGGAGTAGCTTGTAAGGGTAGGCAGTTGGGATTTACGCATACTACGGAATTACAATTGGCTATCAGGTAATGTTTAGTGGGAGAATGGCGGTGCGATATCCCGTTCCAGTGTTGACTACCGTAGCTTAGTCCACATCTTTGCGTAAGTGTTGCTTTTCGGAGAGAAAGTTGGCGATCAGATAAAAATTCCAGCCGAAACAGAAGAGGAATATCCAACCACCCAATCCTCTGATGGATTGTTTCACCGAAAGTTTATGGTAGCCGAGTGAAGTCCATTATTTGTAGCGTTCCTGCAGTAGTTGATCCGGATGTTTGGTCTTAACCTCCGGAGCCTGCAGTATTTCCTCGTAGAGGTGATCATCACTAACAAACTGAGCTGACTTGCTGGAGATGTCTTGCCACTAAGACTTGAGTCCTACGAATCACTTGTGGTGTGTACCGAGCGACATATCGTACTTCATCCTACTTTTGCTATCGCTTAAGGTTTCGTAAGCATTGGCAATCTCTTGGAACTTCGCACGTTCTTGGTTGTTGACGTCGGGATGGTGCAGCTTCGCCAGTTCAATGTACTTGTTGCGTACTTCCTCCATTGAGCTGCTCGGCAAAAGTTCAAGAGTCTAGTACAAAGTAGTCTTGGCTTGCGAAAAGCGTCGACAGTGGTTTGTCACAAACCTCCTCACAAGCATTCGAACCAAATTATCGTATAGCGATCGAAAAAATAATGTGAATAGCATCACGTTCTGACCAGCACCTTTCTGAGGTGGGTATGGTAAAGCTACCTCGGACGTTGGTTGCTTTCCAAAGAGAATACGATGGGCTCCCTTCGATGGTCTTACTTTGGTGACTCATACACCTTCGAAAACGACGAAGGACTTGTATCTGCAGAACCACCACATTTGATACGAGTGCCTTTGAGGGACTTCACCAATTCTGGTTTGATGTCAGCCTTCCTCAATTTCATCGTCCGAGACATTTTATTAGTAACCTCAGTCAGTAGAGTTGGCCGTCCATGGGCGTGCCTACTCTGCTTTCTGCTGGCCATGCGACTTTGAATTTCGCTGATAACGAGAGTAGTATTCTACTTATTCTGTCTTGGGCTCAGCCGCAGCTTACCGTTTGATTTGATCACCGAAGCTACTGCTTTTTCGAGTTCACCTTGAAACCTCTCAACATACTTATCGATGCCCCTCGAAACGACGATAAGTGGTCCATCTTCAATTGTCACTGGTTCTTTATCAAGAAATCGTTCAAAGATGCGTCTGAAATGTTCACGTGAATCTTCTTCTACCCGTTTCTTTATCCGAACCCGACGGGATCGAAAATCATCATTATTTGATGGTATCGGCTTGGGTTTTGATTTCTTAAAGGACTTTGTATGGCCAACTGTCGTAGGCCGATTTCTTTAGATTGGGTATTCTTCTTCGATAAGCAAGCTTAATTTGTTGCTGTTGTAGCCGAAAGCAGGGCGATTTATCGGAGAGTCAGTCCGGGGTTGATGAATGGCTGAAGGAATTGCCCCATAGACAATATTTGTTATTTGGGGAATACCTAGCGCTTATGCACCAATTTTTGAATCTCTCTTCATCACTGGCTCCCTGCTTCCATCAGTACGATCATTGGCATCCACTTGGGGAGCAGCTGGTAGCACAGGCTCTTCCGTCGCAACACTCTTCCTTTTTGGTTATTTCGATTTGCGCCTGATATGTCCTTGTTCACCCACCACTCTCTTTCTCGATGGTTTACGTAAAAGTTAGGATATTTCACCCCCATGACTTCCAAATCCAAGCTCCTTTTGAATTTCCCGAGAAAGTCCTTATAAGAAGATCCTCCTCGACTATCTGTTTTCGTACTTAGTTAGGATAACTTCTAACTGCTTTTTAAAGTCCAAGTTGAACACCTTCCCTTCACGCTTCCGCCCTTATGTTCGTCGCTTATTTTTCAGAAGGCACTTTAATGGATCATTTTCAAACCGTTAGAAGTTGACTTCTTCTTCAATCTCTTCTCTGGAAGTTGCTGGCTCGCCATATTCATTTGGGTTTTTGTACATGATGCCCATCAGGCTAGCAAATTCCTCTACGGAGTTGACATAACCTTCTTCTACAATGGCCTCCAGCAGAAGATTAATGATCTGAAAGTTCTAGTCAGTGACCGTAGCCATGACCTTCCAGTACTGCTCGAACGAAGTGACCTCCCCCGTCATGCGAATTGTCTCGTTTAGCTCGAATAGGTTCATCAGACTTTCGACCATAAAGTGCAGCTACCTCCGATTTAGCGAGTAGTAAAGGAACTTCTTAAACAACTTTTCCGCAACTTTGGAGTAGAACCGTACAAAGGTCTTGGCTTCTGATCTGCCCTGCTCTGCATTTGGTAGTGGCTATAGGTATTAGGCTTGATGGCTTATTAGCTGTTGTTTCAGTAGTTCTGCTCTCTTGATAACTTGTTGCAGGTATAACAGAAGATCACTGGGAGTGACTATAAGGTGCTTCTTAATTTCCAGAAGCAGTTCCTGCAATTAGATGTTGATGTCCTGCGGTAAGTAGTCTGGAGTACCACTACATGGCTCGCGAAGAACAGAGCTTGGTCCATAACAGTGAGGAGGTCATCAGAGCTCTCCGGAACTTTAGCCACGAAGCTCGATGTTGATTGGAAGGCTGCTCGAAGACTTCTATATTCCATAATTCTGGCATATGGTAAGTCGGCAGTCAATAGCACTGTTAAAATAGAGCAAGAGGCAGCGCAGACACAAGAAATTAGTGATTTGGTGCGGCTGTCGGTGTAGAATAATAAGAATCTTCGGTTTGTGGAAGCTGCCATGAGTAGGTCCAGCAAGAGTCTCGCCCAAAGGCATCACCTCACAATGCATAACCATAGGGAGGCGATGAAGTGCTACCTCAACGAGCTGCCGAAGATCTATGGTAAAGAGAATCGCCGGAAGACAAAAGAGAAGAACTGCAGCAATTTTGGGAACGGGGATGATCGTAAGACTGCTAGTATCTCGATAAGCATGTTCCGAAGTACAACTGGAAGACCGTTTTTGTCCCTTAAACAGGAGCTTTCTGGAGTGGTCGAAGCCATAAGTGCCAGCAGTTGGACGCTGTACGACTCACGCACCAATATCCGTTCAGGCAGCAAATAAAATGTACAGAGGGAGATCGCTAGCCTAACCAAGATGATGACTTGCCTCATCGTACTGTAAGCTGTTGAGGAATACGGTATGAGCCTAGGTAAGTCCCAGTTAATGAAGATGTACGCATGAAAATCACAGGAAGGGTTACCCAGATGGCGGGAACATCCAGTCGACTCGCCGCCGGTTACGAAATAACCCTCTAGGATTTGCTGTATGGACTGATGCTTCCATCTGGCAACGATGCCGCATTGCTCTTAGCCTAGAATATCGGTTTGCTAATTACTTACGGAAGAGTCAGGCTGAGAACAAGTGGGGGAACTCACTCGTATTCGGAAATTGAATCGATAGATCTCAGCTGTTACGAAAACACAGAGAAATTCATTGGTTCGTTTGTAAAGCAGATGAATCGACGTGCAAAGCAGCTAGGGATGAATAGCACCTCATTCGGTAATCCTCATGGCATGGAGAGCCTCGAAAACTACTCGACCGCAGTGGATCTACTCATACTAAGCAAGCATTGCCAGTCTAATGCGCTATTTATGAAGCTGGTTTCATGCGAATAACATACCGGAATGTTGTATTCGCCCGGCAACATCATGGAGGAAGATCCGAGTCGAGAGCTTGTTTGGAAAAATACGAATATCCTTCTTCAAAGAGGTTGGAAAGGTCTAAAAACTGGTCACACACCTACTGCAGGAGGCTGCCTTGCAAGCTACCACTAAGGCGTCTTCATCGTTGTCCTCAATAGCCTCACCCAATAATCACGCTTCGAGGACACTCTTAGGTTGTTTGAGTGGCACTGCAGTCGTCTCCTTCGATGATATTTTCCCAAATGCTAGTCGTGGTGCTTCTACTGCACATAATAATTACCGGAAGGGCATAGCTCGTGTCAGTGCGGGTAGTGCTACGCTAAGGCAGTAGCTACCCAGATAACAACACTTACGGCAACTTCTCCGATCGGGATGTGGGAAGGCTCACAAACGTGGGTAAACGTATGCACTACCTCCTCGGTAGAAAGCTGTACCAAGAGTACTGGCAGCAGCTTAGTCTGAGCAACAGCTATGAGCAGCGCAACTTCCAGTTCAACAGCAGCGGATAGAACAGGTACGATTGGGTTTGAGGTAGGACAATTGAAAGTTTGTACTGTAACTTAGTTGGCCTCACGGAACGGCTTCCGCTTGACAGTATCAACTCGAGCTAGTTTGCTGAGCCCCAATGGAGTGATCCTCTCAGTGCTGATGCGGGCTAATCATTCGGTGGGCAGGTGATCCATACGGTTGCTATGCACTCTGCACGTAGGCTCTGGAATGTGTATGATCAACCAACAGCACGCAAGTCACAGTCCAGCTTAGTGTAGATCTGCCCATCGGTGGTCGAGTGGCAACTCAAAAATGAACAAAGTTCATTCTACAAGAAGAACATTAAGCCTATCGTCGACCGAAACGTGGAGACCCTGCAGAGGCGGATCGGCGGTGAATTCAACATGAACAATATGGTGAATTTGATGCACACCTACTACTTCAATCTGTCAATGGGGTACCCTACCCATACTGTTCTGGACAATTCAGCGCTGCGCAAGGATTTAGGTACGATCAGCTAACGAAGGAAGAGTATCTTTATCTGGCCAGGATCTTCGTTGAGGGGTTGCTTACAGGACAGCAGATCAATGCAACAGTATCAGCGGCCTTCATCCAACTCAGGGAACAGTTTCGAGCAGCAATGGATGGTAATCCACTTAAACTAGTGATTTACAGCGGTAACGAAGGCGATGTCGTCAGTCAACTGGCAGGACTACGATTGATGAGCGCCTAATGCCTCCACAGTTACTTTGTTGGAGGTGAGGCACTATGTGTGCTGTAGACCCCGAAGTATGCGAGTAGCCTCATCTACGAGCTGTCCAGAGTCAATGGCAGCTACTATATCAAGGTATTGTAGATGCTAACAGAGATTCGCTACAATGGAAACTACAAGCGCTTGCTATTCTGCGAATACCCCTGCTTGTATGGCACCTTCGAGCGATTCTTGAATGCTACCATCAATGGAGACTACAAGAGTGTGTGTGGGTTCATACTTGATCACAAGCCAGAGTTCAAGGTTATCATTACACAAACAGAAATTACCATGATGGTGATCATCGGTGTCATTACTGTGCTCCTGTTGGTCTACTTCACCTGGAAACTTGTAAGGGAAGTGCTCGACAGAAACGGATAGATGCTGACTATCATGACCGATCGAAAGAGAACGGATGCGCCTGCAGCATCTGCAGGAGAGTTGGTTTCTGCAGCAACACAGCCCAGCGAATATAGGCACCAATCCGACCAGCCACCTCCTCCGAAACCGATTGGTAGCGAGCAGCCTCCTAGCTGATGATACTCACCGTCGAAGCACTTATTATACAGAGTACAAGTAAACTACTTGATGGGAACTGCTTGGTGTAATAGTTTATTCTTCCCCAAGGAGATGACTGAGAAGGAACTGATGCTTGAGCTGTGTACAAAGTACAGAGAAGAGTTATGGTACCTTCCGGTCCACGATCTTCTGCTGCGTCTAACAATTGGAGAGATCAATCCACTGCGCAAGGTGTTCTTCCAAGAGGTCACCCATTATGAAGACAATGCAGTCAATCAATCCATCGCGGGATCGTTTATCAGTCGGTTTGACTATATGCCAGTGGAGGAGAAGGAGCAATCCCTAAAGGAACTGATAGGGAAATGCTATGTGGTTATAGACGAGGAGGAGCTCCCACTGAACCGTCATAGGGAGCTGGTGCCGCAGTCGGCTGCCGAGAACCTCTTTACTTAGAGCATTGTAGGGGATCTTTCTCGTTCCAGTTTAATAGCTGAAGACAGCGAAGAGCTGAGGAAAGACCGTATTGAAAGGCTGCTCAGGTTCGACCCATAGATAATTCGAAAGCTGAACAATTTTTCGGAGCTATGCAGCGAGGTGCGGTAGCAGCTACGTGAACCACGAAGCTTGCTGTGGAACCTCATGCTGTAATTCAAGGCAGTAATAACCACCTTCGAAGCACAGAGCAACGACAGACTTTATCGGTCCGACGAGCAGTTTAAGGAACGTTACCGTTCGACTGTGGGCAAGTTCGTCCAATTTATGATGGAAATACTGAACTGCGCATACATGCTGGAGAAGGCAGTCAAGCACGAAGGAGAAAGCACCTTCATAACTGACCAAAATCTGCACACCCTGGTGACATCTCTGCTGTTCGAAGATGAAGAATTTCGGAGAATAACCTTACGAGTTTATGAGGTCAGTTTGGCAGCATGCATCGAACGATTTCGAGGTCGTGCCATCAAGTACCAGAATACCAACCGTACCAACCTCTTCAGTCCGGTGAATCCTCGTTAGGAGGCACACTTTCAAAGTCTGAGGATGATGGATAGAGTGCTCAGTGCACCATAACCCATCCTCAAACTCAAAGTCCTCTACGAAGTCAACTTGCGGATCATGAAGGACATAAGGAAACAGAGCAGTTCACCTCATGAACCCGCAGTAACCGCCCAGCAGCTGCTTAACATTATCACTGAGCTGATGAACCGCTATGAGAAAGAGTCGGTGGTGGCTCAAATTATCATCACAAGGGACTTCATCCATGAGAACTACAGGGTAGGCAAGCTGGGTTGCGTACTGGCACCCTTCCTCGCAGTAATCGGCTATAGCTGACAGTGCCTATCTCTCGCTTAATATAACATGTAGCCAAGGGAGCAAAGACAGACGTACCTGGGGACTGAGGAACACGAAAACGACCAGGTGCTGCACAAAATAGATCTCATTAAGGAGCGGAACTTAACCTGCTAACATGTGCTTCAGGAAATGCAGAAGGACCAGAGGCTAGTTGGTAGGACAGAACTGCATCAAATGTACTGCTCCTCTTCAACGAAGCTTTCTAGACAAGCACGATGAGCTGCTGAAGCTCGTAGCGATAAGCCTGTCGCCTCGTAAGGTCGGCTGTAGCGACACAGGGTACTGACCACAGTATTAGTGTAGATGGCCCTTTCTAGCCACCGAAGTGCTCAAGAAAGACCCACAGCAATTGCTGCTTCGAATCATTGAATCACCTTCGAAGGATGCGCACATACTCTTCGACTTTCTCGCCGATCATCCGGATTACACGCAACTGGGATACTTCTCTGCACTGATGGCATGCTATGGTAATAGCTTCCAAGATAAGGTATCACATTCGGCTAGCATAGCTTCTCCTGATGTTCATGAACAACAAGCAGCTGCTACACCACTGCTATTAGTACTGCAACTATCAGCAGGTCTTCATGGCGTTGTCCAATGCCGTGATCTACAGTAGCTAGAACTACCGGTAGTTCCAAGCTGAACTGCTCCGAGCGCTGTTAGGTAAGCTCATCAGCGGTACCCATCCCTTTGAGCACTCCGAAAATGTGTTGGAGATGCTACGGGTGTGCAATAAGGAGAAAGCAACGCTCCCAAATTGGGACTGTAGTGTGGTCATGAATGTGCTCAACGAGGACTACATGTAGCAGGTTGTGTTGCTGCTGCGGCAGCACTATGTTACTGATGCAGAACTGTCGGAAAACATCCTGGAGATCATGAGCAGTATTATCGACCTGTATCTTTATGTGACCTAAGTTAACGAGAGGCAACCCGAGACTTCGATCTCCACCACAGCCACTGAGGGAGCAGTGGTGCGTATAATAAAAACAATGAACATCTTTATAGAGATCCTGCGGCTGGAGACTAATATAGAGGTGTCTCTCTCAAACGATCAGAATGTCAATGCGGTCGGCTTGCTCAAGTACAATACACTTGCCTTAATGTCCAAAGTATTGAAACTTCCTGAGAACCTGGTCACTGCTCACTTTGATATTAACAAAGCGGAGATTTTACTGACCCTCCAAAAGTTTATAACGTGCAACCCATGGAACAACATGGTGCACGGGCTTGTCGAGCAGATTGTCGTCAGCATCGTCGACAAATTCTAAAGCTACAAAGAGTCCGAATAATCCTATATCGGTTAGAAGGGATTCCTAGCGTTCCTGATAGAGACCTTCAAGAACAAGAAGTATGCTTTCCTCAACAGCGGTGAACTCACCACCTACGGGTACCTGCACTACCTCTACGGTATGGCTACTGCAATCTGTGTCAAACTCCAGAAATCAGAGAACCTGAGAACTGTTATGCTGAAGTTCAGTCCATGGGAGTAATTTGTGCTGAACGATCTTCAGAAGTATGAGAAGGATTTGGACGAAGTGTTGGGATAACCGGTCAGTAGTGTAGCCAAGCACAACAACGATAAGAGAATTCGCAAGATCATCGTGGATCTAAACCAGAAGGAATTCAACCCCATTAGCATTGAAAAGGACGAAAAGTTTAACGTGCTTGAATGCTTCTATGAAGTTATTCAGAAGAGTCGCGGTAGCAAGGGGAGGGCGACAGTGCTGCGGAAGAAAAGTATGGAGTCACCCAGGAAGAAGTCTAATGAGTTACTCCATGATAATCATAGTCTCACTCCATCCAAGACATAACCAAAGTCCAAATCAGTTAGGCTGCACAATGAGCAGCCGGAGCTATCTTAGCGTACCATAACTGACGAAGAGGAAAAGGGAACACCCGAGAGCTTGACATTTCTGTAGTCTGAGTCTCCAGATCTGAAGGCAACGAAGACATCCATGAAGGAGGCCTTGTTGTAAAACATTATAAGCATGCCTCGGTCGTTCTCCGAGAAGAAACCCAGCTAACCCTATGAAGAATCGCCAGAAAGTCAAGCAACTTGAACAACTTTCCATTATAGACACTTGAAGCATTTAAGTCACTAGGTTGCTGGAGGAAGCGATTACTCTTCCCTATTCACGAGGGGTCTTGGTCTATTCGACGCTAGCAGCGAAAATTTGCGATCAAGCTGTTCCACCTTCGTCTCAATCCTATCACTCAGCGAGTTGATTTCGGCGATGTCCTTCCTACGCTTTTCGATAAGCTTGAGGTAGGCTTCGTTGATGCGTAATTCCTTGCAGACCTCCATGAAGCTGTTCGAGTGGGTTTTGAGATCACTCACCATGCCTGCTTGGTCCATTTCTGACTGGTCAGCCTTGCCGAAGCTCTTGAGTATGTCAATTATCAGTTTAGTGGTCTGCATATTCAGAGCTTTAAGGTTGGTCTTGCAGCTCTAGTTGATGTTCTGCGGTGGTTCTGTCGTCGTGACTTTCTGGAACTACGCCAATTCAAAGTGATCTGTACCTCGTATTCTTGTCCGAAGCATCGATAGGTGTTGGTGAACATCTGGATCAGCTACAGGTCAGGGCATTCCTTGTTGGAATCGCGATAGTGGTTCGGTGGGAACAGTAATGGTATGATTCGTGGCGGTGGTGGAGGTGGCATGCTGTTGCCTCCTTCGACGGGTAGCTACTCAATTAGTGGTGGCTGTTGCTAAGGATTTCCTATGTTATGCTCTTGCTGAGCTCCTTGGTGTTCTACTTCTGCCATAAACCAATTACAATAGATAGCAAACGAGCAACATCAAGAAGTTTGGTTTAGGTGATGAAAGTTGTGATGATGGGTGGGAACTGGAGGGATGGTCGTTGAAGCAGCTGTTGGCCACCCTCCACTGAAGAATGCCTGCCTTACAACAAAGAAGTTCACGATTTCGAATAATAAAATGCAGATGTGCAGGAGATAAACGTTAGCTTCGAGGTCCCTTCCTGTGTAGCTATGATAGTTTCTCACAAGGAAGACGCAGTTGAAGAAGGCTGCGAGGCTAAGCATCCCAACTTGCCAGAATAGCGAAGGCAGACAACAGGCAGCTGTCGGCACGATAAACCATAGCAATGAGTAACCGTAAATGCACAGGGACTAAGCTATTGGAATGGTGTACGGCAAGTGTGGGCATGTCCCCCTTCATAATTTTGACGATGCAGCTGACCACGAGAGGAACCAAAAAGCCGAACATAGCCGTTACTGCGAAGGCCCTGACTACATATTCTGCCACAAAGCGAAACTCCTCTCCGCTTCTGTAGTACGCTGCTACATTTGCCGATATGGACAACACACAGGCATAGGTGATGCCGATCCACAGGGGTCCGTACAGTTCGAACTTACCATCCCCGATGCTTAGGAAGCTGTTACTCCAGAACATCAACGTGCTTGCACATCGTTTCAGGAACAGTTCAGTGGTGACGTCGAAGAAGTGCGAGTAGGTTCTGCATCGCCTAACTCAGGTACTCGGGAAACAGGCAAAAACAGGCGTTTTTACACCAGTCGTTTGATGAAGTGGGTTCAGTTTATGGTGCGTCCTTGACCTATCCTTAAATGCGAGGACTACTGTTTCGTAGGCTATCTTTTGTGCGAGGATGGACTGCAGCTTCTTGCGTTCTTCAGGATCACTATGGCGCACAGTCGCTGCACTTTCAGGAATGTTGTTGAAGATTATTGTGCTGAGACGTTGTTTTTCCTCACCGGTGAGCCCCTGAATCATTTGAATGAACAAAGTTAAACTGCTTTTTTAGACAATATCAAAGGCGAGTGAGTTTGTAACTGAACTGCTCCAATGGTTCCCGGAGGAATCGTTGCGTGAATTTGAGCTGGTAATTCGCTTCATCGATGATCTCGTAGTCATACTGCATGAAAAACTGGCTAAAGAATATTGCGGCTTCGGCCATCGCAAATTTCTGTCCAGGGCATTGCCGTTACCCTATGGAGAAGGGAATATAGCTGCCAGGGTTCTTTTGAATAGACGCCAGTGTCTTCGAGTTCGGGTCAAGCCAGCGAGTTGGGTCAAAGGTAGTGGGGTTGTCGTGCATCGTCGGGTCGAGATGGTTGATGAGGTGGCACGCCATCATCAGAGTATCCTTCTGAACCTTAGTTCCGTCAGAGAAGCAAGTATCTTTTACGCATACTCTTTCAATACCAGTTACCACTGGTGGGGCCAACCTCAAAGTTTCTTTGGTGCAAGCCGTCAGTACTGGTAGGCTGTTGATGAGTGCCTGAGTCGGTTGTTCTATAAGGCTGAGGTTCGCCTTGAGTTCTTCTCTGAGCCTTTGCTTCCATTCAGGATTCTTTGCGAGGTGGTACGTCATCATCGTCATAAAATGCCCAGTGGTGTAAACTCCATCGGAAAAGAACGTTATGAACTCGTCGACGATCTCGTCGTGACTGAATGCCTGCTCTGGACTTACCTCATCCAGAAAAATGGCCCACATACTGAATGTTGATGGTTGGACACCTTGCCTTCTCAGTTCGATGTGTTTGAGCAGAATAGTGCGCACGACCTCTCGCATTGTCTTGACATCAGCAAGGAGCTTTCGATGCCCTGCATACAGACCAATGTCCAGCAGTTTCATGCCGAAGATGTTGTAACGCCAGCCATAGGATTCGTTGCTCAGCTGGGATATTAAGTCACTCAGGAAGATTGGCATGGGTTTGCCTTCTATTAGCAATGATGCGATGTCTTCCTGGAAGTAGACCAAGCTAATAATATTGCCGGCAGCTGACTTGAAGAAATTGAAGACGTTTGGAATGATGAGTTTGTCCAATCCGTCTAGTCGCTTCACCAACACCTTGCTGATACTCTGCACCTATCCGAGTAAAGTATCGATTCGCTCATATTCGAACCCTTTGGAGATAAACTTGCGGTGCTTCTTCCAAAGTGGTCCTTCGAGCAGAACCAAGCCAAAAGGCGAAAGCCTCTTGACAAGGGCATTCTGGAACGGATGCTTTATGAAGTCATCTTTATTGATGAACATTTCCTTGACGAGCAAAGGATCCGCCACGACAAGTGCGCAAGTACTTCCGATATTCTTGCAGAAGAGTCTTGGCCGAGGTACCTTGCCAAGACACTTGGCCAGCCACCCGTGGTAAAAGTCTCCGTTAGTCTGGACATTTTGGGAATCGATTGGTGATGAGCCGGTAAGAGGCACAAATTCACAGTGGATTCCCTGCTTGCGGTAGAAGTTGATGGCTAGCAGCGGCCTGACAAACTGGTGGTAGAGTATGAGGTAGCAGAACAGCCAAAGCAGTACGGCGATGGCGAGTTGCACCATCAGCGATTCTATCATTGCTGGGGGAGGAATTATATTGAAGGTCGGAATTCAGAATTAATCAGGGCAGTCGTCCGATAACTTTGAATACTAATGTTCATCAACGACGTTATTAAGGCTTAATGTGCTAATTGTAAGAGGCTATATTGGTCATACGATATCGGTTGAAATTGCCTTGGGAGGGTTTGCAGGTGATCTGGGAAGGCTAGCTATGTGCTTCCTTGGAGGTTGCAAAGGAATCGTTAAGACGCTCTGCGATTGCAGGCTAACAATGAACAGGATTGTCAGGCCGCTGCATCTTGCAGAATCAGACATATTTGAATGTTCCAGTGGGCAGTTGCAGCTCTGATGGGTAGGCACCATCCACCTCCCAGGATCGATCACCCCCCCACTGGCCTGGAAGTGAATTTAAAACCGATCAGTTAATGTTACTAACTTCCCTTATCGGTGCAATATAAATGGACTAGCGGCACAAATAAGGAAGATAATGGTCTGAATGGAGAACATACATTCGGCACGCAACAGATTCTCGTGGATGTATTCTCCTGAATCCGCAACACTACAAACTTCGATTTCGTATTCGAAGGATTTTGGGTGTTCAAATGAATTGCCAATAACAATCGATGCAGTCAAATAAGAGTTCCACTGCTGCTATCCGACCAATGACACGAAATTCACATTTCTTTTGGTTGGGTATTAAACCAATTCCATATTCCTCTACTTCTTTCAACGAATTTATCAGGCAGCACACTTCCTCTTCGAAATGTCGATCGTAAGGAGGACGCTGCAGGCATTTCCGACGACTAAACAAACCCGTTTTTCTACAAAATGAAGCACAGTTTCGTTCAAACCGTATTTCTCTGGTCGCTATTGATGAGGTTTCTTCGACAACTTTATCGAAGCTGGTACGCTGTTCAAACTAATCTCACAGAATTATCCAACACTCAAATCCATGAACATCGAAGTTGGCAGATTATCATTTGAAATGCGTAAAGCATTCGGGGTTCAGAGCACCTTTCATAAACCTGAAGAGGTAGGTGAGGTGCGCCTTTTGGCTCTTCTGAAGCCTGCTCCGAAGAATGTATGGTACGGCATCTTGACAGTAGAAGCTGAGGCAGAGTCTCCGATACAGCACGTGGAAAGGACTGTTCGGTGTGTTCCATAGCAGCCGAAACTCCACGAAGTTCTGGGGCCGAACAGTGCGAACCCAGTTCATAAACTCTATTGGGTCGGCGCCTGACTAGACGACTAACTTCTTTGCACGTTTGTTGTGTAAAATGTATTGGTTTTGAGCGATTCCCATGTTCCTCAGGATGTTCTTCGTTTCGAGGTGTTCTGAACGTGGAGGTTTTGGGCCCTTCCCATGTGTTTTGCGAACCCTATAATTTTATTTCTTCCTTGGAATTGTTGGTAAAAGCTTTTACTTGACTGCAGAACTCTCGCGTTCATCTTCGACTTCATTGGTATTTCCTGTCGTCTCCGCTCCATTTTCACCACTTTCCGGCCGAGAGATGTCCATAAAATCCACCGTCCAATCGAAGCGGCTAAGGTTCAAATTGTGACTGATCCTGGGGGTGCATTGATCCAAACAGTAGTAGTTGGCTGGTTTCGATGAGACCTCATCGAGCTGCTCCTCCTGTGAACAATATTCCAGAATCATCCCCTCAGATGCTCGCTCCTCAGGTGATTCAAAGCCGAAACTGCATGTCCGCATATTATGTACTAAGGATTATAATGTCAACCGAAAACTCGTCATTCGTCAAGTTATATAGCAACGGATCAGTCTTGCGAGATAACCCTAAATTCCTTGTCAACAATTTGGCTGAGGTTGTTAGGAACTGTTGGCTCACATTGTCTGAGTCAGTAGCTGTATGGGTGGTTATAGCTATCCGGATAGCTGCGGCTCAGCAGCAGAATCTTTGAAACGACACAGAAATCTTTTGGCGTCTTTGCTCATCCTTGTACTTCTACTGTTTTGACGATGAAATAATCAGAGAGCTCATCGAAGCATGGGCCATCCTGGTCTTGCCTGATACTGAACCGACATAATTTGTTGGTAATGCTGCTAATGGCTTTGCAAAAAGAAATTATTATGAATCCAAATCTAGGGAGTGACCGCATCGAATCGGAGAATACTATATTGTTGAGTTGGTAAAGATGGCAATAACAGTCCTCCACCACTGAGTAATCCAGCAGCAAATCGGCAACGAGTTGATGACGCAGTTACAGTCAAGACGTGATGATCCTTGTGTTGGGCAGGCAGGTTGGTTGGAACTGTCCATATAGGGAAACGTCGGAGTGATTTCACTCTGCATCAATAGCACAATATTGCGGCATTATAAATTCAGCCTATTACTAACTGTCAGATTCAAGGACAATGCAACACCTTCTCCACGCACACGCTATCCGCATACTCTCAGCCGCATACTGTCTTATATGGCTGATGGGGTTTTCTTCTCAGTTTATCTTCGCAGCTCAAGTCACGAAAGACCAAGTTCCCTGCCCGAGCTTCTCCTCCTGAAACAATCTCAAGGGGAACACCAGCAGCACGATTATAATAAACAATGTGGAGGCCGATAGCCATTATACTTGGATTCAGCCTGCTTATCAACAGAGTGGTTGCACAATGCTGCTCCTCAGGATGCCCATCGGGACAGTACTGTCTCTGCAATGCAACTGCCTCCATCGACACTTGTGCCCTACAGCTGTCAGCTCAGAATTCGACGTTCAATGTTACTGGCACTACCAGCTACTACTACTTCCAACCGAGCTACGAGAACTACGACATTATACAGATGGTGTTTTGCGGTTCAAACATTGCGGGCGCTTCTAACCTGCTGTTAGTAGAGGTGGAGAAGCAACCAGGTGACTATCCCTATCCTCAAAACAGCGAGAACGCGACATTCAATGCTACTTCACAATGCTTGGGCTTCTATGTCACTGGAGCAACGTTTGAGACGATGTCGAATGGACAGCGACAGAATCTGCTGATGGCGTTGACATTGAACATTACCGGAATTGAAAGCATGACATCTTACGTAATTGGCCAACAGTCTCAAGGCTACCTCTTCACGATATTGTTCTCCAGCATCGGTGTGCTCGTATTAATCTTTGTGATTATTGGAGGGGCGCTCTTATGGAGGAGATGTAGGACCCAGAAAGCTATTAACATTACCAATGACCTGGCTCATTTGGATAAGTACATGCCGGTGGTCAGGTTATAGCAAACTGAAATCGTAAACCCAGTCAACTGCTCGGTCTGCTTGGTAGATATTAATCTCAATGAGAATACTCGAAGGACACCGTGTGAACACTACTTCCACGAGCTTTGTATCAACGACTGGTGCAAGAAGACGCTGAACTGTCCAGTCTGTCGTGAAGACTTCTCCGATCAGAGCTTCCAAGAGCGGCTAAGAAGAAGTACTCGCCCCGTTGAAAACACTGAACCCTGGCATACAAACCAAATCCAGAATGGACTCATCGATGATAACTCTCGTCTCTGATCACGCCTTGTGATATTTCTGCGCAAACTTGATTATAAGATATGGAGCAAACTGTCCAGCAAACTTAGAAGCCTGTGATTGGGTGGATTGGAACTGGTGTTATGGGCAAGAGCATGTGCGGGCACCTTCTGAAGGCTGGCTACAATCTCAACATCTTCAACCGAACCAAGTCGAAGGCGGAAGACCTGCTCAACCAAGGAGCAAAATGGCTGGAACCTGCTGAACTTGCTCAGAACTCTGATGTCGTTATTCTCATGCTGGGATACCCACAGGATGTCGAGAGCATGACCATCGGCCCCAACGGAGTGCTTTCTCATATGAAGAAAAAGTACTGAGAAGGATATTCAGCTCACTATTGATCGATCATACCACAAGCAAGCCTCAACTTGCAGCTACCATTTATGAAGCATGCAAAAAGCTGGGCATTGACTCCATTGATGCACCAGTGTCAGGAGGTGATATCGGAGCTCGTGAAGGTACCCTATAACTCACTCAGCTCGACTTGTGATTATGTGTGGGGGTGACAAATAACCTTTCGACAAGGCTGGTCCCATCTTTTCGTGCTACGGCAAGAACGTTCATCTAAATGGGAAAGCAGGCAATGGTCAGCATACTAAAATGATGAACCAAATTGTTCTTGCGGGCAATATGGTTGGAGTGGTCGAGGGACTGATGTACGCCAGCAAAATGGGTTTGGATGTGGTTCAGTCTATTGAGACCATCAAAACGGGAGCTGCAAGTTCAGTACCGTTGACTGTTTTGGGTCCGAGAATGATTGCTCGCAACTTCGATCCCGGCTTCTATGTGGAGCACTATATTAAGGATCTCGAAATCGCACTTGAAGAGTGCCTCCGGGCCGATCTATGCCTCCCTAACATTGCGCTGGTAAAGCAGTTCTATGTTGCGCTAAAGGCGCAGGGAGGTGGCAAAATGGGAACTCAAGCACTTATCAAGGTGTTCGAGCAGATGAACAACCACCAAATCAGCAAGGAAGTTCCAAAATGACACATTGCTATGTGAGTGTTAGACAAAATCAATAGATCAGGTTCGATTCCAAGGTGATGCGTTTGGACTCCAGATAGAGCATTGCTTCTTAGTAGGTCACCGGATGCACAGCTTGGGCTGGGGTGGTACAGTATAAACATACCTTAAGGGTGTTTGTCCGGCTCCTTTACCCTGTGGGATATATTTTGTCACAATGGACGGTTACGTGAATGAAGGTAGGCTCTGTATAGGCTACCATTGCAGTAAACTCAACGGAAGTGCCTATCTCTACAGGTTGGATGAACTGGAACTCGTCGATGAAGTACACTTAGGGCATACATACCCCTTTCACAAAATTGTAAGCACATAACCAGCCAAGTTCAAATGCCTCCCGCATAAGGAATCCACCAAACACCTTACCGTGGAGATTTCTGTCCTGCAAATGCATCAGCAAGGTTTTGTAGATGCGCGTATTAGAGATCGGTACCGATGTTATGACCCCATTAGTTGTCTTTAACAGCTTTAAGAAGATGTCGTGGAGCAGATTGGACTACTCAGCCGAGGGAGCCACATAGGTTAAGGATTTCTTCGCAGATTCCTTTCGCCTTTCTTGCCTATCCACTCCGAACTGGAACCTCATCTTCGTAATTTAGCTTTCCTCGCTGAGATCCATCTTCGGAACGTTGTATTTGCCACCTTTTTGTTTGTCCCTTGCTACCATCAGAAACGTCGCTGTGCAGTTCAGATGCTCCTCTTCTCCTCGCTTCTGTTGAACGTTGACCTGAACTTCCACGCTGCTGGATCCTGCATATGTTGCATATGCTGAAAACCTACAGTTAAGATCTGCTTGGATAGGCTTGAAGAAATGGATTTGATCAACACTGGCAGTCACCACGCTAAACTCTGCTGCAGCGTTGAAATTCTTTGGCAAACAGTAACGGTAGCCAACGTTAGCAGCCATGTAGTCCATGATTTCTAGAACGCGACCACCTCGAACTGTGTTAGTGTAGAACCGCACGAACTTATTTCGGACCTCAGGGAAGGTTTCGAAGGGAATGGTCAAGTCGATGTATGAGTGAGTTGGTGTTGATACCTTCATCTGCTCCAAACGATTTTCTGCCTCGCGTATGTACACCTGCTGAGCATACTTATCGAAGAACTCCCTGACGATACGATTGGAGGTAGCCTCTTCGACACTTAGCCGCCTCAGTGCTGAGGGCTTGAAGATGAGTGCCTGTTGACTCACAGATTTGATGTGCTTCAGTGCATTCAATTTGAGCTGGCAAAAGCTTGCGAGTGCCCTCCGTATTAACATAACTATCGATAGTCCGCACAAGACAGTGGCATATGGGAGTCACTTGAGATAATGCAGAGTTGACCACAAATATATTAGGCGTAGTGGTCATGAAGGCAGCGTCTCGTGAGCTAGACTTTGGTTCAGTTTTGATTTTATCCTCGGGAGGTGCGTTGCACTCGTATCCAACCCAGACCTTAATTAGTTCGGCTGATGACCTGTCAGTAGCTGGTGGTTGCTTCACGACAACTGAGGGGTCCTCAAAGTATCCCCCTACATACTTAAAGTGCAGCCCCTTATAATCCTAATCAACCACATCCTTTACCTTTCGGATAATCGTAGGTTCGCTTTGACAACGGAACCCTTTCTATCTACCAATTGCTTAGTAGGCGAGGCTTTATCATACTGGCCCGATCGAATTCACGGTTGCAGAAGCCTGCATCTGGGAATAAGTGCGTCTAAAACCTCTCCATTTCTTGCGGTAGTTCTTGCGAACTAACTCTGCTAAGCGTTCTTTGTCGAGAACTCGAATCTTAGGGGATTGCTCATGAAGTTCAGGGCTGAGATTGCTGAAATTGCGGTCAATTGTAGTGATGATGTCGGTGACGTTCGATCTCTTCCTTGAAGGTTGCATATTCCATTATAAGCCATAATTTTAGTAACTGTACACAGCATATTGTCGAGGGAGATAGATGAGAATTCAATTGTCAAGCGTGGTATGTAACAGAGAGGGAGACAGCCCCGGTGACTTCACGTCGAAAGGAGAGGGGAATCGTGACTAGAATTATCGATCGAGCGTACAATGCCTGACAGTATGGGCAAACTCACAAGACTACTTGATGTCAATTTCTCCCTTGCCAAGGTAATCATCGGTGCAGGGGTCTTGATCGAAGGCTTAGATCTGCAGTAATTGCCCATAGTTGTGGAATACAAGCTTGTCGGGCCATTGCGGGATTTTACCAGCCTCCAATTGCACTGATGTCTTCTTTGTTTCAGACCCGATAGTAATGAGAAGGTAGGGATCCTAACCTAACTAAACCAACCCTTACCATTTTACCGAGGGTATCAGCATCTTCCAGGAACTTCGCAGTAATGGCTGCTACGAGAAAGGGCATTTTCTAAATATCGAAGATAAACCCTCAGTTCATATTTACCGTGTTTTAATGATGTTTACTAGAGGTTAGGAGATCAATAAGGAGTGCTCAAGGGCAATTACTCATCCAATCAACTTTATTAATTAAAGCGCGCATACGCAATAGAAATCAAACCCAACTGTACAAGCCAAGTTAATTTAAATGCTAAGGTAGCCGCGCCAGGACTTATAATGAATATTATGGAGCCCTTCGAGTCTTTGGATTACCAGCTCCGCAATCAGGGTCAGAACCAACCCTCAGCAATCGCAGACGCCAACCAGCCTGTGACAGGACGGCAGTCCAACAGCAATGGCGGAAGCCTGAACTCTTCATTCCAAGCAAACTGCGAGCCAAGCTATAAATTTGAGCATGGTGCAAGTGGAGGCAAAGAAACTCCCAGAGGTGATTAAGAAGGTGACAATGGGCGTGTTCGCATCGAGTGTGATAACCCTATCGAGGAGATCGACATCTCCGACAGTCAGTCGAAACCAACTATTCGAGGTGCCAGGGATGGTGAGAGCTCATCAGAGAGAGGAGCCAACGTCCCTTTCTTAAGCAAAACGATTACTTCTGACCACACAAAGCCGACCCAAAGTTTTCAGTTCCCAACGGCCTTTAGGTTCAACGTTGAGTACACCTCCGATGATATCTTTCGTACGCTTCGCAAGGAGGAGATCCAGGCAGGGCTCAAACCGAAATTTATGAAGGAACTCACCCCACAACAAAGTGACCAGCCTCAAAGCCTAACCATTCGGTGCCGTACCTGCAATGCCTATGTCGACTTTAAGCCCACAAACGGTAAGTACTATTTGGCGGTGCTAAGGAACAAGCATACTCACCAAAGGGAAATCAAAAAGGGAAACGACAAGGAAGAACACGAAAAGAAAAAGGAGCTGGCGCCGATGCGACCGAAGACCATTCCTCAGACCAACTTCCAGAACGCTAACAATTATATTACTGCGAGCTATGTCAAGACGGAGATGAAGGAAGGAGGTCAACCTGCTTCGACGCTTAAGGACTTCCTTGATAGGATGAGAACAAATGCACCGATTACTCTGCCAACCCAAAGAATCGCGAAGGACATCCAGCCAGTGCCAGCAACGCGCGTCGATATGTCGGCAAACTATCTGAACTCCCAAGCGGCTGCTCGTGTTACTGTAAACAAGTTCAAGGCGGTTGAAGACTTTCTCGTGGGTGAGGGCCACGAATTGGTCGTGGAGCAGGGCCGCTAATCTCCTGGTTCTTATCCCTAAATCATGGTGATTGTGTCACCCACAATGAAACGCAACTTCGCGCGATTCGGTGATCTTGTGAACTTCCACGTCGTTGAGCAACCTATTCTGGAGACTTCTGAAACTAGCCACAACTTCCGACTGGGCGTTTTTACTGTTTATGGTTACAACAGAAGACTACTGATTGCCGGCGTTACCTTCTTGTGCAGGGAGACTGCTGCTGCGACCCGGACGGTCTTCGAGTTCTTCCTGAAGATTCACAACAAGCAGCCTTAATCGATTTCGACAACCCACTCCAAGGAGGTCTGCCTTGCTCTCAGCCAACTTCAGGATGAAGGTGTTTACAAAGGTATCCACGTGATTGACCCTCGCCACGCCATTCAAAGCCTTGAAAACGGTTTGAAGGTACGCAACAAACTCACCCGAGAGATTATCTACCTCTGTAATAAGGTTGTTGTCTAGCGACACAAAGCTACAGCTGAAAAGTATATTCGGGATATCGAAGAGTTGATTGAGGCTCAGGACGAGCAAGTTCAGAAGGTTACTCAAGACTTCCTCAATCAAAAAGAGAAAATCTGTATCTCAACCCAACCCCCTGCTTTCCTTGGTATCAACGGTCCAAACCAGAATACCAACAAACTATTTGACGAGATACTAAGCAAGAAGACCAATTCGCAAGGTAAGCCAATGAGCATTGAGAGCCTATGCCGCTGTGTCGTTGCCCTTGACAACCAACTTCTTGACCAATCCTTTGAGAAACTGGTCACATATCAAGATCCAATTGAAGAGATCTTCGAGGACAACAGGGTCAAGGTAGTTCGAGAGAGCCTGGACACTGAAGTATTCAAAATCTTCCTCCAGAACTATGTGGAGGCGATCAGCTATAATCAGGTGAAGTAGTCAAGCGACGACAGTGTGGAAGTAGAGAACAGTGTCACTGGCCAGACTTTTAATCTGAGCAACTGGAACTGTACCTGTGATGAGAAGCAACGGACAGGTATTCCGTGTTCCCATCTACTATGTGTTGCTATTGATACTCCCAATTTCAGTTACTTCCAACTGATCAACAAACGCTGGAGGGAGAATGAAGAGTCTGAGGTTACTGATGAGGAGAGCTCTGAAATCGAACTCGATGAGTCCTGTATGCGCGACTAGAGCAACAACGACAATAAATCAAACTCGCTAAGGCAGTCTCAGCAGAAACCGATAAGCTTAAGGGGAAGCAAACTTAGCGGTCGTGAGAATATCGAAGCCAACCAAGCTAACCAGGTCAACTAGGCTAACCAGATCGAGCAGAACCACCAGACGATCATCCCAGCAAGCAACACCATGATGCAAGAGGAGTTCCAGGAGGTAGGAAACGGGGCAGATCAAGCTGGACAGCTGGACTGATGATAGAATGAAATAGTTTATGAGTGACTCTCAAGTATCAACAAACGATGTCCATCTTGACGATGTGGCAGTCTGAGCTGGAAGTTAGTAGTGTTTATCTGTTGACCATATGGGCGTCCCAGATACCTGACTTTGCCTTGGTCTGTTCGCGAGATAGTTCTCCTTTCCGTAGATCAGTCAACACGATTTTCCTCCAATCACTATATACTAGCGAGTGCTCGCTGAGGTGGCGGATAACTCCTGTCCAGTTCTATTTCGTTGGGAAGGACATAACAACTTTTCCACTTCGACAATCGTAATGTGATATTTCGCTGGTACTACCACCATAGCTGAACCTATTGCGGTCGAGCCTGCACATTGTGTATACTGAGCCCTCAGTTGGAATCTTTCTGCTCACTTTAAACAGTTCAACATCGAATATCCGCAGGTTGTGGAAGCTTTCTCCAGCAATGAATCTATTTTCATCCAGAAAAGTGATCTTGCGGATGAGTTGACTATCCTCGAAGTCGTTCGATAGGGTGTTTACCTTCGTTCCTTCGAGTTCATGAAAACTACACTCTTTGTTCTCTCCAACCACGATAAATCGGTTCGGTGTGCAGAAAGCAATGTCTAAAACCCCGCCTCTTCCCGTGTAGCAGTCTATCAGTTGATGCGACCCCTTCTCTAAATTTAAGTGGTAGAGGTTGCCGCGGTCATCTCCGGCGATTGCATTGGACATACCCGGTATCATCCGGCATGCCGATATGTCTAGATTATTACCCTTCAGCCCTATCGTTCTCACTTCTGATAGATCCTTCGTACTCCGAATGCTCACGCGACTGCGGTTGGGCTACATGATGAAGTCTTCGTTCACAGGAGTCAAGTAGAACCGGTTTTTGTCCAAGCTTTCACATGAAACACTCTCACAGAGACTTTTGGCGATGAAGGAGCGGCTATGCTGGGGGAAGTTGATGTCCTCGGCCGCCATGAAATTGTATGTGTACTTATGGCGCTTCAATGTAACAGTGCTGGAAGTTGCCTCGTCCAGCTTGCTCACGGTTACTTCTGAGCGTCTCTTCAGTGTCTCCGTCTATTCAATCTCTTCGACTCCGTCGTCGACATTCTATTCGTCATTGTCGCGCACATCCTAAGCTTGTTTCTAACTCATCTTATCTTCCATATTATATAAGGTATGAAGTATCAAAGTAATCATCAGAGCTAAACACCCTTAGCACTTGGAAGGCCAAATGGGGAAATATCGAACCCCTGAAAGAGTTCGGTCGCTTGATCAATTTGGCAGATCAGCGTTGCTTCTCTTCCCGAAAAGAAGGGATTTTACTGCCTAGTAGCGCATATGGTTATACAAAGTAACACCGACGTGCTCAAAACCAAATAAACGACACTATTGTTAATTATGTTAAGTTCCCTCCGCCGGTTATGTGTAATTTGCTGACAGAGCTGCGTTAGACTTAATTATTGATGTGCGACTCTGAAGATTCATCATCTACGGTCAACTTGATCTCTCTTGTTCATCGGTGTGGGAGTGCTCTTCAGCTCACTGAACCTTATTCTGATCATCAGCAACTTCAAGAGTATGTGGAACAACACCTATGCAAGACTGATGTTTCTCATCCAAACCCTGTATCTGGCTACATGTCTTGTCGATCTTCCACATGTCTTCTACGATTCCAAATGCGAACTGCCTGCATCATTATTTTACTTTTTTTGGATGGTAAGTTTGATGTCTAACTTAGGCCAGCAATCTCTTCACAGCCTAAGTCGTGTGGCTGGTCAACCAGGACTTGCATAATGACCGCACACGATTCGAGAAGTATAACTTAACTATATTCGCCCTGGTTATTGTGTTGTCAGCCTTGGTAGCCTTCATTCCCATTAAGTACACCCCCTTCAAGATTGGATAGTTTACAGTTTACTGTGGGGCATAGCTTGGAGCATGAAAATCTTCTCAGCTTCTCGATATTGTTTGGCTTATATACGCCATTCCGGTGGCACTAGCAATCCTTCAAACGTGTATTCTCGGGCATACCATCTGGAGTATCAGGAAGAAGGGAACCAATCTCACCAACGAGCAAAGGCAAGCACTTTTTGTCCTGTTTATCCCGTCTTTTGGGTACATACTCATCATAATCAACGCGGTGGTCGTGCTTATTGCCTCCATGGTTGACTTCAGTGGTAGAAGTTGTGCTTAGATATACACGACAGTGAGCTTCGCGCAACTCTTCTTCTTGGCACCTCTGAACGACTACATCTTCTTCATCAGGTTTGTGACAAAACTCGAAGAAGTTGCTGCCATCAAAGTCCAACGCTTACGATGCCTTTTCTTCATGAGTAACAAGCCCAAGGTTAGGCTGATTTCACCTGCGGAGTCTGAGCGATTTTGACCATTTGCTTTTCAAATATTCAACCATCACAACTATAGAATCTCCTCGGATCTCGAGTTGCAGTATTCTCTTTCTAGCATACGTTTGACTGGCCGAAACTGAAGAAAGCTCCGCCGATACCTTCAGTGCATCTTTCAGAACAAAACTTAGCAGTCCCTCAACGAATCAGTAGCGAAGACAAATCGGATTATTTGCGGGCGGGAATCGGAACCCCAGCAAGATGAATGAATGCTCAACACTCAACCAAAATTGTTGCAAACATGAGAAGTTGACTCTGCAATCAGGAGGCGTAAAATTATCATTTCTTCGGGGCGGGGGTTTCCGCGGGCTTGTTCGCATTGGTCATGTCCTGCAGTGCTTTGTCCAGCATGTTGAGCAGTTGCTGCAAGGGATCGGCCGCGGTAGGGTCTTTTGACGCTCCAGTAATTACGAACTTTGCAGAAGCACCTGTAATTGTTGGGTCCGCCGGCGCAGTATTTGATGCCTACTTAGGTTTTGATGCAGGTTTGGGAGAAGTGGCAGGGGTACTAACTACCACGGCTGGTTGCGCAGTCGGTGTAGGGTCTGGTTTTTTGGGATCAGCTTGTACTTTGTCTGATGGTGGTTGCTTTGCTGCTTCAGCTGTCAGTGGTAGCACAGGAATTCTATCCTTGCTCACCGGTGCTGCACTATGATGGGGCACGAATTCCGGAAGTCCAAACAGTCCCTGGGATGTTACGAGCAGCAGCAACGTCAGCCAGATAATCGGCCTTGCAGTCATTATTAACTTAGCAGAATATTTATCTCAGTAGGATTGCCCTCCCGTCGGGCGGTTATAAAGGCGATTGTTAGTGGACCTGAGCAAAGGTGCACCAGGAAAACAACCCAACTGAAAGACATCATGGCCTGAGGATCTTCGTTGGTGGTGCTTCGGTTACAGCTACTTTCATGCTGTTGTAATAGATATGAAAAAAATGATGACCATACATCAGGCGATCCTCCAAGCTAGAGTGTCTCGTTCGGTGACAAGCCAGACGAGATTTTCATTTTTTTGCCCATAGAAATCCTGCAAATAAGAGGCTCAGCACCGCGGCTACCACTATTTAACTTGAAAAGCGACTGATATTTGGGTTGTTTTGCGTAGCCTCTTTCTCCGTCGCAGGTAAGTATGTTTTTGCTCTTTATGATTGCTCTTGATCATGCGCAAAGGTTTCCAAAGTGTTTTAGTAATTACTAGAAGCTCGATAGGGCTTCAGCTGCAAGTGCCTTTCGTGGTTTACATCGGCACTTCGAACTGTGAATAGATCAGGGTCTAAGATTTCATCGTGTTCGAGGCAGGAGGAGAGCTGCTGTCGAAGACTCAACGACTGGAGGGGGTCGTTGCTGAATACAGTGCTCTACTCACTGGTTCCAGTCAGTCGGTATCGAATCGAAGACCTGTTTTGAACGAGATAACCGAGTGTAGCTGGAGTAGGATTAGTTCGAACTTGGCTCAGCTGGTGCTCGTAATGTTCGACTAACTCTTTCAGACGTTGTTTGTGTCGGAAGCTTTCAAGCCTGTA
>ERZ724508.410-NODE-410-length-31086-cov-5.629016_pt1 | contig 31086 bp, 25 predicted proteins | sample MGYA00376041_ERZ724508 | MGnify/ENA primary metagenome ERZ724508 (study PRJEB28724, sample SAMN07190887) | wastewater metagenome | isolation source: effluent of sewage treatment plant in Hong Hong | place: USA: Christiansburg, Virginia | collected 2016-03-01 ...
TTATTAAACAAGAACTTACTACAAAACTCAATGTTGAATTAACCAATGATAAAGATGAAGATGTTGATGATCATAGAAATTGGAATTTGAAATTTGGCTACTAGTTTCTAGCTTTAATTTGTTTTCTCTCTTGAAAGTTGCTTAAAATTTACATTTTGCTTTTTTTCACAAAAGTCAATAATTGAAAAGCGAAAAATTCACGCCTTTGTGTTTTCGTGCCTTTGTGATCAATTATTGTATTTACTGAATTTTCAATCCTTATCACCGTTTCTTATTTTTCAATAAGAGAAAATGAGTATGCCAAACCAACCAGTAAGGTGTTTTTAAAGTTTCTACTCAATAAAAAAGTGCAAATTTTCCTCCTTTGTGTCTTCGTGCCTTTGTGGTCAATTATTGTATTTACTGAATTTTAAACTTTAATACCATTGCTTATTTCCAATAAGAGAAAAGGAGCATTATGAAGCAGTTACTAATTTTTTAGTTTCCACTTCTACCTACACAATCTTTTAATTGTATTACTATACTCAGGAAATTGTTTACTGAGTTCATCTTCATTGGCCAATTCAAAATCGGCAAAATCAAATCCTGGCGAAACAGTACAACCTACAAAACTAAAATTACTATTGGGAGCCGGTTCACTTGCAAACCAACAATTGGCCGGCACTACAAATTGAAAAGTTTCTCCATTTAATAGATTGTTTCCTAAACGAGTAATTAAAAGTTTGCCATTGGGGTACAACACATACACCAACAATGTTTCACCTGCATAAAAATGCCAACACTCATCGCTTTTAATGCGATGAAAAGCCGAAAAGTTGCCTTGTTCTAATAAAAAATAAATAGCCGTTGAAAAAGAACGATTGCCATTGAATCTTTCTGGCAATGCTTTTTGTGCAACATCTTCTTCGCTGCGATAGGCTTCTTTATAAAACCCTCCTTCAGGATGTGGCAACATTGCATAATGTTGTACCAACTGTTGGGCATGTATCATTCAATAAATGTTTATTCTATTATTTGCCAACGAAATTGGCTTTGCGTTTTTCTAAAAAAGCAGTAGTGCCTTCTTTCATATCTTGTGTACCAAAACAATCACCAAACGCATTTATTTCAACATCAAAACCATTTTGTGTTTCGTTCCAAGTTGTATTGGCAGCTTTTATACAAGCAGCTACAGCCAATGGTGCTTTTGTATTAATGACGGAAAGCAATTGTTTTGCTTTTGGCAACAATTCTTCCTGTGTATACACTGCATTAACCAATCCATATTGTACAGCTGTTGCAGCATCTATCATGTTTGCAGAAATCAACAATTCAATGGCTCGGCCTTTGCCAACTAATTGTACCAATCTTTGTGTGCCACCATAACCTGGTATTAAACCCAAGTTTACTTCTGGCTGACCGAACTTTGCATTTTCTGATGCCAATCTAAAATGACAAGCCATTGCCAATTCACAACCTCCGCCTAAAGCAAATCCATTTACACAGGCAATAATTGGCTTAGGACTATTTTCAATTCTATCAAAAATTTCTTGTCCACGAGCAGCCAACTGCCTTGCGTCATCCTTCGAAAGATTACCAAATTCTGAAATATCTGCACCAGCAACAAAAGCTTTTGTTCCAGCCCCTGTAATAAGTACAGATTGAATTTGATTGTTTGAATATATTTCTTGTAGTAAAATATCTAAATCGTTGAATACATCTTTATTGAGTGCATTTAATTTATCTGGGCGATTGATGGTAACAGTTAATATTCCATTTTCTAATTCGGTAAGCAATGTTGTATAACTCATAATTTCTTTTTGTGCAAGATAATGACTTAGGAATTAGGAATGGGGATTAGGGATTGGGGATTAGGGATTGGGGAATTAGGAATTGGCGAATTAACCAATAAACTATTAAACCATTAAACTAATTAACTCTTAACCCAATAACTATTTCTTCATATTCCTATATCCCAACCCTGTTGCTATGATTAATAAAATACCTACTCCACCATCTAAGGGAACATCAATTGGGTCGTCTGGTGGTGGTGGTAAACCCATCACATCATTGTCTTGTAGATTTAATAAGGCTGCAGAGTCTACCAATGGATTGCCTTGAGCATCATACAATACATTGCCATTGTTGTCTAACATTACAGGATTGCCATAAATATCCAACAGCTGTTGTTGATTGGGTGTTGTTGGGCTGATTTGTTGGCCCCACATATTTTGATTGCCACCTTGCTGACTGGGTAATTGCCCCCAACTTGGGTCGATCATTCCATTATCGGCTCCTCCATTTTGAAAAGGTGATGATCCCCAAATAGGTAAACTTCCTCCGCTTCCTCCTGAAGAAACATCCATCATTTGTGCTTGTCCGCTTGCTGCTGACAAAATAAAAACAATTAACAATATTGTGCAATTCAATCCTTTATTTAAAACCATAATTCATGCTGTTTGGGGGGCTACTAAAACTTTTTTAAAACGGTGTATTGGTTGTTATTCTTTAATCATTTTTTGAACAATGCGTACACCTTTTTCACTCGTCATTTCTACTTGATAATTACCGGCTGCAATGGCTTTATTCAACACAATACTGGTTGTTGCACTTCCACCTGTATGTTGTAAGGTTGACTGGTGTACAATTTGACCTTGTGTATTGATGATTCTTACAATATAGTCGCCTTGTTCTACATTCATTAATTGCAATTGAACTGTATTGCCTTTTACCGGGTTTGGATATACATTTACTATATTAGTATTTGCATTTTTACCAATGGTAATTTTTACAATATTGCTATAGTAATTGTTACCATTTTTTTCTACAATTTTAATTCTGTAATAAAAAATTCCTGTTGGTACACTTGCGTCTACCACAGTGTATGCATTGTTTGATTGAGTTGAATTAGACAATACAGTTTCTAATTTTTTAAAGTTGATTGCATTGCTACTTTTTTCAACTTCGTAGCTATCAATGTTTTGTTCATTTACTGTAGTCCATTGTACTTGCACATCGTTGTTTTTTTGCTGTGCTTTAATGTTGGTAATGGTTACAGGCAATGCTGTAGCATTTCTAAATACAATTTTAAACCTGTTGGCTGCAGTAGTTGCAGTATTGCTACTTACTGTAAAGTTGATGGTTGTATTACCAGTTAAACCAATTGGGGTTAATGTATTGTTAAACGCATCTACCAAAAATGCTTCTAAACCTGGTGCATTAAAATTTTCTGCAGTCAGCACCCAACGATAATTTATTTGTGTTGCTTTTAAGTTGGCAATTTTTATGATACAACTTAAATTATATAAAATGAATTTTATACCATGTTAAGCAAGGTACATAAATTGTAAAATGGTGTTGAAAATTGAACTTTGCACTATTTGTATAATCGTAGGGCAATACAAATGAAGAATTAAAACCGAAAGCAGTTTTTTTTTTTAGAAACATAAAAAACAATCATTCACAATTGTTAACAAGCAATATAGCAATGACTATTTTTAGCAGTTTGCGTACTTTAACAGTCAATTTTATTAATAACTAAATAAGACAATTAAATCATATTATTCCGCAATATAAGTAATTAATGTGTATAAAACACACATATCAAGCACCACTAAAAAACCCAGACTATCTTCAAGGAATAGAAGACCTAAAAAGCAACGAATTATGTTTTAATTTTTGCACAATTATTACTATTTTTTTTGAAAAAACTCTTTCCTCGTTGGTTTGGTTTTGCTGTTTTGTCGTTTACAGTCAAATCAACAATTCAACAATTGGTAAAAAACATTAATTTGCAAAAATTTAGAAGGGCTAATTATTTATATGGCACAAAAGAAACCAACAAGTATTAATAGTAAAATAAAACCAACAGCTACCTTAGCTAAACCAGCATACATAAATCACTTTTTAGATAATTTTGCCGAACAAACTATTTGGCATTGGTTTATATTGGCTTTACTTCCATTTTTTATATACATTAAAACCACTGGTTTTCAGTTTATAGATTTTGATGATGTTGCTATTATTAAAAACAATTACCCCATACTTAGCGATATTAAAAATATAGGCTGGGCATTTAAAACAGATGCTTTTTTAACTACAACTGGCGATTTCTATAGACCCATGCAAACAGTGGTGTTTTTTATTGATGCTTTTATTGGTGGAGAACGCCCTTGGATCTATCATCTTTCAAATGTATTGCTACACATTCTTACTGTTTTAGCATTGTATAGTTTATTAAAAAAGTTGGGCAGTCGAAATCTTACTGCCTTGTTTATTGCTTTAATTTTTTCGGTACATCCGTTATTAAGTAGTGCTGTTTCTTGGATACCTGCAACAGGCGATTTATTGATTGGTTTGTTTGGTGTGCTACTTTTTTTAAACTTCATTAAATACACACAAACATTTAGCATCGGCTCTTTTATACTTAATGTATTGTTGTTTTTATTGGCGTTGTTTAGTAAGGAAACTGCAGTACTTTTTCCGGTAATTTTATTGTTTTATTATTGGCTGGTGAGTAAAGAAACTGTTAAACTTAAAAAAATACTACCTCTTTATTTGGTTTGGATAATTTGTTTTGCTTTTTTCTATTTTTTAAGAAGCAAAGTAGTTATAAATACACCACCTGATTTTATAGTTGGTATTAATCCTTTCATTAACAATTTACCAGCTATTCCAATTAGCATCAGCAAATTTTTATTTCCAGTTAGTTTGTCTACAATGCCCTTGTTCGAAGCTATGTTTACATTTTTTGGAATGCTGTTATTAATTGTTTTCTTATTTGTATTATTCAAATTTATACGTTTAAAAAAGTGGTTACCCGTTTTTGGATTCGTATGGTTTATTGTTTTCATTATTCCACCCATGTTTTTTAAATTATACTACAGTAATTTTTTATTGGAATATTATGAACATAGATTGTATTTGCCCATTGCTGGATTAATGATTTTATTGGCTTTTGTTTTAGATGATGTATTGCATAAAAAAGCAAAACGAGTGTATTATTTTATGCCCATTGCCATTGTGTTTTTGTTCAGCTTTATGGCATTGAACCGTAGCGATGATTTTAAAGATTCTATTGCATTTTTTACCAATGCCACCAATCATAACAATGCTGGAGCCTGCCAAAAACGAGGTGAGCTATACCTTAAAGAAAGAGATTTTAATAGTGCATTAGCCGACTTTGAACAATCTATTGAGCTGTCTGACCAAGGCTATGCACCTGCCTTTTATTACAGGGGAATTGTGAGATCGGAACAAGGTAAAGATCATGTAGGTGCAGAGCAAGATTTTAGCAAAGCCATAGGTATAGATAGCATTTATATTGAAGCCTATATTAACAGAGCAAGCGAAAGAATACATACACAAAATATACCTGGTGCTTTTGAAGATTTAGACAAAGCAAAACAGTACGATAGCAGCAATCCAAAAATTTATGCTACACTTGGTAAAATATATGTGAGTACAAGCGATTTTGCCAATGCAAAAGCAGCATTTACCAAAACAATATTAATAGATAGTTTTGATGCTGAAACATACAACAATAGGGCATTTGCAAAATACAGATTGCAAGAATATTATAGTGCTTTAGAAGATTGTAATAAAGCCACCAACTTGTTCCCTCAATTTATGAATGCGTATTACAATAAAGGAATGATTTTTTTGGAATTGAAGAAACCTGAAACTGCAATTAAAACATTTGATACTACATTGGCACTGGCAGATAATTTTTATTTTGGATATTTCTACAGAGGTGTTGCAAAAAAACAAATGAGTAATATGAAAGGTGCTTGTGAAGACTGGCAGCAATCTGTAAATCTTGGTTTTAATATGGCACAAGATACCATTAACAAATATTGTGGTAAATAGTTAGGTAAAAAAAGTGAAAGATTTACCACAAAGACACTAAGAATACAAAAAATTAACCTTCGTGTCTTTGTGGTAAAAAATTGTATTTACCGAAGTTTAATTGTGAAGTAAGAAATATTGCAAGTGAAGAAACCTTGTGAAAATAATCAATTGACCACTAAGGCTCTAAGACACTAAGAATACAAAAAATTAACCTTCGTGTCTTTGTGTCTTCGTGGTAAAAATTGTATTTACTGAAGTTTGATTGTGAAGTAAGAAATATTGCAAGTGAAGAAACCTTGTGAAAATAGTGAATTGACCACTATGGCTCTAAGACACTAAGAATACAAAAAATTAACCTTCGTGTCTTTGTGGCTTCGTGGTAAAAATTGTATAATTAATAAATATCGTTTTTCTAGAACAAAATAATTATGACAGAAAGCATTGTATTTAAAAAAAAATCTTTTGCAGATATACTCAAAAATAATGTGTGGTGTCACTTAGGATTGTTGATACTTTTACCATTGATTATTTATGTACAATCAGTAAAATTTGATTATACCAATTTTGATGACAATGGTATTATTTTAGACAAGATTGCTATAGTTAAAAATATTAAAAAAATTGATACTGTTTTTAAGACAGATGCCTTTTGGAACAGCACTGGAGATTTTTACAGACCAATACAGAACTTGTCGTTTATGTTAGATGCACAAGTGAGTGGTGAGAAGCTGTGGATGTTTCATATTACTAACTTAATCATTCATATTTTAACTTGTGTTAGTCTTTATTATTTTCTGCAATTTCTTAGCTTAAAAAGATACACAGCTTTTCTATTATCCTTATTGTTTGCAGTACATCCATTGTTTGCATCTGGTGTTGGTTGGATTCCTTCTAGAGGCGATATATTGATTGGATTATTTGGGTTAAATTTGTTTTTAACCTTTGGTAAATATTTTAAAACAGGCAATCTTACTTATTTGTTTTTGCATGCCATTCTCTTTGTTATTACCATTTTTACTAAAGAAACTACTGTACTATTTCCTTTCTTTTTTCTTTACTATTATTTCTTTATACTAAAGGAGAAATTTAGTTTCAAAAAGCTATCTCCATTTGCCATTATTTGGGCAGCAAGCTTTGTTCTATTTTTTATTTTGAGAAGAAAAGTAACCGTTGGTTCTGGTGCAACTGTAGATGTATTGGGCATTATTCCTTTCTTTAAAAACAACCAAGTAATTCCCACTATTATTGGCAAATTTTTTATACCTTATAACCTCTCTACTTTTCCATTATATGAAAACATTTCAACCATTATTGGAATTATTTTTATGATTGTATTGGGATACCTTACGATTAAATATTCTACTGAAAAAAAGTGGGCAGTTTTAATGGGTTTATTGTGGTTTTTATTCTTTGCCATTCCACCTACTATTTATCGTTTAGAAAATGCTGATACTTTTTTCAATTACCTTGAACACAGAACCTATTTACCAATGATGGGAATAGTTTTGATTGTTGGTTTTTTTTTAGACGAACATATAGATTCGGGCATTTATAAAAAATATTTTGCTTGGTTTTATGTTCCATTAATTGTTGTTTTTTCTATATTGGCTTTTATGCATTGTGCCGATTATAAAGACCATAAAAGTGTGTCTAACAGAGCAGCCAAATTAAACAATCCAGCAGGGCTTTCTTTTAGGGCTGGTATATGGATAGATAAAGGAGATACAACTGCAGCAATGGCTGATATGAACAAGGCCATTGAGCTTAACCCTAAAGATGCCAATATGTTTTTTGCACGTGGAAGAATAAAAGCAAAAATGAATGACCATATTGGTGCAGAACAAGATTTTTCTCTTGCTATTAGTTTAAACCCAGGTCTTGTAAATGCATACCTTGCAAGAGCTGTGGAAAAAAGATTTCTAAAGAAATATGAAAGTGCTTTTAGAGATATGTTCACAGCAGTAAAATACGACTCGGCCAATCCAAAAGTTCATACCTCATTGGGTAATTTATTTATTGCAGTAGGAGATTATAAAAATGCAATTGTAGGATTTTCAAAAGCAATTTCTTTACAGCCAACTTATGCCGAAGCATACAACAACAGGGCTTATGCAAAAGTATTGTCTGCCGATTATAAGGGTGCTATTGAAGATGGCAAAATGGCATTGAAAATAATGAACCAAAAACCCTCTTATATTACTTATAACAATATTGGATATGCATACAGAGAATTGAATCAATTAGACTCTGCATTTGTTTATTTTAATAAGGCAATTGCTATGAATAACAACTTTGCTGAAGGCTACTTTGAAAGAGGTAAAGCAAACCAAAAAAACAACAATATTACCAATGCTTGTAATGATTGGAATAAAGCCAATAGTTTAGGTTACAAAGATTCTACTAACCTGCTGAATAAGTATTGTAAAGTTCCCTGAATAACACACTAAAATTACAGTTGAAAATACAAGTTTTTCGTTTGGCAATAATTGTTTGGAGTTGGGAGTTTGGGGTTGCTTGTTGGAAGTTATTCAACAATTTATCAATTCACCAATCCTAAACGACAAACGTTATTCCTAAACTTTAATATATACTTTCTTCTTATCCATTACATAAACAATCAACCAATAAAAGGCAATCATAATAAGGGCATATACCAAAGAACCCACTCTTAAATCGGTTGAAATATCTTTACAAACATATTTATAAAACCAGCTAAATGCTGATAGGTAAATGGGTTTCCCTTCGGGGTTTAAACCATCGTTAATTCTAAATAAAGCCACTACCCTTGGCAAAAAACCACTGAGCACAAAAATGAATAAAGGGTTTTTTCCAAACACATCAAAAAACTTACTCCACACACCTTTGGCTTGTTTAAATTCTATTAAATAAATTAATGTTGCAAGGCTTACAATGGCCAAACCTGCAGTGTAAATGGTGTAGCTGCTTGTCCATATTTTTTTGTTAATCGGAAAAACCATATCCCAACAAAATCCTGCAAGTAAAAATACAATTCCTGCCACAAATAAATTGCTCAACATTTCGTAAGTTTTACCTTTTTGTTGAATGTATTGCCCAACCAAATAACCCAATATTACTTGTACAATGGCAGCCAAGCTGCTAGTTAATCCTTCAGGATCGAAAGGCACACCTTCGCCTTTATACATATGGGTTTCGGCTAAAATAGCTTTGTCTATTGCAGTGCCAAAATAACCTTGTAAACTATACGGATCGGCCATATTGCTAAACCAACACAATAACCAATATACCAATAACAATACTGCACTAAATACAAATGCACCTCGAACTTTAAAAAAATAAACGGCTATTGATGCAAAAAAATAACAAATGGCAATGCGTTGTAAAACGCCCAATATTCGAATGCTTTCCCAAGATTTTGCAACGAGTACATTATCGCTCCATTTTACAAATGGACTCCAATTTAAAAACAAGCCAATGGCAAAAATGAGGATGGTTCTTTTGACTACTTTTTTAAAAAAGAATGCAGTGCCTTTTTCTTCGAACCTGGGCATTACAAAAGCCATTGCATTGCCTACAGCAAAAAGAAAGAAAGGAAATACTAAATCGGTTGGAGTGCATCCATGCCAAGGTGCATGTTCTAACGGAGGAAATATATTTGACCATGAACCAGGATTGTTTACCAAAATCATTAATGCTACTGTGGCTCCTCTAAAAACATCTAAAGAATAATATCGTTGATTCATACTATTTTTTTGTAGGGTTGAAGATAATGGATTGTTTTTATTGGGAATTGGGAATTAGGGATTGGGGAGTTGTTACTTTGTTTTCTGCTTTATATCTCCTGCCTTTTAACTTTTAACTTTTCTCCTTTCTTTCCACAGTTTGTGTATAATAACAATAGGGGTTTGAAAAGAAAAAATTAAATTTGATTACTCCAATAAAGTTAAAGACTGCATTTACTAACCATTAAACTGAATTACTTTGACAGAATCAATCATTAGCTTAGAATCCGTAAATCCATTAGAATTTTTTGGTGTTAACAATGGCAAATTAGATCTCTTAAAAAAGAAATTTCCTTTACTAAAAATTTTGTCTCGTGGCACACAATTAAAAATGAGTGGAGCTCCTGAACAAATAGATACAGCCAAAGAAAAAATTAATCTCATTGTTCAATACTTAGAAAGAAATGGTCATTTAAGTGAAACTTATTTTGAACAAATTTTAGGTGGCGATGATGCCGAAACAGTTGACAATTTTACCGATAAAAACCCCAACGATATTTTAGTATTTGGTCCTAATGGTAAAACTGTTAGAGCAAGAACAGCCAACCAGAAAAAAATGGTTACCGCAGTTGATAAAAATGATATTGTTTTTGCCATTGGCCCTGCAGGTACTGGTAAAACTTATACAGCAGTGGCGTTGGCTGTACGAGCATTGAAAAATAAATTGGTAAAGAAAATTATTTTAACTCGTCCTGCTGTTGAAGCTGGCGAAAGTTTAGGTTTTTTACCGGGCGATTTAAAGGAAAAAATTGACCCCTATTTACGTCCTTTGTACGATGCTTTAGACGATATGATACCTGCCGATAAATTGGGTTATTATATGAGCACACGTACCATTGAAATTGCTCCATTGGCGTATATGAGAGGAAGAACTTTAGACAATGCATTCATTATTTTAGATGAAAGCCAAAACACGAACGACTTACAATTAAAAATGTTTTTAACACGTATTGGTGCTAGTGCAAAAGCCATTATTACTGGCGATCCGACACAAATAGATTTACCCCGAAATCAACGAAGTGGTTTAGATAAAGCCATGCGAATTTTGCAAAATATTGATGGCATTGCACATGTAGAATTGAATGAGGAAGATGTTGTAAGACATCGATTGGTAAAAGCCATTATTAGAGCTTACGATAAAGAGTATGAGGCAGAAGAAGCAGAATATGCAAAGAAAATGCATCAACGATAATTCATCATTTTTCGGCTTTTATTTTTTGGGCAGCTATTTTGGCTGCCTTTTTTATTGTTTTTGGTAAAAAGAAAATACAAATTAGGGTTAAATGGAGAAAGAGTTTTATAAAAAATAAAGCTACTTAAATGATAAACTTCTGCTATCATTTTAAACAGTTTCTAACACAATACTTTTTCACTTTACCTTTGCTACAGTTATGAAACATGCACTTGGTTTATTGCTCACTATTTTTTTGTTTTGCAGCTGTAGTAACCCTGCAAACTACACCCCAGCAACAGATGCACTTGATGCTGCAAGAGAATTTGTAGCAGCTTGCCAACAAGGCAATTTTATAAAAGCCAACTTTTATATGATTGCAAATGAAAAAAACAAAACATTGTTGCAAGAAGCCGAACAAACATTTAGACAATTGCCTGCAGCCAAACGCAAACAATATTCAGAAGCTTCGATGCAAGAGGTTACGATAGAAAATATTACGCCTACAGAAACCATCATCAACTATAAAAACTCCTACGATAAAGTAGGCAGAAAAGTAAAAGCCATTTTAAGCAACAATATTTGGCAAATAGATTTCACGTACACTTTCAATCCCAATATGTAATGCTAAAAAATGTTTTATTGGTAGGCATTGGTGGCAGCATTGGCAGTATGTTGCGTTATATAGTTGCTTGGTATATTACCTCTACAGCATTTCCATTAGCAACTTGGCTGGTAAATATATTGGGTAGCTTTTTGATTGGTTTATTAATGGCTTGGATTTTAAAAAACTCAGCCGAACAATTGTCGTATAAATTGTTGTTGGTTACAGGCTTTTGTGGAGGATTTACAACACTATCGGCATTTAGCTGGGATGTTTTATTATTACTACAACAACAACGCTTTATCTTAGCAACTTTATATGTATTGGCAACCATCATTTTAGCAATTCTTGCAACTTGGTTGGGCTTTACTTTAATTAAATAAAAAATATGCAAAAACACGTTTTACATCCTTGGCATGGCGTAACTCCAGGTGAAGAAGCTCCTAGAGTAGTTAACGCTATCATTGAAATTCCTCAAGGCAGCCGTTGCAAATATGAAATTGATAAACCTAGTGGATTGTTGAAATTGGATAGGGTTATTTTTTCTTCTTTTTACTACCCTTGTAACTATGGTTTTATTCCACAAACTTATGGAGATGATAAAGATCCATTAGATATTTTAGTCATTAGTTCAATACCTGTAGATCCACTTACTTTAATGGAAGCAAAAGTATTGGGCGTAATGCAAATGATTGATGGTGGCGAAGGCGATGATAAAATAATTGCCGTTTCTGCCAACGATCCTGGTGTAAACCATTACAGCAATATTGAAGAATTGCCTAAACATTTTTTCGATGAATTGCGTCACTTTTTTGAGGAGTATAAAAAGCTTGAAAACAAAACTGTAAAAGTGGATGAGTTTGGCGATAAATCGATGGCATTAAAAATTATTGAAGATGCCATTCAATTGTACAACAAAGAATTTGTAAAATAATTTCAATTGAAAAAAATGACATTTACCACTATTTTAATTCTCATCATTATTGGTGTGGTTGCTGGCATGCTTAGTGGCCTAATTGGTATTGGTGGAGGTATTGTAATTGTTCCAGCATTGGTATTTTTCTTAGGCTTTTCTCAACTTAAAGCTCAAGGCACTTCGTTGGGCATTTTGCTTTTGCCAGTAGGATTGTTGGCAGTAACACAATACTATAAACAAGGACATATTGATGTAAAAGTGGTATTAATTGTATCTGCGTCATTTTTGGTTGGTGGACTTTTGGGTAGCAAATTGGCATTGTCGGTTTCTGAAACTACCGTTAAGAAATTTTTTGCCATGATGCTTATTTTTATTGCTTTTAAAATGTTGTTTATTGATAAAGAGAAGCCCAAAGTTTCTTCTGAAAGCAATTCAACAAAAAATATTCAACATTAAAACTTAGGTTGGAGCAAATAGTTTGCAACCTTATCTTTGCCAAAATTTATTACACATGGAAGCCGTAAACAAATCGAGAACAAAAAATTGGATATTCTTTTTAATTTGGTTGGTTATAATTGTAACCATGTTATTGAACCCAACTTGGAGACCATTTTTTTGGTTGGCTTTACCGGGTGTTGTAACACATTTTGCTTATGCCATGCACTTAGTGGAGTAATCTATTCTTCTACATAATTTAAACCTCAATGCTTCAAAAGTATTGAGGTTTTTTTTTTTGTGAACGAGTTGTATTTTGGGAATTTGAAGTGGACTTTGATTTTGAAAAAATCGCCTAAGGCAATAAAATATAACTTGCGAAGCTACAAGCTTCGAAGAGTATTTTGTAAAGATCAAGATTGATTTTATAAGAATCGTTTAATCAATCTTAGATGATGGGTTCTTTCATTGGTTTCTGTATTTACAATGCCCATATTGTCAATTTTATCAACCCTTACTTTTCCAGATGCATGTATAATGTGTTCATCATTTAAAATAATACCTACATGTGTAATTCTGCCTTCTTCATTATCAAAAAAAGCCAAATCGCCGAGTTGGGCTTCTTGTAAAAAACCAACAGCAACGCCTTCAACTGCTTGCTGGTAAGCATCTCTTGGTAATTTAATATCCAACATTTTATATACTTGTTGTGCAAAGCCACTACAATCAATTCCAAAAATACTTTTACCGCCCCACAAATAAGGTACATTAATGTAAGGATGCAACACTTCATAAATATTTACATCTTCATTCAATTCTTTAAATTGAAACGGCGTTTCAGGAAATGTAATCGTGGTATTGCCAATTGCCAATACTTCATGATTGAAGCAACCAATAAAACTACCACCTGGCAAAAAAATAGACTTTCCATTACACAATGCAGTTGTAATTGGTTGTGCAGTTAAAAACTGGTGATTGTTGTTGTAAAAGTGATCCTCCACTTCCGTCAACTGACTTTTTTGGCACCATCCTTCATAGCCATCATACAAACATTTTACTTTCCAAAAATCTTTTGTGGTTTCTAACACTTCAACACATTCGCCCATTAACAATTCACTAATCATTTCACTTCTATGTGCTGCTTCTTTTCTTAATGGAGCTACTGAAACTATTGCTGCTGCTTTCATGTATTTAATAGTTGTTACTTTAAATTAATAAGTTGGTTTAATGGTTGTTTCTTTTGATCCATCTCTTACTTCATATACACTGTCTACAATATACGTACTCATTCCTCTCCATGGCAATCTACCAAAATAACGTACATAATGTAGGTTTACTTCTCTACCAGAATTTTTTTCTAATAAAGCTGCTACTTTTTCGTTTGTTACGCTAAATTCAAACTCATTGCTTTGTACGTTTGCTTTAAATCCGCTCTGTATAATAATGCCTTCCCAAGTTTTAAAAACGTATCCTTTTTTTTGAAATGTATTTAACACACCTGCCTTTGTACCTTGTGCAAAAACATATACAAAACGTACATAACAAAAAACTGCAAGTGCTATTAACAACAGAATTACAATTGTATAAATTAATTTTCGATTCATAAAAATGAGTACCTTAATTTAAAAAATGTTTTGACTATCCACTAAATAAATAAGAGCAGCCATGTTAATTGCACCCAACAATAGTTCACGTTTATTCACTGCTTCAAATACATCATTCTTGGTATGATGAATATCAAAATAACGTTGAGCATCTGGCATGAATCCTGCAACTGGTGTTCCAAAATTTTTATTCAATGGCCCAATATCAGAACCTCCACCACCTACAATAATTTCTGATACTCCGTAAGGTTGTAACAATTTTATCCAAGCTTGCATTGCAGCCAATTTAGCTGCTGGAGCAGTACAAGTAAACCCTCTTGGAGTAAAACCACCAGCATCGCTTTCTAAAGCAAATACATGTTGCTCGTTATTCTTTTTAGCTAGTTCTGCATATTTCAATCCACCTTTTAAACCATTTTCTTCATTGGCAAATAACACAAATCGAATGGTACGTTTTGGTGTGTAACCCAATGTTTTCAATACTCTCAATACTTCCATTGTTTGTACAATTCCTGCACCATCGTCATGTGCACCTTCACCAACATCCCAACTATCTAAATGTCCACCAATGGTAATAAATTGATTGTTGTTTTCACTGCCTTTTAACTCGGCAACTACATTTCTGCCAATTGCATTTTCCAACATTACACCATGCGTATGTAATGAAATTTGAAGTATTGATTTTTTCCCTTCAACTGCAATAAAATCTGCATCTTGATTGCCCAATGCCACTGCTGGAATTTTTGGAAACGAATCATTGTAAGTCATGGTTCCTGTATGTGCATAATTGTCGGGTGCCTCTGTTAAAGAACGAATCATAATTGCAACTGCTCCATATTTTGCAGCACGGCTAGCTCCCATTCTTCTATAAATTCCAGTTTCTCCATAACTTTTAAATGGACGAATATTGGTTGCATTAAAAGCTGCATTAAAATATACAATTTTACCCTTTACTTCATCTTTGCGTTGTTCTAATTCTTCAAAGCTTTCAATTACTAAAACATTGGCAACAACAGGTGCAGTCGTACCATTTGAATTGCCCAACGCCAATGCAGTTAGGGGTTTATTCACTTTCTTATTGTTCCAACCAATTATAGTAACTGCGTCGCCATTGCCACGTTTCCAATTAGGCACTTCACATTCTTGAAAAAAAACTGTATCGGCTCCTAAATTTTTAAGTGTTGTAAATCCCCACTGTTCTGCTTTTGTAGCTTGTTCAGAGCCTGCCAATCTTGCTCCAATTTGTTTGGTTAAATGTTTCAATAAATCATACGCTTTCCCATTCAATAAAACTTCGTTTGAAATTTTCTTAATAAATATTGAATCATTGTTTTGTGCTTTACTCATTAATGGAAATAAACACACTGCAATTAAAAGTTTTTTCATACGCTAAAGTTAATTGAACTAAAACAAATTTATTTTATTTTAAACCAGAACGATCCGCCATGTTGTTCAACATTTTTCAAAGTGGGTAACGCCCAAATGGGTTGTACAATAGCTGTCAATTCTTTATTTTGGGAGATGTAAAAATTAGGACTTATTACTTCTATCTTTTCAGCATTGGCCAACAAATAAGTTGCTAAAATATATTGTTCATTGTAGCTACGCTCAATCATAAAATCTGGATAATCGTAAGGCAAATACACATCATGAATTTGTATTAAAACGCCTTTAGGAACAATGGGTAAAATTTCCATAAAAAACCACATCACATCACTATTGGGCAACAATAGGTGAGAGCCATCAAAAAATAAAATATCATTCGCTTGTAAGCTTTTGATTACAGCCAAATCTACTTCTTGAATGGACTTATTAATCCAATCATCTGCAACAGCAATTACCTCTTGTCTTGGAGCTGGATCAATACATGTAATGTGCAATTGGAAATGATATTTTTGTTGATACAACTTTGCCACTTTTGTAGATGTACCACAACCAATTTCTACATATTGTTTGGGTTGATATGTGTGCAACAAGGTATATAAAACAACAATATCCAATCCTGGAAAAAAATTATTTTGCCAATATGGTAATATTGAATGTTGTTGTTGAATGGGAATATTGGCAAAATCTTCTTTTAACAACAATGCATTTGTTAAAAGTTGCTGATAATTTGCATGATTGACAACAATTACTTTTAACAATTGTTGATGTGGCTTTGCAGCACTATAATTGCTTTTTTGTAACAATGGATACTCTAAGCCAATTACTTGATGTGGCTTAAATACAGCTTGATATATTTTTTTAAGTTGTTGTTTTAACATGAGTATTGTTATGCAATATTAATTGTATTCAATCGTCTATGAAGCAAGTGCATAAAAAATGCTCTCTATATAAACGGCAAGAACATAATCAGAAAATAGTTGTTAATTGCAGCCATTATTGTTTAATAAAAAGAAGAAGACAATTTTTCAATCTCAATTTTGCTTGATTTTGATTTAAAATTTCAACTTCATTCAACATACAAAATATGCGTATTGGAATAGTTTGTTATCCAACATTTGGAGGAAGTGGCGTTTTAGCCACAGAATTGGGAAAGGCTTTAGCCGATGAAGGGCATCAAGTACATTTTATTACTTACCAACAACCCGTAAGATTAAATGTATTTAATGCCAATATATTTTACCACGAAGTAAGGGTTCCAACTTATCCTTTGTTCGATTATCCTCCTTATGAAGTAGCATTGGCAAGCACCATGGTTGATGTTATTATGAACCACGATTTAGATTTGTTACATGTACATTATGCCATACCACATGCAAGTGCTGCATACATGGCAAAGCAAATTGTGAAAAGTAAAAATGGTAGAAATGTGCCTGTTATTACAACCTTACACGGCACAGATATAACCTTAGTTGGAAAAGATAAAACCTACGAACCAGTTGTTACTTTTTCTATAAATGAAAGTGATGCAATTACTGCTGTTAGTGAAAACTTAAGAGCAGAAACTTTTAAAAGTTTCCCGATTACTAAAGAGATTGATGTAATCACCAACTTTGTTGACGTAAGTCGATTTTCTAAAAAACCAATTGATGCTTTTAGGAAAGTAATTGCACCCGATGGAGAAAAAATTTTATTGCATGCCAGTAATTTTAGGAAAGTAAAAAGAGTAGATGATGTAATAAAAATTTTTGCTGAAGTAAGAAAAAAAGTACCTGCTAAATTAATGATGGTTGGCGATGGCCCTGAACGTCCAGCAACTGAAGAATTGGCAAGAGCATTGGGTGTTGATGCTGATGTACGTTTTGTTGGTAAGCAAGAACAAATGGAAGAAATTTTAGCAGTAAGCGATATATTTTTATTGCCCAGCGATTACGAAAGTTTTGGATTGGCAGCTTTAGAAGCAATGGCTGCAAGGGCTATTGTAATTAGTAGCAATGCAGGTGGCTTGCCAGAAATTAACATACATGGCACAACAGGTTTTATGGCCAATGTTGGCGATGTGAAAGCAATGAGTGAATTTGCATTAACCGTTTTACAAGATGACAACAAGTTGCAAGAAATGAAAGAAAATGCATACTTGCATGCTTGTAAATTTGACATTAAACATATTATTCCCGTTTACGAAAAATTGTATAGCCGTTTTTGTAGAATGACCATTAATTAATGTTAACACCCAAAAGAAAAATATTTCGTTGGCTTAAAGTCTTACTCTTTGTTTATGCAACATTGGGATTGTTGTTGTATTATTTTCAAGAAAAGATTTTGTTTCATCCTGTTCCATTGGCTACTACAGATAGTTTTAGTTTTACGGCTCCACATAAAGAAATTAATATAGCCTACAATGCCACTACAACATTTAATTTTATTGAATTTACTCCGCCCGATTCTGTTGCAAAAAAAGGTATAGTAATTTACTTTCATGGCAATAGAGAAAACGTAAATAGATATGCGTCATTTGCAGAAAATTTTACAAAAAAGGGATACGTAGTTTTAATGCCAGATTATCCAGGATTTGGCAAAAGCATTGGTATAATTTCCGAAGAAATTTTATACGAAGAAGCATTGCAATCTTACACTTTAGCAAAATCAAATTTTGCAGCCGATAGCATTATTATTTATGGAAAAAGTTTAGGTACAGGTTTAGCAAGTTATGTTGCTAGTAGAAAAAATTGCCAACAACTTATTTTAGAAACTCCCTACAAAAGCATGACTTCCATTTTTGGTAGATATGGTTTTATGTATCCATTAAATTCCATGCTTCACTATAAATTACCCACCATAGATTATTTAAAAAATGTTGTTGCAAAAGTTACAATTTTTCAAGGTACGAATGATTGGGTTGTACCTTATTCAAATGCAATTGAACTAAAAACTGTGTTGAAACCAAAAGATGAATTTGTAACTATTAAAGATGCAGAACACAACAACATCAATAGTTTTGATGTGTATCATAAAAAATTAGATAGTTTATTGAGCAACTAAAAATTGTTTGTTACCACAATCCTTCTATACTTTTTAAGTCAACTGTTTTTTTGAATTGAAATTTTAAATATGCTTCTGGTGCATACTTTAATGCAGTATGCAACACATTGTCTTGCCAAGCATTTCGTTGATGGCTAATTCTACCAAAACGATAGGAATAATAATTTATATCGTTGGCTTTTGATGAACGTTTTTGCTGATACATTTCAAAAGCTGCTTGAATATTGTTCTTCTGTTTTTGCAAACAACCCACCAACACATAAGCACTTTCTAATGCCTGACAACCACCTTGAGATAAATGTGGTGTACAAGCATGTATACAATCGCCCACAAAAACAATTCTATTGTTAAACCAACTGTAATTGCCAGGTTCCATGTCGTACAAATTGGTTCTAATTACGTTTTCAGATTGGTCAAGAATTTTGTTTACAATGGGATTAAATTGAGCAAACAATTCTTTCAGATTTTCTTTTTCGGAAGACAATTCAAAAGGCTCATTTTCTTTGGCCCATCTAACACAATACCAAAAATATTCGTTCCCTTTTCTTTGCATAATTCCAAAGCGTTTGTTTTGTCCCCAAAGCTCTGTGATACAATTATCAAAATGAGTAGGCAAATCAATTTTTGTCATTCCTCGCCACATAACTTGACCAGTGTATCTTGGTTTTAACGAAGGCAAAAACTGTTTACGTGTAGCACTATGAATGCCATCGGCAGCAATCAAAAAATCAAACTCATGTTGTTGATTGTTAACACGAACAATTACTTTCTGATTGGCTTGCTCAATCTGTTCAATTCTACTATTCAGTGTATAAGAATCTTTAGACAAAGGTTTACTTAGAACTTCAATTAATTTAGCTCTATGTATAGAATAACTCAATTCAAAGCAAGGCAAGCCACGTACTTTTTCTAAATTGGTTTTAACAATATTGAATGCAGAAATTGGAATAGATACTTCTCTAAAATGTTCTCCAACGCCCAATTGATCAAGTAAATAAGCAGCACTACTATTTAAGTTAATGCAAGCTCCTACTTCTCTAAATTGTTCACTTTGTTCAAATAAATGAAAATCATACCCAGCCTTTTGCAAAGCCAATGCTGTACTTAAACCTGCAATTCCCCCTCCAATAATACCTACCTTCATGCTGTAAATTTATGGTGAAATATAATAAGCATTTGTATAAATGAACCCTTATGCTTTGAATTTGTTAGAATATTAAATCAAAAGCTTAAACAAGTGTACAATCGTTTAAGCAATTTAGCATTTAAGAAAAAAAATATTAAAAAATGAAAACTATTTTAATAACTGGTGGAACTGGATTAGTAGGTAGCCGATTAACTGAATTATTGTTGGCAAGAAATTACAACGTAATTGTTTTAAGTAGAAGTAAAAAAGAAACAAGTACACCCAATTTAAATTATGCAATATGGAATGTTGAGGAACAAACCATTGACGCAAGTGTATTTACAACAACAGATTACATTGTCCATTTAGCAGGTGCAGGCGTTGCAGATAAGCGATGGAGCAATGCTAGAAAAAAGGAAATTGTAGATAGTCGTACTCAAAGCAGTTCATTGTTGGTAAAAGCGTTACAAAATAATACACACAAAGTGCAAGCTGTTATTAGCTCAAGTGCAATTGGTTGGTATGGACCCGACCCAAGTTCTCACTCCAATGGATTTGAAGAAACCGACGACTCGTTTAACGATTATTTAGGCAATACTTGTAAGCTATGGGAAGAAAGTATTGAACCAATAACACAACAAAATATTAGATTGGTAAAATTAAGAACTGGTATTGTACTAAGTACAAAAGGTGGTGCATTAAAAGAGTTTTTAAACCCAATAAAAATGGGCATTGCAGCAATATTAGGCAATGGAAAACAAATAATAAGTTGGATACATATTGATGATTTATGCAATCAATTTATATATGCCATTGAACATGAAAATATGCAAGGAAGTTATAATGCAGTTGCTCCAAATCCTGTAAACAACAAAATACTTACACTATCCATTGCAAAAAAAGTAAAAGGAAAATTTTATATTCCTATTTATGTTCCATCGTTTATGCTTAAAATAATATTGGGAGAAATGAGTATTGAAGTTTTAAAAAGCACTACAGTAAGTAGCAAAAAAATAGAAATAGCTGGTTTTAATTTTAAGTATAAAACAATTGATGCAGCTTTAAGCAACTTGCTAAATAAATAGTAATGTTTAATTTTTATTCAGTACACGAAAAAATATAAGTTCAACAAAAAATACAATTGCTGTTAATATAAAGTAGAGTAGTAAACCAGAAATATTTTTTTCTTGTACAATTTTCAAGATATAATTTTTAGTAATTGGAGCATTCCATTTTTGATAATACTTCTTAAAAAAATCATCATTGGTCATCTTCCACAATTCATGCATTTGATTCACTAAAATTTGCTGATACTTTTTATCTGCAATCTTTCCATATTGATCGTAAAAAATTTTTCCTTCGCCAGCATCGTATTGTTGTAAGTTATTTTTCAAAGCTTCAATCCCTTTGTTTACAACAGTTATAGCAGAATCGTCTTTTGAACGTTGTACATATTTTTGTACACCCAACACTGCATAAATATGTCCATCTAATATTTTTGGCGTTTGTAAATTGGTATCAGCAATTTCTTCGTACCACCAACCATTCGTTGATTTATAGGTAAAACCACCATTCTCTATTGGCAAATAATATCCTCTTACAAGAGCTTTACACAATTCTAAATAACTGCTGTCTTTTGTTTGTTCAAAAGCCAATACAAAAGCTTCAATTGCTCTGCCCGAAGTAATACCACTGGTAAAATTTCCTTTTACTTGAACATACCAAGGCTGTTGCCAATTAAAATAATACAGCAAAGCACTGTTATTTGGTGTAGCTTCTTTTTTTAACCATTGAATACAATTGTTGAAATAATTTAGTTGAAGCGGATTGTTATTCTTTTGATATTGTTCAAAATAATTAATGGCATAATTGGCAACAATAGTGGCATTGTATTGTGTGCCAGCTGCAATGTTATTTTGTGGTGCATAATAAACTTTGGGAACTCCATTTGCGTCAACTATCTCTGTTGCAAAAGAAGGAACAGAATCGCCTTTGGCTTTGTATAAGATTGTTCGTATCGACTCCTCCCAACTATTCCCTTTATAACTACAAACTACTGCGGCCAAAACCATAGCTATTATTAATAACGATACAACTCTAATAAACTTAACTTTCTGTAACAAGTAAATACAACTTTTAATTCAAGTAAAAGTAACTAGAAAAAATCGTTTATAGCATTCACATTGAAGAAGCTTTATAGAATACAAATGGGTTCATTTTATTGACTAAGCAAGAAAATTATCATGTTTAAATATGACAAATATCACTTGCCCCTCTATAAAAAATTAGAAATTTTGCTATTCCAAAAAAAACATTCATTTTACATACATAAAAAAATATAATGTCTAACGCTATTTACATTGCATCGACAGAGCCTTTTTGTGGCAAAACTGTAATTGCATTAGGGCTTACAAACTTACTTGCAGGAAAAGCTAAAAAAATTGCTTATTTCAAGCCAGTGATTAATGAGCCTTCGCATAAAGGAAAAGATATACATATAGAAACCATTGCAACTCATTTTGGGTTAACCATTCCATATGAAGATATGTTTTCGTTTACACGAGATGAAGTATTGCAACACAGAAGCAATGGCAACACGGCTTTTGTAATAGATACAATTATTACAAAATATAAAAAGCTAGAAGAAACACACGATTTTATTTTGGTAGAAGGAACTGATTTTATGGGCGATGGATTGGCATTTGAATTTGATGCCAACATTTCTATAGCAAAAAATTTAGGCATTCCTGCATTACTTATTATGAATGCAAGTGGAGAAAATATAGATGAAATAGCCAACAATATTTTATCGAATTACACAAGCTTTCACGATAAAGAAGTACAAGTTTTAGCCATTGTTGCCAATAAGGTAAACCCTTTGTTAATAGATGAATTAAAGAAAACGCTAAGCAAAAGATTACCAGCACAAGTATTGTTTAGCACCATACCAAAAAACAAAGATTTAGGCAACCCAACGATGAAGGAAATTTGTGAGGCTGTAAATGGTAAAGTTCTTTTTGGACAAAATTTATTAACCAATCAAGTTGATCATGAAATTGTTGGTGCCATGCAATTGAGAAATTGTTTATTGCGTTTAAAAGAGAATACATTAATTGTAACTCCTGGCGATAGAGGCGATATTATTTTGGCTGCATTGCAAGCCAATCTTTCCAAAAATTATCCAAAAATTGCAGGCTTAATTTTAACTGGTGGCTTAGAACCAGAAGCTCCCATTATTCAATTGATTGAAGGGTTACAAACTGTTGTTCCCATTATTCAAGTTGAAACAGGAACATTTGAAACAGTAAATTTAGTTGGCTCAACACAATCGAGTATTTATGCAGACAATAAAGAAAAAATTGAATTAGCAATTTCTATTTTTGAAGAATACGTAGATACAAAATCTTTTGAAGACAAGCTGATTACTTTTAAGTCGGAAGGTATTACTCCAAGAATGTTTCAATATCAATTATTGAAAACTGCTAAATCAAAGAAGAAACATATTGTTTTACCTGAGGGTAACGATGATAGAATAATAACAGCTGCTGCTCATTTAATTAAAAAAGATGTAGTGGAACTAACTATTTTGGGTAATGAATCTGAAATAAAAAATACCATCATTCGTTTAAACCTTTCACTAAACACAAAAGATATACATATTATTGATCCCATTAATTCTCCTCTTTTTGAAGAGTATGCCAACACATTATATGAGTTACGCAAAAGCAAAAATGTAAGCTTAGAAATGGCTAAAGATTTAATGACGGATGTCTCTTATTTTGGAACAATGATGGTGTACAAAGGCCATGCAGATGGTATGGTTTCTGGAGCTTTACACACAACACAACATACCATAAGACCAGCCTTACAATTTGTAAAAACAAAACCTAATGTTAATACAGTTTCTAGTGTATTTTTTATGTGTTTGCCAGATAGAGTTTGTGTGTTTGGTGATTGTGCTGTAAACCCAAATCCTACGAGTGAGCAATTGGCAGAAATTGCAATTTCATCGGCAGAAAGTAGTTTACTATTTGGTATAGAACCAAGAATTGCTATGCTTTCTTATTCATCTGGATCATCTGGTGAAGGTGCAGATGTTGAGAAAGTTCGTAAAGCAACTGAAATTGTAAAACAACAAAGGCCCGACTTAAAAATTGAAGGACCCATACAATATGATGCAGCAGTAGACGCAACTGTAGGCAAACAAAAATTACCTAACTCCTTAGTTGCAGGGCAAGCAAGTGTATTAATTTTTCCAGATTTGAATACTGGTAACAATACTTATAAAGCAGTGCAAAGAGAAACTGGTGCATTGGCAATTGGCCCTATGTTACAAGGTTTGAATAAACCTGTGAACGATTTAAGTAGAGGTTGTACCATTGATGATATTTTTAATACAGTAATTATTACTGCCATTCAAGCACAACAATAAAAGCATAATTGTATGAATATTTTTGTAATTAATTCGGGTAGTAGTTCTTTAAAATATCAACTAATACAAATGCCCAATGCCACAATGTTGTGTACTGGATTAGTTGATAGAATTGGTTTAGAAAATGCAACATTAACACATAAAACTTATGTAAATAATACAGAAACTATAACTAAAGAATCTGCAATTATACCTACTCACAATGCTGCATTACAACGTGTAGTGCAACTGTTAACACAAGATGCTATTGCAGTTATACAACATACTTCAGATATTAAAATTGTTGGGCATAGAGTTGTACATGGTGGTAGTAATTTTTCTACTACTACAATTATTACTCAAGCTGTAAAAGATAAAATTTTAGAATTATTTCCTTTAGCACCCTTGCATTTACCTGCAAATTATACTGGTATAGAAGTAGCAGAAAAAATTTTTACAGGTGCTCAACAAATTGCAGTTTTTGATACAGCTTTTCACCAAACCATGCCACCAAAGGCTTACAGGTATGCTATTCCAAAAGAATTATTTACCAAAAATCATATTAGAGCTTATGGTTTTCATGGTACGAGCCATAAATATGTTTCTGCTAAAGCAATGGAATATTTACAAAATACCCAAGCAAAAATAATTACCATTCATTTAGGTAATGGATCGAGTATGTCGGCAGTTGATGCAGGAAATTGTATTGATACCACCATGGGTTTAGGACCACTGGGTGGATTAATTATGGGAACAAGATGTGGCGATATTGATCCTACTATTATTTTTCATCTAGTAAATTCTTTGAAATACGACTTGAGTCAGGTAGATCATTTACTCAACAAAAAAAGTGGCTTACTAGGTTTTTGTGGTTTTAGTGATATGAGAGAAGTTAAAAAAGCCATTACTGAAAACAATGAAGATGCTGCTTTAATTTATGAAATGTATGCTTATAGAATTAAAAAATATATTGGAGCTTATGCAACTGCAATGGGTGGTTTAGATGCTATTGTTTACACAGGTGGTATTGGCGAAAACGATGCTACCATGAGAGAACTTGCAGTAAAAAATCTTGAATTTTTAGGCATTGAAGTTGATGTTGAAAAGAACCAAGCTATTGAAGGTGGTATTCAAGCCATTCAAACAACTGCATCAAAAGTGCAAGTTTTGGTGGTACCAACCAATGAAGAATTGGAAATTGCAAATCAATGTTATGCGTTGTTGAATGCTTAAATTTAATAACATCTAGACGTATGAAAAACTTGTTGAGCTAAAGTGTAAATGTTTAGTAAATTTATTCTAGCGTTGAAATGATAAAAAACGATATACAATCAATCTTTTTTTCAATCCATTACCTTAATTTTACCTATATCAAATCGTTTACTTAACAATAGCATTTATGAAAAGAGTTTTACTTGTATTCACTTTACTAATCCTTGTTCAATTAACCAATGCACAATTCTATGGCGACCAAACCTTTAACCCTACAGACGTAGGTTACAATAGTTTTTCTGGCCCAAGATCAGGGTCTTCTGCAGCAAGTGTTATTGCTCATGCAATATTGCCAAATGGTAAAATTTTAATTGGGGGCTTAATAACTTCTTACAATGGTGAAGGGTACTTAAATACTTCAAGCGTAGACTGTAATCTAATGAGAATAAATGCAGATGGCAGCAGAGATACTACATTCAACTATGGTGGTATTGGTGCAAGTGCTTCGGTTAGAGCAATAGCCATTCAACCCGATGGCAAAATTTTGATTGGCGGTTTTTTTCAAAAGTACAATAACATAACGGTAAATGGTATATGTCGCCTAAATAGCGATGGCAGTTTCGACCCAACATTTAATTCTGCTAGTGGTATTAATTCACCAATTTATGGTATGGGTTTTATTTATAGTATTTTAGTGCTTCCATCGGGAAAAATATTATTGGGGGGAGCATTTAGAGCATACAATTTAATAGCCCTTAGTGATATAGCCCTTATAAATAGCGATGGAAGCATTGATACAACTTTTAATAGTGGTGGTTCAGGATTTACATATCATGTTAACTATAGCTATAATGTAAGCTCTTTAGCACTTCAAGCTGACGGAAAAATTTTAGCTGGTGGATATTTTACTGATTATAATGGCACTCCTGCAAAAGGCTTTGTAAGATTAAATGCTAACGGCAGTTTAGACAATACATTTTCAGCAATTACTAGCACTTTTCCTAGCACGGCATTAGTAACTTCCCTTTTAATAAGACCCGATGGAAAAACTTGGATTACAGGAAAAGACATTAGCACAAATGGGGGCACCAATAAAACTGGCATCATGCTTTTGGCTGCCAATGGAACAATTGATCCATCATTTGCTGTAACTTCTGGTGCTGGGCTAGGATATAGTATTAACTCTTTGGTGCCAGTTAGCAATAATAAAATACTAATTGGTGGAAATTTTATATCATTTAATGGATCCCTTACTGGTAGTACAAAAATAGCCAGGGTAAATAACGATGGCAGCTTAGACCAAAGCTTCGCTTTGGGAAATAGTGTTTATACAACTGGCAGCATTGTTAGTATGAGCATGCAGGCAGATAGTACCATCCTGTTTTCTGGTTCATTCACAAATACAATTAGTGGGTCTAACAATAGTCTAGAAAAGCTTACAAAAAATCATGTGTTAGATTTAAGATTTAATGAACCTACTGGGGCTAAAGCAAGGGTAAAAACATTTACTGTTCAACCCGATTCTAAAATAATGATTGGTGGTCAGTTCCTTGCTTTCAATAAAGTAAATAGGAACAGAATTGCTCGTATTACATTCGATGGCGAATTGGATACTACTTATGCTCCATTCTCAGGTGCAAACGGAGATGTGAATTCCATTTTAGTACAATCGAATGGAAAAATACTGGCAGCAGGTGCTTTTACAAAATTTAACGACACCATTACAGGAAAGCTCATAAGAACAGATGCCTTAGGTAATATTGATACTGCTTTTTTAAATAAAATAGGTTTAGGTGCCAATAACACCATTAATGTAATGGCTTTTCAAGCCGATGGCAAAATTATTATTGGAGGCGATTTTGGTTATTTTAATGGCATAACTGCCAATTACCTGGCAAGGTTAAATACGGATGGCAGTTTTGACAATACTTTCGATATTGGTTCTGGAGGCTTTGGTTCAGTGAGAGATGTAGTGGTACAGCTAGATGGCAAAATATTGGTTGGCGGTAATTTCCAATTTTTTGGTTCTAGCAGTTCTCGTGGAATTGTAAGGTTAAATTCCGATGGCAGTATTGACGCTAGTTTCCTTTCTGGAACAGGGTTCAGAGGACTGCCTGTAAATGATATTGAACTGGCACCCAACGGTAGCATTTTTGTGAGTGTTTCCAACTCCACTAGTGGTCCCGATGGTTACAATGGCAGTACTTACACAAAACCTATTACCAAATTAAAGCCCAATGGCACAATAGACAGTTCATTTTACATTTCAGGTACTCTTGAAAATGTTTATTCGTCCAATGTCTTACCTAATGGGAACTTACTACTTGTACGGTCAAACTCTGGCACTGGTGATAACACAAGTAGCAGTACAAGAACACTAAACCCATCTGGTACATATATAACTGGCAGCTCTTCGATAAATGGTGGACGAATTGATAAAATGCAAATATTTGAAAACGGGCGTAGGATTTTGTTATGTGGCGATTTTACCAGTATCTCATGTGGTAGTAGTAATGTAATTGGGCGTAACAGGATTGGCAGGGTTGTGGATCCTTCAATTGCTGCAGTTTTACCATTAACGTTACAAACGTTTACTGCCAATTTAAATAACAACGATGCTCTATTAAAATGGAATACCCTAAATGAAGCGAATACAGATAAGTTTATTGTAGAAAGAAGCACCAACAACAATTACTTTCAAACAATAGGTACAGTGCCAAGCAAAGGAATTGGTGATAGCGAATACCAAATAATGGATTATGGTGTAAATAAACTAAATAGCAATGTACTTTACTACCGTTTGAAAATGCAAGATAAAGATGGGAAAACGACCTACTCTCCAATTGTATTAATGAGGCTAAAAACCAAAACATCCATTTCATTGTCACCAAACCCTACAAGGGGAATGGCAACTTTGCAATTGCAAACAAGTGCAGCAGTAGAGCAGTTACAAATAAATTTATACGACTTATCGGGCAAGTTGGTATTGCAGCAAGTAAATACAATTTCATTGGGCAGTACTTCATTGCCTTTAAACCTTGCACAGTTACAAAACGGCATGTATTACTTACAAGTTAGTAGCATCCTTAGAAATGAAACTTTGAAAGTGATTAAACAATAACTAGTAAGGTTTATAAATAATGTACCAGTAACTTTTAAAAAAGGTTACTGGTATTTTTTTGTTTAAGGCTAAGCTTTCTGTTATTACAAATCAATGTTGGTCGAAAGACCAACATTGGCGAAGAATAAGGAGAATGGTGTTTGATTTAGAATACCAACATGGGCATAAAGCTAAATTTTTACATACAGAAGATTGATTTTTTTCTGAGAAGTCAAAAAAAATCCTCCCAAATTACTTTGGGAGGATAACAACAAAAAACACATTGTACTAAAGAATCAAAAAAACGTATAAAATTTAATCGGGTTTTTTTCCGTCTAAAAAAGTATTGATACTTGAAATAGGTGAACTATTGGTTTCTTCTTTATTTACAGTGTACTTACTATAAAAATTTTCTACCGACGTAAGTGTGTTGCCGAACAATTCCATGTTGCGACGGATGTAAGCTGGTACAGCATCAAACTCACTACTAGTATCGCTGGCATTGTTAACATTGAAAGACAGATTACGTAATTTCTGTATTCTTTCTGCCGTCCTACGTTTTTGCTCTTCTACATCGTCCAGCAAAGCCGGTTCCTCTGTAGACAAATTTGCAGGTTGATCATAGTGTTGAGTTTTAACTACAACTTCATCCGCCGCACCTGGAGTTTCATCTCTTACAACCAACTTCATTTCAAGCTCCGGTTGCTCTTCAATGGGTTGAGAAGCAGGAGGAGTTTCCATAAGATGTCCGGACATAGACGCTGGTTTCACATAGTTAGGCTCTGCATAGATATTGGATGGTCTAGTTAAAAAGCTGTTGTTATTAGCAACAGACTCAACAGTATTTTCAGTTTGCTGTGTTGGGTTACTAAATTCATTATTCACTTCTTGAACAGTGAATTTAGGAGTAACCATTTCAGCAGGAATTTCTGTACTTAATTCAAAGTGCAAAATAGAGGAATCTTGTTCTACTTCAGTTCGTATTTCTACGTGGTGTGGAGTAGTGGTGGAAAAGTAATTATTACTTATAGATAAAGGGTTTTCAATTTTCTCTTCAACCATTGTTGGTGCAAAAGGATCAACAGTTACAATTGGCAATTCTTGCTGTACAATTGCAAGTTTCTCTTCTGCTAATTTCTCTTCGGTATGTTCACCTAAAGTCATTACAATTTTTTCAGGCTTTGGCTCTGCTTTCTTTTCAACAACGGGTTTAGCAAACGGATCTTTTGCATCGAAACCAGTTGCAATTAAGGTTATCCCAATTTTACCACCTAAAGTATTATCGTATCCTGTACCAACAATTACGTCAGTTGATTCGCCAGCTTGCATACGCAAGTAATTATTAATTACTTCTAGCTCATCCATTGTACATTCATGATCACCTTCGGCACTATTGATATTAATTAAAATCCATTTTGCTCCTCTAATATCATTATCGTTTAATAAAGGAGAACTCAATGCTTCTTCAATAGCACGTTGAGCTCTATCTTCACCTTCAACTTCAGCTTTACCTAAAATGGCAACACCACCATTTTTCATTACAGTACATACATCAGCAAAGTCAACAATTATATGACCTCGACTATTGATGATATCAGTAATACATTTTGCTGCAGTAGCTAAAACGTTATCAGCTTTAGTAAAAGCTTCTTTCATTTTTAAATTGCCATATTGCATACGTAATTTATCGTTGCTTATCACCAACAAAGTATCTACATGAGGCTTCAATTGCTTAATACCTTCTTCGGCTTGCAACATACGTCGTGGCCCTTCAAAACCAAATGGTGTTGTAACAATACCAACAGTTAGTATTCCTAATTCTTTACAAATTTTTGAAATAATAGGAGCTCCACCAGTACCAGTTCCACCACCCATACCAACAGTAATAAATGCCATTTTGGTATTTACTTCTAGTATGCGTTTTATTTCTTCTAAGCTTTCTTCTGTTGCTGCTTTACCAACTTCAGGATTAGCACCTGCACCTAAACCTTGTGTAAGGTGTGGACCAAGTTGTATTTTATTGGGTACTTTACTTTGCTCAATAGCTTTAGCATCTGTATTGCAAATAATAAAATCTACGCCCTCAACATCTTGAGAGAACATAAAATTTACAGCATTGCTTCCACCGCCTCCAACACCTACCACTTTAATGATAGAGGATTTTTGTTTTGGCAAATCGAAGTGAATCATAATCTTAATTTTAATGGGTTAGTTAGTATTTTAAGGTTAAAGGTTTTAGGTTGAAGGTGTAGAGTTCTTACTCCTTTTACCTTCTACTTCTTACCTTATTCTTCATCCTTTTATCTTATTATTTTATCTTCCTCTTCTTTAAATAAATCAATTAAGTTGTCTTTAAATTTATCCCAGAAAGCAAACTTTTGTTTTCTGGCTGTAACATCTACAGTTGTTGGCTCTTCAGTTTTTGGTTGTTCAACAATTGGTTCTTCAACTTCAGCTTTTAATTTTTTAGGCATTTCAATTTTGCGATATTT
>ERZ724508.413-NODE-413-length-31024-cov-6.589008_pt1 | contig 31024 bp, 41 predicted proteins | sample MGYA00376041_ERZ724508 | MGnify/ENA primary metagenome ERZ724508 (study PRJEB28724, sample SAMN07190887) | wastewater metagenome | isolation source: effluent of sewage treatment plant in Hong Hong | place: USA: Christiansburg, Virginia | collected 2016-03-01 ...
AGTTGCTGGACTACTACGATAAGCAAATAATAGTGGTGAGCAAGACCAAGGAGCAGGAGAAGGTGCCTCGGTTGCCAATTCGATAAGAAGAATCGACAGTTGAGCACTCCAACATAGCCGAACAACTCAAGACCAGTGTAAGCACCCGCAGAACGAAGAAAGGAGGGGGAGCAAGGCAGGAATGCTCAGTCAACCAATTTTCGATACGAGAGAAAGAAGATGAGCAAGGGAAAGATGAAGAACCGACAACTTCAAGGAAAAAGGCGTCAGTTCTCGGTAGTCGTGTACTAAGGCTGAAACGAAAGGTGAAGAGACAAAAACAGATATTATCGATAGTGGCGAGGAAACACCAAAAGAGGTTGAGTCTGCTGGACAGTCCAGAAGAATAGTAAGAGGAATCTATGGAGCCTTGTTCGGTTTCGGAGATTCAGCTCGCTGACTACCTGGAAGAATTGCAGTAGTACCGCCGGCGGGAGGAGTAGACCGACGAATACATCAGTCTCCTCAAGAAAAAAATGAAGGCTACTACCGAACATTATGAACAGCGCGAAAACGATCTCCAACAACAACTTGCTGACTGTGCTCAAAGGCTAAGCCGCCTCGCCTAAGACCACAGCCGTTTGGACGAGCTCGAGTCTTAAAATGAGACCCTACGTTTGGAACGAGACGAGCTACTAAAACTCCTGAAGCAGTTTGTCTGAACATACACACGATCACAACAGATCCAGTTGGTACACTTCGAACCTCTTGATTTACAGCGTGGTGACTTCGATTCTCATATTGTTGTACTGTGCCGACTGTATGAGCAGTTTGTTCTTGCTTTGCTGACCTGGACTCAATGTCGTAAAGTCGGTCTTCAACCAAAACCCGTCCCAGTTGTTTGTGTTGCCAACTGATACGAAGTAGTCCATGCTGACATCGTACTGTGCGACCGAATTGACTGCAGCTTTGAACACTGCGCCCTGGTTGTGCCAGAACACGAAGGCATCCTTATCGACCATGCGGATATCCTCGAAGAACACTTTTATGAAAGGGCGCTTCAAGCACACTCCGAGAATGTTGCCGTCAGTGAGTTCTACAGTCATCACCAAGTTCGGTTGGCCAGCGATTCGACTTTTAAATATGTCCTTGTTGTGGATCTTCGAGGAGAAGATCAAACTGGCTGTGAATTTATCCTTGACAGTCTTTCTGAGGAGCTCAAATTCGGGAGGAAGCTCCTTCTGCTTGAAGTCTGTTACACTAAAGGGTTTCGGAGTCTCCGTAGGTTACGCAGTTCGCAGCAATGTGAAATTCTCGGTGGGCACACCCATAAGAGTATCATGAAGCACATCCAACAGCTTCTATTTCTCCTGATTGAGTAGTGCCTTCACGACAGTCTTGATATTGATCTCTTCCTGCTCCTCGAGATTGATCAGCTCTGTCTTAATTTCTGCCAGCTCCTTCGATTTCACTTACTTTGCGTCACATTTTAAGATCTTGTCGATGATTGTTTGGCTTCCAGAGCTAAACGATACCTTGTCGACATCATGAGAGAGGTTCTTGTCGATTGCCTATTTCTTCTTCTCTCTTAGACTCTTCACCACTTCATTTTCCAGCTGGTCGTAGAAATAGACGATGGCTTGAAGCATAAACTTATTCTCGGACTCGCGACTTGTCGACTGACAGAACAGCGACAGGGGGATGTTATTGGTGCCTTTCTCTTTGTGCAGCTTCGAGCACTCAGCCAGTTCGCAAATCGCGACAGGCTGTTAGCATTCAGCGCTGGAGCAAACCGATACGGCCTTTCGCCTGTGAGCCTGACAGAGGAGCACTCCCTTCTCTTCTTCGAGTAGGTTGAGTAATGGCAGGTTCTTGGGCCACGCGGCTGAAGTCGATTTGCAGAATGGGCACTTAAATGCTGCTTGCTGGTAGCGTATATCAGCTAAGCACTTTTCGCAGATCGAATTTCCACAGTTATAGCAGACCCTGGGACAGTGTTGAATGTGGTTGTAGGGTTCCATGCATATTTCGCACTTGGCCTTCGATATCATGAACTTAAATCGTAAATCTGATTAAATCTTTCAGGAGAACCCAACATTAGACCAGAAGCCAACGATAAAAGCGTTGGGTTTCGTTATGGAATGGGTTGCCAGCACTACGATTGCTTTAGCCATACAGCTAAATAAGCGTATCCTTTGGGTAATAACTCTGATAAGGTGATTGCTAATGATGGACGGATCAGCAGATGTTCTTGACCGAGGAGGTACACTGGCTCTGGTAGGAGCAAACGCAATAGTAGGCATCGGCACAGTAGCTGGGGAATCCTCCATAAGCGCAGGTGCTGGCGCATGTCTGGCAGTTCCAGGTGAGTCCCTCGACCTTGTGGACATCCGAAGCTGGGTTGGCCTGGTTGCGGTTGATCTCGAAGCAGAAAGCCAGAGAGGCGAGGATGAACAGGAGAGCAATGATCTTCATTTGTTGGTGATATAGGATTATTTAATTACAGATGGGGCTTAGCATTTATAGTCTCGGCGCTACCGATAGCCTTCCATCAAGAAGCACTGGTGACTCAAATGCTGCTACCTCATCCTTCATACTAAAACAGCTTTCAAAATTACTATGCTACTTTTGAGCCAGCCAAAAGAGAATGCTATGCATATCAGGGTCAGTCTCAGTAATGTTCCTACTGCCGTCTACGATAGGGAACAATCCTGTGATAGTCCTCCATCATCCTGGCTTCAGTACCCCGACGTAGATTCACTTCATAGGCAGTGATGTTTTTGATACGAAGTGGGCCCAACACTACCTCGTTATCTTCCTTCTCGGATATGCTCGTCGGGCTAAACAATTTCTTGAGTCGCTACCCTCGTATATTCTCGATATCTTCCAACCGCGAACGCACCTTCGTATGTGACCCTAAGTCGTTTGAAGCCTTCTTCAGGAATATGTAGCCAATCTCGAAGAAGTCCTAGTGGGGTAGATTGATTAGCTATGAACTTAGCTTTTGAGTCTCGTAAATCTTTTCCAACTCTGCGACGTCAAGCCACGTCGGAGGTGTGAGCCTACACTTTCCTTGCTGTTTCAGCTACAAAGCCAACCAAAGCGGTACGACGATCTCCTGGTTGCTCTTAAAAGGTCCAAACTGCCCGGTCAAAAGGTGTAATGGTTCGCTGGTGCTAAACGAGGGCACGATGGTGATATTGTGCTTCTGGGCCACAAACATCTCCAACTCCAAGAAGCTGAGTTCCTACCAGTTATCCATTCTCTGAAGATTTTATATCTAAGTGTTGATGGAGGGCAAGCTCCACGCAATCATGGAGGCCTATCGCCGCTATGAATATGATCAATCTGCACGACTCGTCGACGAACTGGAGGGCCGAAAGGATAAAGGCAAGGCAAAGCTCACGGAAGAGCAAGAGATGTTGCTCGCTGCTGTCAAGTCGGGAAGCTTGCTTCGTTTGGGCCGCTATGGCTAGTCAAATCGATCACGTACAACCTGCAGCTACCACAGTCGAATCGGTGAGCCTTGCCAACCTCAAGCAGCAGGACCTCCTGTCGATATTGATGGATACTGCTTGCTAGCTTCGTCTGACCGGTAAGCAGCTCGAGCTGATCGGGTTGCTTGAGAAGCAGGTACCTTCACCTGGTGATTCAGAAAGACAAGGAGAAATACGCACAACAGGAAGGTAGAGACTATCCGCTGCTCCGCTACTACATAGCTACCCGTAGGCTTGGAGAAGCCGCAAAGTTCTGTCTGAAGCTGTACGACAGCAGCAAGTCCGAGATGCATTTCTTCTGGCAGATCTATCTTGAGTTCATGCAGGTGCTCGCCAAGAACGGATTGCCCATGCAGAAGCGGGAAACCCTTATCCGTACTAAACCCAACCTCCCACTGCAGATGGTGCTGCTGTTTTGGCAGAAGTTTCTCACAGTATTCCCCATTGAGCAACTAATTCAACAGCAAAAACTCATAGTTGAGGATGTTGTCAAGTTCAACGTGAGACTGTTGATCACGCAGTACAAGTTTGCAGAGTCGATTGAGGTGCTAAAACGTTTTGGTGCCCAGATAAGCGACCCTATTGCGATAACCGACTTCTACCGAAGCATTTACGAACTCGAACGCAAAGACGAATGGAGAACAGCCCTCATCAGCAGATACGAAGAACTGTTCAGAAACAATATGAACATTGCACAGTACACTCCGCTATACGACCTGTACAACGACTACTTGAATTTGATTGTTGCCGAGGGGCTCAAGGCTGAAAAGCTGGAACTTATGACAGAAGTTGACAAAGCAGTCAGGTTCAACAGTAGTGGCATTGCTGGCGATAAACTGAGTCATTACGTTAGCAGTCTCGCGAGTGAGTATCACGATAGTATGCTGCCGGCAGCAGACACCAAGCTGGACTACTACAAGACTTCCCTGAAGATATTGCTTGCACAGCTCATAGTAAGCACGAATAAAGTTGCTCATCCGCAAAGGGAGTTCTATCTGCAGGAGTACGTGCGTCACTTTGGGAAGACCTACACGTTTGTGGAGGAGTTCATTGTACTGTGCCCATAAGGCTGCACTATTTCTCAATAGCAGCCAGGTTACTCACCAGAAGCCCTTTCTATTCTTGATGTTAACATCAGAAAACTCAACTATTTATGGAGAAGACTCCCCTTCCCCACAACTCCTGAGCATCTTATCCAGACATTCGAGGAATACTGCGGTCTTTATGAGAAGACTCTGAAGGAAATCGACAATAATAGGGTCCTTGAAAAGGGTGAGCGCTATGTGGCCGACGAATACCTCATCGTCCTCTCGGACTTGTTCCGATAGTATTTTGAGGATCCTCCTCTGCAGTCGTCGGATGAAGCTGTCACGAATTTGTTGCTTGTACTCGAGCGTGCTTCTAAGCTATCGCCGTACAATTACAGCATTAAGCTACGGCTCAACGGCTACTACCGAGTACTGAATCTAAACGATCGTATCCTAAACCTGTATGAAACACTAGATATTAAATCTGTGCAGTTTGAAACTCTCGGCTATTTGGTATACTCAGGTATGCAGATTTGGGGACAGGAGAAAGAATACGAGGAGCTACTGTCAAGGGCCATACGTAGCTACCAGGACAACACTCGCGAAATCAAAATGGTATGTTGTATCTTACGCAGTACGCTTACAAATGCCTCGAGCGAGGACGCTTATCGACCAACCTGTAGTAATTCCTGAGCTACGATGACTTTACCGAAAGGAGCTATTCCCGGTTGGTCCTACTGTTGCTTCTGGCCAACAAGTACAAAGGTAGCGCAAACGAACGGTATTTCCTTGAGAAGATTGTGGAGGCTCTTATTCAGGAACAGAAACAGCAGGTGAAACTGACTTTCAACTGTGACTACAAGCGTCTGGAATCTACTGTCAACCAGCAGCGGCAGTTCTGTTCGTTCTTTGGCATATACGATTCGCCAGAGATGCTGTTGAACGAATGCCAGCTGAGGTTGGAACAGCTCGATCTTATCGATGGGAAGTATGATGGGAAGCCCACCGAACTCATTGAAGTTCCGTTTGAGAAGCTGATAGACTTTCAGCGGTTCGAATTCCTAAGAGAGACCTACCGATATCTGCCTGTTAAATCGGTACATGAGGTTCTCTTGGAGAAGAGTTTGAGCTGCGCAAAACTTCTTCAGCAGCTACAGCTGCGAGTCAACAATATCGCCCGGTCAGTCCTCACAAAACAGGAAGTCGATCCAACCAAACCAACTGAATAGCTAGGTAGTTTGCAGCTTATTCAGTTATGCTGATTCAGCAACTGCAACAATTCCGTGAAGATCCGCGCGAATTGTTGACCCTACAACGGAAGCTCGTCAACAGCATCGTGCTTCTCAACATCACCCTTTCGACTTTAAGCGGCAAGAAAAAGAAGAAGGATGATGAGAAGAAACTCGCAGAGAACCTTCGTAGCATACGTGAGTCCCTTTACCAACTCATCTGTGGTTACGAGGGTACTCTCGAAAAGAAACTGTCAGAGGTCAAGCTCTGGAACCGAACTACAGAGCCAGAATTGAAAGATCTCGTATCGAGCTTCGGACGGTTGGAGAAGCTAACCAGCACCACCGACAAGCAGTACAATGGACTGCACCGGATAGGCTGATTGACAGCTGTATAATACAGAGTATGAACGAATTGGAGACACCCGAAGGCAAGCTTTTGTACCTGGTGTACGAAATGCACCAGCGTGGCGAGATCGGTCAGAGAGATCGTGGCATCCTCAAAGGTTCCCAGCTGATCGACTTAGACATGATAGTGAATGCCAACCCGAACCTCCTGGAGAAGTATCACGAATACGACAATAATGGCACAGAGCTGACGCTAAAGAACAGCCTGCGTAGCCTGCTATGGAATAAGAAACACGAAAGTACACCAACTCACCTACGCAGAGGACAACGCTACTGCTGAGGTCTCCAGTGCTTCTTCCAACGGCACCAAGAAGAAAATAGTAGTGAAGATACCTACACGGCACATCCAACACATCCCTGAGAGGGAGACCAGCTCAAAATGACCCACCCCGCTTTGAAACTTCTTGTTTAGGGTTTTGACACATAACAGCCAATGCAATGTATTCTGTGCCTTGTGGCTGCCAATGTGCCAGTCAGTGTATGGTTGGTTGTTGCCCAATAACGTTATATACAATCAGCATGCTAAACTCCACACTTGGGTCCGTGCACACATCCAAGCAGAATTCGGGCTTTCTCGTAAAGGACCGCTAGCTGGAACTGCCGAGCGTACGCTAGCCGCTGTAATGAAGATCACTAAAACCTTGAACCGTAGCAAGCTCCGATCGTCGAGTACTGCAAGCAACAGCCAGCTGATGATGCGCGAGAAGGTGCATTGGATCACCCGAGACGCTCCATACGAATCCATGAGTTAGCAGGAAATCAACCACGAGTACCGACGGCTGCGATAAACGTTGAAGGAGCTAAACGTCCAGATTGCTCGAGTATTGTAACGGGCCCAGTTCCAGACTATAAAGTCGCCAGAGAGGGAAGTCGAACCATAGCACTTACACGAAGTTCGCAGCAAGGAAGTACAGAACAACAAGAAGATGATTAGCTTCTATCGCTTGGAATTGGCCAAGCTACAGAAACGCGTGTCACAGCTTGGTGAAGACAGCAAGGAGAGTATTGATAAGGACATCCGCACCATCAACGAATCAATCGTAGCGATGCGTCTAACAATCAAAGAACTAAGGAAGAAAAGTAACAGTCTCGGGAATAGTATCATGGATAGCGATGGGCTAATTAGGTAGATGCGCAGCCTTGAAGACCAGAAAACTCAAGCAGAAAGCAAGCGTGTGAAGATGGTGCAGTAACTCGAGAAGGTGATGCGCGATTTGGACGACTATAAGATAAAAAATTCTGAGGTGAGTGAACAATACCAGCGAGCAGACCAGGTGCTAACGGAGATAGATCAACGTGAGATTGGGTAACGTGAGGTCAAGAGATCAGAAATGAATGCTGTGAGCAAAAGGATCATACTAGAATCTTCCCGCAAGAAACTTGAAACTGCGAAGGTGCAGGGCTAGCAACGCTACCTTGTGAAGCTGAAGTAGTTGGAGAATAGTGTGAGCAACCTCGGTCGAATCAGCAATAAAATTAACCAAACCGATAAAGAAATCATCGAGGCGAAGAATCTTATCAAGGAGTTAGAAGAGAAGATTCGGACTGGCACCCAAACAGTTGATGACGGTGCAGATAATGACACTTTGTTTCTCACCAAACCGCTTGACCTGAGCAGTTATCAGTCTCCATCACCCATTACTGGCGACACGGGTGGAAGGGATATTGATAAGGTTAGTGACTACAACCAACAATTCGATTAGTTGGGACAGACCAACCGAGATGCGTTGACTGATCTCAGCCGAGGGGTGACTATTCCTGTTCTCAAGACAGAATGTTATGAATCCCATACTGTGCCTTTGCGAGAACCCGAACTTGTGAGCCAAAACAATGAAAAGGAAGTACACGAAGTGCAGATTGGAACTGAAGAATACCTCCCGGAAGCCTAATAGGACCTTCCCTCTGCTGCCTCGCCGATTCATGAAGACCTTCTGCAGGAAAAATTCCCACAGAGTCACAACCCGCCACCACCATTGAAGAACGACAACGGTTCGATCGAATAGAAAAAGCGATTGCTGCTGGAGAAACTGAAGAGCTTCCAAGTGGACGACTCAACTGACTGACACATATTTTTGCCGAACTTACTGTTGAAACAGACCATTCATGAGCGCCTGCGGTAGAATAGTGCGTAGGCGTTGCGCGTCACCACATCTGCCTGCTTGATTTCGTCGACCTTGGCGTCGTTAAACTCGTACCACCGAGAGTCCAGGTAGTTTCTGCAGTAGGCTGTGTAGTGGCCACTGAGCAACGTGCCAAAGTGGTTGACCACGGCGTACAGTTAGTACTATACTGGCTGTTTTGCTGGATTGCCTGAGTTATCTGGATTGTTACTTAACAGGTATGGACCTAAGTCCAAGACGAAGGGAAACTTCACATTGGTCTTGATCTTGCGATCGCTCTTAAAACGCTTGAGTGCCATAAGTAGCACCTTACCGGTGCTATAGAGGTCCATCTTCTTGTTGGCTCGCACATGTTGTTTACACCGGGAGCAATACCAAGCATCCTGCTGGTCGAGCTTCTCGTCCTTGCAGAAGTTGCCTAGGCAGTCCTCGATGGTCAGTTCCTCTCCTCCGGAGTTGTCGGCGGCGTGTTTTTTGGATTCTTTATAGGTGCGCAACTTGAGTTCTTCCTTCATGAAGACCCTGATGCTGTCGGTTGATAGAGTGAGCCTGAAGAGCTGTTTCGGTTGGGTGATGAGTGGGTTCCTGTTATATTCGGATAAGCAGCTCCACACAGCTTCTTCGGCCTTCTCGTAATCCAGCGACTTGCTAAGCATCATCAATCGGGGAAACGAGATGATTTCGTTCTTGGTTTGGGAATCAGTGGTGAACTCCACAGTATATACCTGCTTGCTGTCAGATATACGTTTCTTGAGTTCATACATAAACACGTAGCTATCCTTTAGCTTGGTGTTGACAAGGTTGATCGCAGGTTGCTTGTGGTCGATTTCTTGAACAATCTCAAATTCAGTTGAAATCTCTATCACCCTGATGACACTCTCACTGGTGCTCACCTCAAATATTTTACAGACCCTTGATACGATATCGCCCACAGTTTCCTTCAAGCTTAATCCTAGCACTAGTTTCTCAACGTGAGACTTTATTTACTTGGGAATGAAGTACAGTTCGGCTTCAACTGGCTGCAGAATGGGCAGAGAGACAGACATGAAGTGGTCAAAGGTAACTGCAACCCTTCCGCATTTCGGTGTTGGGCAGCGCAGAGTTGATTTGAACTGACCGCCCAGCAGTTCACTCACGAAGGATTGGTTGCGCTTACGGTAGTATTATTGGCTCAGCCTGCTCGCAGTTTAGTCGTCTTTGCCGTCGAAATCGATTTCAGGCACAACTGGCTTCTTTTTTACAAGGTTTGTATCCTCATGTAGGCCATCCAGCAAGGCTGCGATGAACTCTTGAGAGTCATGCTGTCCGAATCCAGAGAACTGCGGACTGAACTTGGAGAATGCCTTCTTAAAATCCCAAGGAGAAATTTCTGAGTTTTTGCAGGTCCAGAGATCCCTGATAAGCTTGGCGTAGGCACAGGCCAACAGCCCATTAGAGCCCAAAGGGTTCGTTGAGTTGAGGTGGTTGGTGAAGGCACTCGACAGGAAGTACTCGGTAAGTTCCTTGGTGTTACTGAGACACTGGATTCCAGTGTTCATGTAGCAACTGTTGCCGATATTTTTCAGCCCGACGAGCCCCTTCTTGCCATCGTAGTTGATATTGTGTGAAAGATCGTACCTGTCGATTAGAGTGCTCATCTCAAACTCCATGGAGTTGGACTGGCAGACTCGCTCGTGACGCAACCTATCCTTATTCTGGCAGGTCTTGCTACAATACTTAATCTTTCGGCACTGGCAGAACTTCAAACCTACATTTTTATCGCAGTAGCCGCATTTGTTGGGGATTTCTGCATCAGGTTCGGCTAGCTTCCACTTTCCCTTCTCCTGAAGCTCGAAGATCAGTTCGAAACCTGCAGTTTCTTCCTCCTCGAGGATGCTCGACGAATTGACTCGGTAGTGCTTACGATTGTAGAGTTTCCACAGTCTGCCGACTCCCCAGCACCTTACCAGCTTATCCTACAGGCCCTTCCAACAATCTCGCCTGCTGATTTGAACTATAAATTTCTCGTCGGGCCGCTGGTACTTAGCTACTGTCAGTTGCTTCAAGGATATCTCTGAAAAGCTTTCGTTAGCTTTGTCAAAGTTGCAAATGTTGTAACGGACGATAGGAATTCCTCCGTATCTCTTGCTCAAGTAAGACCAGCATTCCTTGGAAACGACGACATAGTCAGCTGGGTTGATCAGAAAGCGGTTGGTGTAGTCCTTCCTCATCAACGGGTCGTGCAGGTAGGCGAATGGATGATCGAGAATGTCAAACTGGCTCAGTGGTCCTGGTGAGTTCCTCTCCAAGTCGTGTTCAGTCAGGTACACGTATTTCCGCCATTGGTTCATCCAGCGCCTCGAGACGACGTACACGGGAAAGGCTTCAATACTGTTCGTGCTAGCGTCGGCTTATCTCTTAGCAAGCTTATCGTATTCGCTGCCTTCGTTCTTAAGTTCCAGCTTGTTCTTGTTCTGCTCCTTGAAATCCACCACTGTTTTGAATTCCAAGGCGGTTATGCGGTGATGCGGTAGGAACGGTTCTTGTGATACCATCTGCTGAAGATCCTCCACCAAACTTCGAGTCTTTCTGTTGCCCAGGAGATAGTTGCATTTGAACTCGAGTACGCGCACTTCGTAGTTAGTTGCTGGGTTGTCCCAACGAACCTCCAGCAGAACACTTAGAGCCTTCTCGTACTCTGTCAGACTGTAATAGACCTTCGCCAGTCGCAGAAACCATTCCGGCGATCCCTTGATAGTACTTTTGTGTTGCTCGTACAGTGATAAGGCTTCGGGGTAATTCGAGTCCTCGAGGCACCTATCGATTTTTTATTATATACTCATTAATATATACACAGGATTGCCAATTAGCCTTGTTGGGGTAGTACTCGGGACATGCACCTTGGATCCCAAGGATTTAGTTTGTGGCTTTTTGGTTTCAGTTCGTTCGGAAACGAACAGAAGGAACTGCCACGTCACGTACCAGCAGAAATCGCATAGAACCTACTCGATTATAATATCTTCGTAGATATGCTTGGAATCAACGGTTTTGGTCGCATCGGTAGGCTCGTGCTCAGGGCTGCCTTCGAGGGAAACACCGGAGTCAAGATTGCCGCCATCAACGACCCCAACATGGATCTGAAGTATCTCCAGTACCAGCTCAAGTATGATTCGGCTCACGGTCGTTTCAAAGCCACCGTCGAGACCTACGACAAGGGCATCATCGTTAACGGACAGAAGATTCAGGTGCACAGCCAGAAGAACCCGGTATAACGTGTACCATTTAGGATCAAATTCCATGGGGTGACTCCGCAGCCAGCATCGTTGTTGAGAGCACTGGTATCTTCTTGTCGCAGGACAAGGCTGCTGCTCATCTTAAGGGTGGAGCCAAGAAGGTCATCCTCTCTGCTCCCGCAAAGGATAACACTCCCACCTTCGTGATGGGTGTCAACCATAAGGAATACAAGGCAGATATGCACATCATCTCTAACGCTTCTTGTACCACCAACTGTCTCGCTCCCATTGCTAAGGTTCTCCACGACAACTTTGTGATCACTGAGGGATTGATGACTACTGTTCACGCAGCTACTGCAACTCAACTGGTTGTTGACGGTCCCTCGAAGGGTGGAAAGGATTGGCGTGCCGGTCGTGCTGCTAGCACTAACATCATCCCTTCCTCAACGGGTGCTGCCAAGGCTGTCGGGCTTGTCCTTCCAGCCGTCAAGGGAAAACTGACTGGTATGGCCTTCCGTGTTCCTACCATCAACGTTTCATGTGTTGACTTGACCTTCAAGACTGAGAAGTCTGCCAAGTACGAGGATATTTGCCACGCCATGAAGAAAGCTTCGGAGGGCGAATTGAAGGTACCATAATAATGTAACTCAGGGCATTTTGGGCTACAGCAACGAGGAGATCGTTTCCTCTGACATCAACCACGACCCACATTCCTCGGTGTTCGACGAACATGCTGGCATTTCCCTGAACGGCAACTTCCACAAGGTCATTTCGTGGTACGATAACGAATGGGGCTACTCCAACCGTATCGTCGACCTCGCCAAATACATCACCTCCATCAGCAAGATTTGATCATGCAAGAAGTAATTCCCAACCCGAATGTAACTGCAGTTCCTGCCACGGTAGGCAACTTGTCTATTATGGACTGAACAACAGTCCGTAGAAGAATTGTTTAATTTCGATTGCGACTGGCGCGGAAGTAAATAGTTCAAGGGTTCCGATGAGTTCATGTGGTACCCCTCCACAATTGGATATTTAAACGGCGGATAGGAGTCTCTGGCGGACCGGCCCAGGCATAAAAGGGATATTCGTTTGGTGTGCTGTATAATTAATTTTAGTGAAATGCAGGAAAGAATCGCGCCTCTGGAGAACGATGTCCTAAACTTTATCTACTGCGTCAAAACTGGGTGAGGAACTCGCTAATGCAGCTCAATCGAGGGTGCCAAGGACTGCATCGATAAGTACACCCCCGAACTTGTGAGCCGGTTGGAGCTGCAGTCCCGCCAGCCTGCACTTCACTTCTCGGCTCTCATACTTGACCACGATAAAGCCTACGAGATGATGAGCATGCTTATCGATGCTGGAGCCAACCCTTTCTACAAGGACAGCTACCAGCAGACCGTGATGTTCTACGTCTGCCGAGAAGGTATTTCCCCGTATTATTGTAGGCAAGGAAAAATGCTTCGACCTACTGGCAGGCCTCGGAATACACCTCGACGACCCGGATAATTTCGGGCAGACACCAATCTACTACGTAGCTCGGGACAACCGGCTGAACATACTCCCTAAGCTGCTTGGAAAGGGTACCAAATTGGCTAACTTTTAGTCGAGTTAAACAGATTGGACAAGATCGCCGGGCAAACACCACTGTTCTATGCCGCCAAGTAGGGCCATTTGGAAATGTGCAAGCGGCTAATTGAGGCTGGTTGCGACGTTCACATCCAGGATCTCAACAACAAGACGGCAGTTTACTATGCTAAACTCAACTCCCGCACTGACGTCTTGGAGTACCTGACTGCCCAGGCATACAAGAACAAGGAACAGCGAAGGATCAACGCTGCGATGAAGAGTGAACAGAAGACTGTGGTGGTGGCTGCCTAAGTTGTCAGCCCCTCAACCGAAAATTCGAACGGATCACAGGGTAAAACCCATTCACTGCAGCAGCGCATGAAGAAGAAAGAAGTAGTGCAGAAGAAATCTACCTTCAAGCTTATGAAGAGCGATTCCGTGGGAAACTGTTCAGATGTTTCTGCGGAAGAGCTGCGTGAACTTTACAAACTGTACCCTGATTTGGAGAAAGTGCTCGGAAACCCCGATGCCATCGAGCAGGCTCAACTTGACAGCCTGAAGGTCAGCAAAGACAGCTGGCAAAAACAAGCCCTCAAGGTATTAAATATTTGCTGGAAGGCTAAAGGTGGCTATTTCTTCCATGACCCAGTGGATCCAGTGAAGTACAGCATCCCCGACTACTTTACGAAGATTACCCACCCAATGGATTTCACCACGATAAAGAAGAAGATCAACAGCAACTGCTATAAGGATGTCGAGGGCTTCATCAGCGATATGCTGTTGGTGTTCACTAACTGTTTGTTCTACAATGGGCTTGAAAACCCAATCAGTAAGTGTGCTATAGAGGTTCGGCAGCTCTTTGAGACCAGCTGCCGTGGAATCGGGCTGCCCCTACCCTAATGATTATGCCTGCCACTCTTAGGTTGCGCGGTTCTTAAGCTTTAAATTTGAATATTCTCGATAAGTTATTTGACCAAGCAGTTTGGAGGGAACTCCTGCGGAGAGACACTCGTGAGTCACAGAAAAGTGCAAGCTGGAGCTGCTCCAAGAGTAGCATCTGGTGGGAAAATTGGGTTGCTAACCAGCTGTCCGATCGAACGGTATGTAGCTAACATCGGGACCGTTGGCAATGATCCTGGAGACACCGACATAAGGGTCAACGAGCGGGTGTCGCAACTCGCAACTCCTGACCCAGGTGGTGAAGCCCGCCAAAGTGAGCGCCCTTCACTTTATTCGGGGCATCTACGCGGATAATGACTATAATATTAATGGAGAGGTTAACTCTAAGCAAGCCGGCCAGTATGTTGGTGTTTAACTCTTCAGAAGTGATGGAAGCCGGTGCCCCTCATTATCGACGGCAGTTAGCCTCTCGCATAAAAAACGATTTGGAAGGACTACGGATTAGCCCCAGCTGTTCTCGTAGCATCAGCGAGGTATTTAAATTTCTGGCGGCAGCCGCCAGCCTGGACCCCAGCAACTCGGAAGCCGCCCCCGGTCAGACCCCACCGGCCCATTGATAAGTGTATATGCTCTTCTTTGCTTAGAAAGTCGTTGGGAGTAGTAAACTGAAAATGTCATTAAAGCGTGTCGAATTCTTCTAAGTCGGGCTCCACGCCAATTGTTTCATAGAGGGCGTGCAGGAAGGTTGCTAAAGGAACACACCTGTCAACATCTTTCAGGTAACTGTCTCGCTGGAGCAGCTACAACGGTAGAAACACGTCCTGGATGATACACATGTCCGTACGCTTGAACCACTCAACAAGCAAGTACTTAGCTAGATCCCTTTTGTTGTCGGCTGACAGTAATTGCGAATACGCATTCTCCAATTCATAACAACGACCGAAACTCCCGGTCATTGAGGCAAGTTGAGCATTGGGGATCTTTCGGTCAGGTGTCATGCAGAATGTTCGTTTGGCTGCTGTAGATTGTTTATGACGACGTAGTTCGCTCTGCATGAACAGACTTGGAATGGTCTCGAGGATGATGCAGATAAACTTGTACTTGGTGGTGAGGAGCGTAGCGTGTGCTAACTTTTCGAGGTACTCCAGAATTACGTCGTAGCTGGAGTCGTTATCCCTGGGGAAGAGGCTTTCCTTACGAGGGTTCTCACTTTTACGCAGATCTCGTACCGTCTCAACGATTTGTAAATCTACTTCAGATGTCATCCGATTGATTTGACGGAAGCGCAACCGAGGCAGATAATTCTTCTCAGATTTTTCATAGAATAAAATGTACTCCGAGAGCTCACTGAGATAAATTTGTTCAACCCTTTACTCGCACGTTTCGTCGTTGGAAAGCGGGTACAGTCCGCAGAGCAGCTTGCTACCATAGAACCAGCTCAGCACACGTCGTATCAATCGGTTCGCTAGCTGCATAAGCTCAGAAATCGCATTACTAGGGATCTCGTTGAAGTTTTCCAACATGTGCCTGGCGATGATGTTGAGCTGTCGCACCAGCTTGCTCAGGATGAACTATGAGTCCTTCAGTAAGTTGTGCCGTGCAAAGCAGAAGAATTCCCTGCGTTTCGACTTAAGAAACTCCTGACCGTTGGTTAGACCGTCTTCCAGTGTGGCTACGATGTAGTTCTCCAGCTCAGTGAAGGGTACCACGGTGTCATAAGAAGTCGCCGACCCAACCAACTGGCGGAGCTCGGTTAATTCTTTGCGATGTTGCAGCCATTCTCCAACATCCTCTAACACCTCCAACAATTCTTCCTGAAGTTGTGGAAACTCTTGGTGTTTCCGTCTAATGAATGTCTGTATCTGCAGACAGATACTACTGGATCCGTTGCCAGGGAACCGCTTGTGACTATTTCCCATTATCGTAGATTTCGCTTGTAGGTTAATAATTCAATTCGTCAGCGAGGTTTGTAGACGCACACATCATTGTTCCGTCATTATATCGAATTTCATGGAGAAGTTACGGAGAACGAGCAAATCGTCAGGGATTCTTACGTAGCGTGTCCAGAGTGAGAGCCGAAACAACGATGCAGACCACCGCCGTGGGGAGCTTCTTACTGCTCAGCATGTATGTCCCTACTGCGGCTAATCCTCCCAATGCTGCTGACATTATCACGCTCTTTAATGTAATGTTGCCCTTCTTATCGTCCTTTGGGATGGTCTGGCTGTTTGAAATCTAGTCATTGGGTTCATTGGAGTGCACCAGCTGGGTATAGGGTCGCTTTATCTTTACGTCTGGCTATTCTGGGCTGACCAGCTGAGATTTACTTTGCGAAACTGCTTCCGCTATTGTTGGTAGTGCTTCGGACGCTTCAGTCAATTCTTTAAGTATTTCTTGCTAAGCCACCTGATTCTCAGCTGGCTCTTCGGGTTGTTCGTTTGGCTCATCAATCAGCGACTTCGACGGTGCTGGCACCTCCACTGATAATTCCTGACTAACTACCACACTGCGAGGTCTCGAGGCAAGCCCTCTTGCGGGATCCTCAATCTCGATGGATTCGACCAGCTCATTATCAGCAGATTTCTTGTTGCTGCGATGTGGCAATGGGTTGAGCTATGAGAAGCTTGAATCGCTGGACGAGTTGATCGAGCAAATGATTTTCTTGGAAGGTGGAGTTGGTTGCTACCTCTGCATTATGCTAATTATTATAGTCGATGGGCATGCGATGATGTAAGCGGAGCCGTTCTGACGTTGGCCGACAAAATCTAATCAGTGTGTTGACGCTGATCGTTTGGTGGGCTCCTACCTATCACAATTAAAATTAACGATGTGCTGTTATAGCCTTCAAATCTAAACGTGGATCTGTGATGGATACCGGGTTAAAGGAAAGGGAATGGGCCAATCAGTTCCTGCGGAAGTTTTGACTCTCCCATTGTGTCAACATTCGAGGATGCGCAATCCATTCGTTCCGACTCCAGGCGTCCCCGAAGCTGGAGTTCTGATCTCTGTTGGCTACACCGTCGCAGCAGCTGTAGAAGTTCACACTTTCTATCGGATACTGTAGCGGAGTGCGTTCCATATTCTGCCGACCAAGCTGAGGTGGAAGTGGCTCATTGGATGGGACAACAGTGTTATCCACAATAAAGAAATTATCCACTGCCACCGATTCGTCCTGAACAACAAACTCCTCTGGTTCCACGATGACGGGAGTATAAAGAGGTTGATCGGACAACCCGGCTTGCGTGAGAATTGTTGACTGGCGGTGACTGGCTGTTAACTCAGCAATGTGTTGCTGTTCCACAACCTATTCAAGCTGACGATGCTTGAGAATGTGCTATTATAGCGCTCCTGTTGGGTATGTTGTCTCGCAAACGGGACAGTACACGGAGCCTGTCTCCCGATGTAGCAGCAAATCAATACCCTTCGTAAGATAGTCAGGATCGCCAGAGAGCCCGATACCCATTGAATTGCCTGTAACCACCTAAACATTACAACACAATGTACACTGCCGAGAAAAGAATGTCTTGCAGTTGGCCAATGAATAGTTGGGCCTGGGACTGGTGTTGGTGGAACTCTTCCAAGCCCAATTGCCTGTCCCGTAATACGTTGTTGGCTAAGTTGACCGGGATATGTGAGAAAACTACTTTGCCTTCTCGCCGGACTTAACTGTTGAGGTCTATTGGGCATGGTTCCCCTTGCCGAAGCTAACGGAACATTTTTGGATGGACTGAAATTGCCGACCCGTTGAATCGGTTGCCTTGCTCCCACCAACAACTGAGGCGCGTTTAGATTGTTAGGCAAAAGACGTGGGTTGAGCTGTACTTGAGATGGTCCACCAAGTCGTGCTTGAGTTTGCCCTGCCAACATGCAAATTAACTATTGTTTATTGCAATGAAATCTTTCAGTGAGAGGGAACTGATAATGACTCCAGAGTCGTCGATCATCAACGGACTGAACATGCTGGATGTCTCACCAGTCAACGAAAATGCGCCAATAATGCCATTCAGCAAATAAGCCAGACACCCAGCCTTACGGGAGTCAATATACGAGCAGCTCGAAGATGAAGGCATGCCATCACCTACATTCCCTTACAGTTCAGCTCCGAAAACGATGAGCTGCAACCAAAGAAAGTACGTGTGCACTGAGATCCAGATAGCCTACAACTGTGACGACAGTGTGCTGGAAAGGTTGCAGGCAAGGCTAAGAGAACGAGATATCCACGTTCTCAACGTTAAGCAGCTGCCAGACCAACCTGTCTGATAAATATTCGAAGCATCTATCTATACAAATTTATGGAAGACCATTGCAAACTTATCGGTGGTACGAGTATCACTACTTTTCTGGAGTTCGCCAGAGCTGCTCTGTGCAATAACAACCTGAGATTGTTCTGGTGTTTATTCAAGAAAGAGGCTACCACACGATAATTTCGAATCCATTATCCACTTTAGCTGGGTGTCATTGAGGAATAACAGCAGGTACTAACAACTGGATAAAACTCTACGTCTATGTGATCTCTGCTTAGATCAATGGGCAAGGGTGAATGGGCTTTAACGGGTACAGATCAAGGCTAGCACATCAGTCTCAAACTTGAGAACTCACACGAGGAAAGGCTAATCTGAACCTAACAGATAATTTCGAAAAGCAGTATAATTATGCTTCCAACTTCAGCCAATCACCCTAAAGGAGCAAAGCGCAAGTAGCCTCTAATTGAGACAGGGAAGAAGGCTACCCAGTCCAAAGGAGAGCAGCCAAAAACCGAATACAACCCCTTCAATAGTCCTCACATATTACGTCTTCCAACTGGAACATTTCAAGCTGAAGGAGCACATTGCCGAAAGCTTTTTGAGGAATCTCCTTCAGGAAAATCTACATTGAACAGTACTCGTGACGAAAGCGTTTTCGAAGGTATGGAACCAGATGAGTCAGCCGAAGAATTTCAGCCAAATGCCGAAACAGACTCTGGTGAGCTTGTTCGATGCTTTTTTCCCAAGGAGTTCCCAACCTTCAACAAGGAGAACATGCGAAAGCAACAGAAGATTGGATTTAATAAACTCAAGCAGGTCAAGCATAACGAGACTCCGCTGTTCAAAGTTATCCTGAGCACTCCCTTAATTGGGGTTGATCGGGAATTTCAAAATAAGATCGAACTGCTTCAGACACGAGTCCATTCAGCTCCTCTAACAGCGTTGCCGATCGATGCCGATCCCCTTCAGCATCTGCAGGATGGCTATAAGTTCTTTTTTAGGCTTGCAGAAGGAAAGCGAAAGGACCAGTGCTGTACAAGCATGAGAGCTCTGTACAAAATTGGACTTTACCTTCAACCGTACGACGAAGGATGCTGGGAATGGGCCGTACGGTTCTAAGAGGACTGTGGTGACTACCATACATCATCTCGACTTGCTAGAACAGGGTATATGTTCACCACCTCAGATATTCTAGCTGAGAAGTATATCTGCTTACAGCATAAACTCAGCAAGTCGGGCCCCCAACTGGCTCGTTACGCAGACCTACTGCCGACCATGCTTGAATGGCCAAAGGTTGAAAAACGTTATCGAGTGATGTACGAGTTAGCGAGAGTTTGCTGGGCCTTCGGTGAGTAGAGAACTACCTTAAAAATTCTGATGTATTTGGTTCGAGTCAGCGAATCAAACTTCCTGTTTATTCCTGAACTTGCGAAATACTACGAAGCCAACGGTCAAAGTTTTCTTGCATACGAGCTTCTAATGAAAACCATTGAGAAAAGGAGTATCAAGACGCCAATTATTTACTTTCATTGTCTCAAGTTTGCCGAAGATATGCTCGATGATGACGATCTTATCCAAGCGTTGGACTTCCTGCTCGAACGGTTCTCGGATAGCATGCAAACTGACAGTCGCTGGAGACTGCTGCTTGAAATCGGGCTCGTTTATCAGCGTTTGAAGCAGACTAAGCAAGCCCAACGCTGTCTAAGTACAGCCTTGGAACTTGCACCCAACCTCCTCAAACTAAAGGTTTACCTCGCAATTCTTCGAATAGTAGGAAAGAAGCCGGAGCCACTTCGCATTTCCCAAGTTATCTTGGACATCAACCGGGATCGGTTTGTAAATGGGCAAGCAGCAGTCAGTTATGCCTTTCAGGAATGGAAGTATTACTTCCATTATAGTCTATTCTATCTGGTCAATCGAGATTAGCAAGCGTTGGGCCTCATTCAAGGAGCAACCACAAAATGGCCGTATTCAGGCCGATTAGCTGCTGAGACACTGTTCATACAGCGGGTAGGCAGCACTCCTTAACTTTTGGTCGATAAGTGGGCTGCAGTGGCAAGCGAGCTGCCAAAATCTGGAGAGGTCTGGTGTTAAGGTGGTCGAATCTATATGGAACTGCAGGAATGGTAACGAGCTCGTTTCTGCTTTGAGAGTGCCATTCAGCTGACTCCTCAGTACGGCGACAGCTTTATTGAAGCCTATAAATTGTGCTTACTGACTGGCGACTACCAGGGTGCTAAGAAATATAAATACGTAACAACCAACGACTATTCAGAGAGTGATGCTTGCCGAACCCTTTTACGGAAACGTTTGGTCGTACCTCAAGGGTGGCTCCTCAAGAATCAGCGTCTAGTACAAATTGCATGAAACTTAGTCAAAATTGGCGTACAGTCAAAAGACTTGTGAAGGAATCGCTGTACCGCAAGAATATCACCTACGAGAATCGTGCAGAGCACAGAAGGTTAGGACTACAGCGCAGCTCCATTAGACAGCTAACAGCTATCGACGAGTTCAACCAACTGTTCGAGCCATTGCATCAACCGACAAGGCAATAGCGGTAAAATCTATTCTTCGCGTACGACCAGATGTAACCGTACAAGTATTGACCGTGCTTTTAGCGTTCGCTTCCAAAACTGAGTAGTCACTTTCCGTCGAAGCGTTGCCGAAGGATGCGGTTTATGGTCTCGTCGTTGATAGACGGCCGTTTGCGTTAGGCGTTCCATCTTTGGGTGGTTTCGAGAGTCGTCAAAGCTGTACTCATTGCGGGAGCCAGCAGCTGTTGCTTGTTCGGCTTGACTGGCTGCATCTGTTGGCTTTGGTAGCTTTCAACACGTGGCCGTACTAACTTATCATCGCAAAATTCTTTGGTCGAGTCGTTACGCTACCGTCGTTTGGCTGGTTCTGACTTTTTTAGCTTTAACCGCGACGCATTAGTATCTGGCAGATTTTGATGTACCCTCACCCGAACATTTTTTAGAGATTAGCTGCGTTTGCTCTGAAGATTCTCTTTTGGTTCTTATTTCTTTGTGCTCACGCTGATGGTTGGAATGCTCCTTCTGGTATCCTGAGGAGTGTGATTTATCACTATCTGTTGCTCAGAACGCCGAAATGTTAGAAGGGATGGTTTCCTCTCACTTGAGTGCCTTTGCAGTATGGTCGAGCGTCCTTACCTCTCGGTAATCGGCGGAGCAGGCTCTATCGTGATCTTCTTCTTCTTAAAGTTAAACTTCGTTATGGTCTGCGAATCTTTTAAGGATCTGTAGGGTTCTTCCAGACGGGTCGTAGTCTTCATTGGGGAAGCTACCTTTGGAGACTAAGCTCTCTCACTCGAGATGGTCAGCTGAGAAAGGTCTCCAAAGGATTTGAGTAAATTATTCAGTTCTTGGTACATATTCTTCGTAGTTTCGGTTGGTAGCGCCTCCTTGACAGTCTTCTTCCTGAGATAGTACTTCTTTGAATAGGGGTTGTAATCGGAGATATCCATCAGCAGCTTGGAGGAAGGCGCTACGACTTCCTGATGCCCACTGTATTCATGGTTGGTCTACGATTGCGATTACGGTTCATTGAGCATTCTCTTGAGCTTCCGATAGAGAAAACTCTTGCGCCGGTCTTGCCAACGATTATAGGGCTTAGCGATACCGCTCAAATAGAGCCTGGGTGCATCTCGGTGGTAGTAGTAGTACTGGTTGATATTGAACATCTTTGTGCGGAACTCGCTCATCTGATACTAGCGCTTCAGAAACTCTTCGAAGTCATCGAAGTATTGCAAGTCTTCGAAGCGAACGTTTGCTGTGGTGAGTGCTTCTTCAATGATTTCGTTGATCTCCTTGGTGTAGTAGTAGTTTTGGGATGACGAATAGATACCGTAGAGCTGATTACGGATGATCTGTAGATGCTACTCCGCCGGACAGTAGGGACAGCCCTCTTCCGAGCTGCTTTACTCGTCCTGCATGAGTTTTATATTTATCAGTCGCAAGCTATAAGCAGCCGACGGAGCATCTCCCACAATAGAACAAGTTTCGGTGGTGTTAAATGGAAGCTACGATGAAGTTGTTATCAGTATTTCGAATGTTCCTTTGGAAGAAGCTATTGTTGGCGGTGTTGGTCGTCGTTGCTGTCGGCAAAGGGTTGAAGGTGAAGGATTCAGGCATCAATCAGCATCCCACTGACGATAGATTGATCGTTTAGGTTTACTCTGAGTCGCTTTGTCCCTACTGCCACAAATTCATCACCGGTCCTCTTAGAAAAGCTCTTCAAACGCAGGTACCGACACTCAGTAATAGCAGGATATCTGGAAGATCGCTAAGTTCCGGTTGATTCCTTTTGGAAATGCCAAGACCAATAAGGTGGGAGACTACTACACTTTCACCTGTCAACATGGAGAGGAGGAATGTAAAGGCAACATCATCGAAACATGCGCCTTCGAGCTCTTAGACGATAAGGTGGCCTGGGACTACCTCTTCTGCTTGGAAGAAACCGACAAGGATTGGAACAATGAGTACCAATCTATGTTAATCTTAGTGGATAAGCATGCGCAAACAGCCTTCAGCTGGATTGGTAACTTATTCGCGATTGCACCAACAGCGATGCTGGTCGTCAACGCCAATTCTTCGCGGGCCTCGAGACAAAGTATATCAACAGCCACTCCGTACCACATGTCCGCTGCAACGGGAAGGTGGACGATTCAGGAATGTTGCGAAGCGATCCGCTACAGTTCATCTGCCAGAACTACGCCAACCACCCAACCATCACAGCCTGCGAACCCTACTTCGAACTGCAGTAGTGATTTTATGCACTTGCTCTGCTTTCGCTTAAACCGACTTGCTGAAGTTTGGAAAATCACTGGATAGGAAGCTCCTATTCAGCTGTTTCGGAAGTTAATGTAGTACAGCCTTGCTCGCACCTTCTGCGTCAGAAAATGCTATCGTTGCCGAGCAAGCTCGCGCTTCTAGGCTTTCATCCTGCTGAAGACTGCGCTAACCCACCGTCGTACTTTCTGCTGCTGACTGGGGTTGCTTGAACATGAGGTTGTTAAGGCGAGGTTGGATCGGTGAACCATCTTCCGTGGCTTTGGTAACCCTTGAGGACTTAGACTTTCTTGTTAGCTGATCGTTCTGTCCTCCCGTCACTTCTGGAATCATAAAGAGGTCTGCAGCATTCTAAGAGTTATTCGGGGCGAAGATCTTCAAGGAATCTTCCTCAATTGGGCGGGGCGATAGTTGGTCGTCCAGGACTGTCACAAGTTTCTTCCTTCGGCCAAACTGCAACCAAGGGTCCTGTGCAACCCGAACGTCCAGCTGCTCAACAGTTATTGTAGTCTCCTGAGCAGCTTCGCTACAGGCGTTAAGAAGTTCCAAGACCAGTGATGACTAGGTTTTACAAGTTGCCAGATCCGATGCTGGTTACGTGTCTGAAGGTGTTGCTGTAGGTTTAGGCTCTTGCTCTGACTGTCCATCGATAGAGCTTGGAGTGCCGGTAATACCCACCATATCAGCTTCGGTGCATGACACTGTCCTGCGATGGCCACCTCGTAATTTTCTGCTGGCCATATATCACGAACTTTATTTTATGTGAGTCGAACTTCGCTACAATCCTTCGTCGATTTGCACTGATGGTTATAAGACACTCTAAATTCTCAATGATAGTAAGTAACGGCGCCCGGCGCCGACTAACTTCAACTATCATCAGTAACAAAACCTACAACGACTGAAGATATTCGAGAGTTGGCTGTTGTCAGCGTGTTTGATGACGGATCGGAACATCTTGATACGACCGGGGATCCCGCGGGAATCCTTTAATAATATTAAGAAGATGGTCGAAATCTCTGGTTAACTCGTCTCAGGGCTCCTAAATAGCCTAGAGCTTCAGCCAGCTGAGTCGCAGGTCAACTGCCTACAACGTCATTCGTAGTTTCTAATCCGATTCCTTCGGCAAAACAAGATCCACAGTTGTCCGCAATCTTAGGAGCTCGTGAAGAAGGTCGTATAACGAACAATCGAGCTCATTTCTTCCCGCTGTGATCAACCCTTATGCGACGAAGCCATAATTCTCGCGAATAATGTCTTCGGCCTTGATGGGCACTTTTTGCGGAAGATTCTTGAAACTCGCTCTACGCTGCGCAACCTCCGAAACTACTGCATGGTATTCTTCAAGAAGTATGAGGATGCACAAAACCGCGGTATTCAAGCTACCGAAATAAGCAAGCTCGATTTCAGGCTGTACTCAGTGCTCTACTTACTGGCTGTCTTTGCGAGCCATCGTACTGCAGACGACAACGAACGTAGGGCTGTTGCCTACTTCCTCAGCCGGAGTCTGCTCCGAAAATTCTTGAGTCTTCGCGTCTAAAGGCATATCAAGCCCGAAACCTACTTCTTGTTCAGCGTGGTGCTGGTCTATGCAAGCAGACCCACTCAAGGCACGAAATACCTCTCAGCAGCCAAACACTTCATGCTTAGACACCTCACTATCATCAGTAGTGGCGATAAAACTGCTTTCAACTATCTTCACTGTCTACGCATACTACTATCCAACGGTGTACTAACTCACCAGGATGTCATTAGGAACGCAGTTGTGGAGTTCATAGTAGCGAATGTTGAGAAGCATCTCAATGAGTCGCACTTGGTGTATGCTCTTGACTCGCTTCGGGTGCTTTTAATTGGGCAGCCTGCATGCGGAAGAAAGTGCGTTTCGCTCGGTCTCCTCCAACTACTGCTGAAGGTAGAACCAAATGGTAACTCAGGAATATCCCAGGCAACGGCTGCTCATTGCAAGGCTGTTCGACAAGTTAGTGTCCTTTCTTTCGAACGAGGATCTACTTACCTTATCCAGATTTATTTTGTCTCGGCTCAGGACTGAAGTTCACTAGCCCTAAACGCTCAAAGTACTTAATGGAATCCTGAACTGTTCTTATCAGTAAACTCTACTTTAGCTCCTCACTGAAGGACTTCTTGATGATCTGGACTCGCTACTAAACCGGTTTTCCACTCATCCAATGCTGGGTCTGGTGATGCAGGCACTTGACCTTGTAGCTACAGCCTGCCGCTCTAAAATCCCCAGTCTATACCCCATGGTTGTTTCAAAAATTTACAGTCTAAAGCTAATCGGGAGTACAACACTCGTTCCATAGGACATGGAAACACTACTCGAGCGTCTCGAGAAGACCCATCCTCGAACGTGAACAATTATACGCAGCAGTTTGATTTTTCATCACTATCTCGGTGGCAATTTTGTTATGAACAGTTCGTCAGTACGCCTTCGATATCAATGAAAGCAACCAGAAAAGACCGGACAACTCTCGACCTGAGTGTTTACGTGCCAGAACTTATTATTACGCTGCAATACTGCCGGAATGGAAAAGGACCTCACATGCACAATGTGCAACCAGCAGTACCGCGAAGACAACGTGCCAAGGTTGCTACCAAAGTGTGGTCACAGCTTTTGTGAGTCTTGCATCAAGTCAAGCATGGAGGCAGTTGAGGATTCCGAATCAGTCCGCATTACCTGCCCCGACGACAGCATGGAGATGGTGTTCGAAGATCGCGATATCAATAACTTCCCAAAGAATATCGCCCTAGTGAAGCTGCTCTTGGGAAACAAGGAGAGCAAGAAGAAGGATGAATCATTCAAGGACAACTCGCTCAATGAGTCCAACATTGCTAAGCACTCGGCCCATGAAGTCGACGAAGAGGACAACGAGCTCGTGGCCGTCATAAATGAGAGTACGAAGGGAACTTAGAACAACAACTTCACCGACAATCCTTCAGCCTAGATAGATCTCGAGATGTAGGATACCTGTCTAATCCACCAGAAGCCGCTGGAGATTGTGTGCATCCGAGACCGTACAAAAATATGTTCGACCTGCGCAATCTTTGGTGATCACAAGGGTCATGAATTTAAAAGCATGGATGAAGTTGCAAAGGACAAGTAAAAAAGATGCGATGACATTCTTGAGATCATCAATAAGAAATAGGCGCTCTAAACGAAGATTTGTGGAAAGGAAGCGAAAGAGGAAGTCACGCGTACACTAATTGCAAGGAAGGACATTCTTTGCAAAGAAGTCAAGGATCGGTTTGCCAAATTAAGCGATTTATTGAAGATCGTGGAGAAGCGGACGTTGGAGAAGATCACGAAGAACATGAACAACATCGACTAGAAGGTTTTGGAGGAAATGAAGGTTCCAGAACAGTTGACAAAGAAGTACACGCAATGGGAGGAACGGGCTTACCATCAAATTAACTGTTTCGATGGCGACAACTTCGAGTAGCAGTTACAGGTGTTAAACTACGAACGTTCCAAGTAGTAGCTAGATGTTATGAACGAGGGCAATCGCATCCTGGAAGAGATAAGCAAAGTGGTTGGTTCATTGGAGGAGCAGCGTAACGAAGCAGTCAATGGCGTGAGTTTGGAGTTCAATAATGAACTCGAAAAGAGAATTCAAGACTTTGTTACGGTAAGAGAACCTGGAAAAAAGCCAGTGCAAATGCCGATTTCCTCGCCCAGCAGTCGCGAGTCTGCTCCAGCTAAGTTCAAGGAAATATATGAACCCATGATCGTGCCACCCAAACGATCGATCACCCAGCATCATCCCACTCCTGTTAGCCACATTCAGGAAAGGACTTCCATTCAGGAAATCCAGTCGCCTATGCTGCACAACCCAGACGATTTCTTGTTAGAAGCACATGAGGACCCAGTTAACGAGGAGCCCATTATAGTCAGAGAAGTAAGGGACCAGCCTCTTAACATTCCTTCGATTAGCATACGAGAACCCGAAGTTCCAAAGCCTCCAAGTACCTTCGTGGTGTCGCCAACAAACTTCAGCAGTCCTGGCGAGACTTCGCGAAAAATGGCTGAAAAGAACAGCATGATGAAGTAATCGAGCTTTGTGCTGGATAAAATGCCAGCCAAGAAGAAACCGAAGCTCAAGCTCCCTGAGAAGTACGAGAAGATCTTCGACGGTATCCTCAACGACCAACTGGAGACTGTTGATTTCACTAACGCTGAACTCGGCGACCAGGTGATGGTACAGATAGCCGAGTATATACGTGGTAAGAAGATCAAGACATTAAAACTGATCCGAAACAAACTAACTGACGAGGGCCTGGAGAAGATGCTCCCCTACTTTGGCAGCATAATAACACTGAACTTGTCTCAAAATTTGCTGACAGACAGGTTCATCGATCACCTGCTGAACCATTTGCCAAAGCTGCCTCTGCTGAAGAGTCTGATTCTGAGCCAAAATAAGATCAAGGAGCGAGGAATTAAGACGCGTCTGGAGGAAATCAAGAAGTACGAGATCGTGGTTTCGCTTTGAGGTGTTTTGCGTCAACTGTGAATGAACAAATCGATGATCCAGTGCATTGCATTGGTGTTGCCCTCTGAAAATACCCGGAAGCCCTCGTTGCCAGTCGGATCCTCGAAGAAGTGGTTGTAGACCTATCTGATCTTAAGGTGTTTCGATTCGGGACCGTCCAAGAGGTCCAGTAGCTGTTCGAAGGCTTGTTGGCTCACTACTTGTTTTTTCCCGAAGAATAACTTGAAGAGGAAGTCGCTTAGCATGCTTTCGGAGGCATCCCTTATGACGAACAGTCGTATGAAATCCACATAAGTCTTAAGGGTGATCTTGGTATAGCGATCGAAATTGTCCACTCCAAACGCTGCAAACATTCTCTCGACGAGTTTCTTGCGGAGTGACTTGAGCCAACTAAATCGATGGATGAGCACCTCCAGGAAGATGGACTATGCAGGCATATCCGAGCTCCCGTCAAAGATGTTGACCGAGAGAGGCTGCCTTTGGTTGTGCATCTCCGTTTCGATCATCTGCGTTAGTTTCTGCAGAACATTGAACTCTTTAATCAGGTTCGCTAATGTGGAGGTTCCTGCTCTAACTTTGTATGGTTTGGCGTCGGCCTCGACTAACGCAGCGATCTTTTTCCTTCTGTTAGCTTACTGCTCGCGGTAGCTTGACAATTTCTTCTCCCTCTTGACGACAGCCTCAGAGCGTGACTCCTTCAGCTTCTGCTCCACCAATTGGTTGAAGTCATCGTAGCGTGACTTGTAGTAGATAGTCTCCACGTTAGCGTTATAACTGAAGGGCTGCTTCCTCTTTGGTTTTTCCTGACTGCTGATGATATTGGGTGCAGGAGGTCGAAAAGGGTTTTTGTATGCGTAATTAGTGTAGTTCTCGTAGCTGTACCGGCCAAATATCAAGAGTTCAGGTCGGTAGGCTTGGTCCCTTGGAGTGATGAAGTTTTTGTACTTATCGCTGTTACGATGGCGCGGAACAATTGCGCTTTTGTTTCGTGGCTGTTCTCCTAATCGAGTCTCTTCGGGTACTTCCATGATCGACTACCGCCCTCCGAGGTTGTCGATTTGACCCATCGAGAATATCTTTTATCTGACGCTCTGAGTTCCTTGTCAGGTACATTGAGTGGCATCGAGGGATACACTAACTAGGGCTTTCGCCCTGTGCTCTCGGGATACTTGAACTCGGAGACCTTCAGGAAGCTGCTGACTGAAGAGAACTCCTTGGAGGAGTGCCTGTCCATCGGTCCGTTTAATATTATTTACGATGCAGACCAATCAGGAAATGAAGGGTTACCTTGAAAACCTGATGAAGCAGCATCCTTCAATGAGCAAGATTACGGACTCGCTGCAAGATCCTATCGCTAAGTACCAGGATGAAATCTGCAACGGTCGATACAGCATTAGATAATCCACTCCTGATCTCCAAATTTTTAATGAGCAAAAAGTGTAGGCTGCCAAGATGACCCAAGAGGAACACGACAAATTTATGCATCGTCTGCTGTAAGAAAAGAAGGAATTACGTAAAAAGCGCAAGCAGCGGTTGCAATAGTAGCGATCCCGTGAGAAACAGACAGAAGAGGAAAAACAGCGGAAGGCAGAGGAGTAGAAACAGCGGAAGGTCGACGAGAAGAAAAAGGATCTGAACGAACGACTGAGTGCGATAGACCAGTACCGACGAAGGCGAGCTACTGAGATGGATGTTGCCAATCAGGCTGTAGTTGCACTCAAGCGTACTGACACTCTCCACCAAAGGCTCATGGCAAACTTTTTGAATACTGAAGCCAACGCTCTAGAGGAGAAGAAAAAAAAGTTAGCTGAAATTCGAGCCCTTCATAAGCCTTTGTCAAAAGATGACTTCAAAGAGCATGAGAAGAAGTTGGACGAGCTCAGAGAGAAAGTGCAGGTTGGAAGGTCATTGGCGAAGGAACAACGGTCTAATTCTATGAGTGATATCTACAAAAGCTCTTGGTATCGAAAGGCGAAGTAGGAAAATCCTGCTACCGAACTCACCGAGAAGGAGGCATAGGAGGCCAAGAAAGCAAAGGAAGTTCGGGATAAGCTGAGGAAGTACAGCGATTACGTAAAGAGCAATTTCAAACCAGAAATTGACCCCAAGAAAGCTTAATCCCTCAGAGAGCAGATTGAGAGTGTAACTCACAAACCTGCTGAACTGAAAGGCGATGAACCCAAGAAAATCGGTTTGGAGTATCTGAAGTATTCTAAAGAACATGTTAATCACAACAAGACAGAAATCGAAGCACCAGCACCACAGGCTGAGTCTAAACAGGTGAACTACCTCTAATTGCTGAAGAAGAACAGGCAAAAGAAGGACCAAAACCATAATTTCATCGAGTCGATTATCAAGCAGCCTGGAGATGAGCGTAGCAAGGCCGACTACCTGACTGGCCAAGTAGAAAGAATGGAATAGGAAGCACATCGTCGAGAAAAGCTGGACAGGATAAACAACAAGATTGTGGATGAACAGCTCGATGAGCTGTACGTGAATACAATTAAGGCAAAGTTGGCTCTGATAAAATGAGTATTGTGCTGACTGTGAAATAAGTGGTATTTAGCTAGGAGAATTTAAGCATCAATGGAACCGATAAAGAACGACAAAGATGTTAATGAGTTTCAGGACGTCGCAAAGAACCCAGCGGAGACCCTCTACCTTGCTCAGAGTGTTTTGGTACAGAAGAAACGTGCAGATCCAAAGGTTGAGCGCCAACTGTTCATGTCGGGGGTGAGTATGTACTTGTGCCACAAGGCTATGATTACTCGAAGGTTTCTCTACCGTATGATCAAGACAGTTGTGGTTGCTCTGCTTTCAGGTGAGTGTCTAATCATGATGGAGGATGCAAATCTTCTACAGGAGCAGCCTGATCTTCTGATAGACAGCTTTGAGTTTCGGGAGAGTATAGTAAACCTGATTCTGCGGTTCAATCGTACTGTGAATGTGGTCTACAAAGATGAGACTGTGCTGGAGAAGTACATCACCTACATGGAAAAGGGGGTGTTAACGAGCACACCTATCAACCAAACGAATGAGCTAGCATAGTTCAAGAAACTTATGGATAGGTACCGGAAGGAGAAGAGCAAGACAGAGGAGGATTCTCCACTGAAATAGTATTCATTGCTTGCCTTGATCAGCGACTCTAACAGCGGAAGACAGTACTATGCATTACATAAACCCACCAAGCAGTACGTTGTTGTAAGGGTTCTCCGTAAGGAGCGACTATTAACGAGCCCTGGAGAGCTCCAGACCATAAAACTTGAACGAGAGTTGCTATGTACCTATGAACATAATCCAGAACGAATAAACTCTCCATTTGTCTGCCATTTGAAGCGGTGTTTCACCACCTCAACACGACTGTTCTGGGTTTATGAATACCTACCCAGTAAATCGCTTCGGTCACTCATCGATCGTATGAAAACCTTTCCCGATACACATGTGCAACTTTATATTGGTGAACTAGCAGTAGCGCTCGGGGTTCTTCATGAATTCGGCTACAGCTATAATAACCTTACCAGCGACCAT
>ERZ724508.415-NODE-415-length-30780-cov-6.260309_pt1 | contig 30780 bp, 43 predicted proteins | sample MGYA00376041_ERZ724508 | MGnify/ENA primary metagenome ERZ724508 (study PRJEB28724, sample SAMN07190887) | wastewater metagenome | isolation source: effluent of sewage treatment plant in Hong Hong | place: USA: Christiansburg, Virginia | collected 2016-03-01 ...
GGTTGTTCCTCTGCGACGACAGGTTCGACTTGCTCAGTTTGTTCCGGTTGTTCCTGTTCTTCCTCTGCGTGGACAGCCGGTTCGACTTGCACGGCTGGTGGTTCAGTCTCCAGGACATCCACAACTTGCTCAGTTTGTTCCGGTTTCTCCTCTACGTCAACACTCTTTTCTTGTAACTTTATTCTTACTCTCTCTTCTTCCTTTTCGACAATCCTTTCCCTTTCCTCGCCATCTGTTTCATTCTTTTTACTTTTGTTCTCCTCTAAATTCCTCCTTATCTCTTCTTCCTCATCCTAGCCATCTTTTTGCTTTTTTCCTGTTTTTTCATCTCCTCCTTCTTCTTTTCCTTCTTCATGAATTCCTTCTCCTTTTACTTGTACCTATCGCCTCACCTTCCCTTTCTCTAATTCATTGAACAGCCTTTTCCACAACTGTTTACCCTTTTCTTCTTTTCTCTCTTCTCCTGGTTTCTACCTCTTTCTCTGTTCACTTGTTCCACCTCCTTCGTCATTCACGTCTTCGTTGCACGACATTTGAATGCCTGTAAAATATATAATGACGCAAATTCAGTTTGAATATTGGCTCCATCCCTTTTGGTTCATACTCCTTATCTTCCCGTGTTACTTTCTCTTTGGTAACTATCATACTCAGTTTTATCTTCGAGAACCTGCTTCTATTTTTTCATCAAAACCTTTCATCTCAACGATTACTTTACCTTCTCTATGTCATTCGCCTTTCTCTTGAGTCCCTCCATGATAATCCTCCACTAATTTCTTCATTGCAAATGTTTCCTCACTCTTGTATACCCTGAAAGTAGTTGGTTGACTTCCCAAAACAATAAATTTGTCCAGCTTTCAATTCAATAAGTAATAAAATGCGAACCCGTCTTGCCGCCACTCTCACTCTCCAAGAAAGCTCCGACCATTGCAGTTAAAGATAAGAACCACCAACACCTTTCTTCAACTCGGAACCAGCGTCACAGTTGTCACAACTTGCTGGATCATGCTGGTCTTGCCAGCCTACGATTCAATAGCTCTGCCAAACAGTCTAGAAGCTCCTCAAGTTTAAAGAGTACTCGTTGAGTCTCCTGGCGAAGAAGGAGGACGAATTACTCACTGCTTTTAAACTTCTTGAAGAGTCTGAAAGACGGAACGATCAACTGATTGAGCTTCTGGAAAAAAAGTAAAAAGAAATTAGCCAGTTGGTTGCCTAAGCAGAGGAAAGCACTCAGCTAGGTGGTGAGGAAGTCGTCAGAAAGGATAACAAGATCATTGACTACTTAAAGTCAAGGGAGTACCAACTCATCAACCGCATAAAAGATCTGTAAGTGGAGCTGCTGAATAATGTGTCCCGTTTGGAGCACGAGCGACTGAAGAATAGTCGTTACATTGCAGACAAGCATTTTGACGCAAAAACAAAATCTTCTGATAGTTCAGTCTTCCGCACTGAACCGTAGAAGAGAAAGGGTGCTTTAACTCCCAAAGGGCAGAACATTTAGAATACTTCTTCGATATCTCAGAAGTCAGAGATGGAACCTAGCCCGGACATCCCGTTGGTGCTTCGGGAAATGCAAGATAAATTGGATTTACTTATGAGCCAGCAACACAAATTAATGAGCCAAAAACTGAACTCAGAACAGAAGCCTGCCGTGCGATAGGAGAAGTATCGACTCCACTACCGACATCATACTGAGCCTCATGGCTGGGAAGAGTGAATGCACAATAAACAAGGATTGAGATAGTAAATGCATGATACCTTCGAGTTGAGCTCATGTTGCACTTTAATATTGTCGTTTGTATGGCAAGCTTCCCAAATTGATGGGTGCTCTCATGGTTCTGTTTTAGGCGAATAAGGATTTGGACAATAATCGTTCCTCGCAATACTTCTTGCTCTCCTGTTTTCTAATGACGAAAGCGTTCTTACAATCCTGCAAACAGCGTGGCTGTAGTGTCACTCGGGATAAAAATCCGCATTAAATTCCGAATGTGCAACCACCTGCTACTATATTTAAATGGACGTGATCGACGCCAAGCCGAAGAGGCGGACTTTCGCACCGAACAGCGAGAGCGTAGCACAATGCATCTGCTACGTCCTCGTGGCTGTGCTGAGCCTCTTCGTTAAGCGTATGTTGTAATTCCGAGGGTACTGCCGGGAGAAAGGGTACTACGTCTTTGCAGAAGACTCTTTCGTGTACTGTGGCCTCAGCTTTATCTGCTTCTTCGTACGACTCATCTTACCGTATAGGCAATCAAATACACCTACTTCTACTTCTTCCAACAACGAATTGACCGCATCGTAAACGACAAGTATGAAGGCGAGTTCCGAGCCGTCAAGGCAAAGAGTGTCACCAAGCTCATATTCGACACCTGCTTTTACAGCGGAACCACAATCCTTGCCTACACTCTTTTTCGCGACGAGCCTTGGTTTCCGAGCATGATTGGTGGCGGCGCGAAATGCACAGCCATTTACCTCAACTACCCCGACTGGCCGGTGCAGAAGCGTACTGAGCTGGAAGTGTTCTTCATGATCCAGCTGGGCGTTCATGTTCTCTCAGTTTTTGAAATGGTGGTCATCAAGCGGAAATCTGAACGCAAGTACTACGAATATCTACTTCACCACTTCCTCGCTGCCAGCCTCATTCTTTTCTCGATGACATGCAACGAAATCATTGCTGGCACTATTATTCTCATAGTGCATGACTTTAGTGACATCTTCCTGGCTTCCTGTCGAGCAGTCTTCGACATCAAACTTCCCAATGTACTTTATCCGGCTACGTAGAAAAACTTCATCGCAGTTCCGCTAGTCGTGATCACACTGTTCATGTGGATATACATGCGCATTATTGTCTTCCCGTTCTGTCTCCTGGCCAACGTCTATATCAACAAGCCGAGCGTGCACGACGAGTGGCACATGATCTACTATCCGTACATGTACCTGCTCCTGATGGCATTCGTGCTGTTTGGCATGCACATATACTGGACATACTTCATCCTCAAGTCCATCGTCAATTCGCTCAACAAGGGCGATGCGGTGAACTCCCATGAAAAGCCGAGCAACAAGCTCAAGTGATTAATAGCCGTGGCCGATTGCCATAACAAATGCCACCTGATCAACGATCAGTTTCGCTTTTGTCCCGGTCGGAAGAACACAAAGCCCTCGTTTTTCTTTACTTTCTCGATCGGCTTCTGCTCCTTTGCCGGTTGTGGATTCGCTGTTGTGTTATTCCGGCGCTGGATATTGGCGAAGCTGCCCTCCAAAATGGCACTATAGTCGTATTTAATGCTGGTTTTGATTACTCTAAGACTGCCGTCCTTCAGCAGGCTCTGCAGCTTGACGTGGTGAATATCTCCCTCACTGCCTTTCTTGGTGAGGCTATTTCGATGAGCATGGCTGGAACCCGAAAGGCTACCGCTATTCAACGTACCTAGGCTCTTCTTCTTGGACTTGAGTCGATTTTTGCTCTATAGGGTATATTCCTCCTTGGTCACCTTCAGAATAAAGTCCTTGTTATCACTGCTCTCGAGCACTTTAGAAGGCTTCTTTTTCATCGTCATGAATGAAACCATCTTATCGAATTCTTCCAGTTTTCTCTCCTTGTCCGAACGTTGTAGATGGCGAAGGTGCTTTCGCAGCTTTTACGTAAACAGCAGAATCAAATCTACGTAGCAGTTCACATTACTTTTGTTTCCAAGCTATCGCTCGCTTTTAAGTAATGCTTCCAACTTCTCTTCGAGTTCGGCTAGGATCTCGTTCTCTTCACTTACGACAGGCATTGTCGCTGATTGCCGATTGGAGTAGTAACTACGGTACTCTGCCAGCATCAGCTCAAGGGTTTCCTTGAATTATGACTGCGTTGGTTGCAATAAGTACTTCGCCGAGGAGCTTGCGACTCTGGTCAAACTATCGAAAGACTCTGAGCATGACATCTTCAAAGCTCTCCAGCTTTGTCTTTTTGTCGGCGCGCTAAATAGCACTTGCCTTACGTTCTCAATCAGTTCGTCGATGTTGCTCCAAATCTGTTTGTTCTTGCGGAGCGGCAGCGTAGTGTTGGGTTGTTTGCTCCCCTTATCATCCTTCTTCGGTTCATCACGGCCGAGAGTCTTCTTGAGGAAGTTCATACTGCTCGTTTATTTGACGATAATTACGAGTTGAGCTAGTGGTTCTCAAGTTTCTGTCAATTTTATCAGCTGGGCGGCGATCATTACATGCAATAGTTATTCAGCGGTCGGCATATCCTTATCGTATTTGATCGAGGATCCCCTGCCTGTTAAACGAGTCGAGGGAAGTTGTGTTTATAATTACCAATCAAATTTTATATGGACAAGCTCGCGAAGATACCGAGCGTGGTGTTCCACACTGGTCGAAGCATACCCATCCTCGGCTATGGAACTTATCAACTTGCAGGTAACGACTGTGTCCATGGAACCAAACACGCTCTCAAACTTGGCTACAGACACATCGATACTGCTTCCTTCTACGCCAACGAAGCTGAAATTCGCAAGGCAGTAGCTGAGTCTGGGCTCGATCGTAAGTCTCTTTACATCACCAGCAAGCTCCAACCAAGTCAACAAGGATTTGATAAAGCTATCAACGCATGCAACGAAATTCTGAAGAAGTTAGGAACCGACTACTTGGATTTGCTACTCATTCATTGGCCAGGCACTTCCACCTATGGTGCCAAGGAGAAGGGCAACGCTGATCTACGGCTGCAAACTTGGAAGGCGATGATACAACTACGCTCTCAAGGGAAGGTCTTGGATATCGGTGTGAGTAACTTCCTGGTCCATCATCTGGGTATTTGAGGTTGTTATATAGAACATCTTGTCAAGGAAAGCGGCTAAAGACCTGCAATTAACCAGATTGAATTGCATCCGCTCTTGTGGGAAACTGAGACAATCGATTACTGCAGGAAAAATAACATTGTGGTCGAAGCTTACTCACCGTTGGCCCGAAATGACCCCAAACTGATGGACGCACCGTTGATGAAGTCATTGGCGAGCAAATACGGAAAAACAGTTGCGCAAATCGCCATCCGTTGGTCCGTACAGAATAACTTCGTATCGATTCCGAAGTCGAAGACGGAGAAGTTCATTAAGGACAACCTTGAAGTGTTTGATTTCGAGCTTACTGCTGAGGAGATGGAACAGGTGAAAGCCCTGAACTGCAACTTCCACACCTGCTGGAACCCTCATGATATCAAGTACTGATTCGTTGTCTTATTCGCAAACAGTCGCCAGCGACGCATCTAATTAGTAATCGTTAAGAAAGACATGCAGCACCACGACGAGCATGTTGATAGTTCCCAGCGGCACAAGTACAAGCCAGTCAGCTACCTGATGCGCTACTTCCACTACGCCATCATCCTATTTCTCACAAACAGCCTCGCCAACTCCATCAAGTATCGCGAGCAGTGTAGTGAAGTGGGGCGTCACTACAGCATTGTCTACAACGGTATCGCGTTGGCCATGGTAATTCTCAACGTTGTCGGTCTTTGCTACATCAACTACAAGGAAGGTGAGGTCGGCTCAGAAGCGGCTATCTGCGTCGCAGTCAGCGGCTTGATGGTTGGAGCGATAGTGGTAATGACTTGGCGTGCTTCACACAATAGCTACGAAGAATGCATCCAAATTCAGTTCATCGAAAAGCAAGCTCTGTTTTCGTCCTTTAGAGTCATTTTCATGGAAATGATGCTGGTGTTCGCATGCAACACCGACTGGGTGATGCGCTACAATAACTCTCCAGGCAACATCATCTGGGGCTACATGTTTCTCACGACCAACTGGGGCATGGTGCCTGGCCTCAGCACCCTCTTTCGGCTCATAGGCTGGCTGGAAATAGTAATCTGTGCAGTGAGCTTTTTAATGAACATGCTGCCCCACTGTGTTGGGATCCCCAGTTACTACCGGAAGGCACTGAGATACTGGTGGATGAGCTGCCTCGTTGTCATGCTGGTGGTCGAGGTAGCCAGTTTCTTTATTTACATGGCTTACGACTTCGACTCGAGGTAAAATAGCCACGGAGCAAATCGAATGATGCAGATCTTCCTGAGCTGCAATTTGGTGGATATGCTGTTCTGGGAGTATGGGTACCTTGTCGTAACCTACTCAAAACCTGCAGAATAGTAACTTGCTGAGATTTACGAACGAGAGCTGGAAGAATAGCAGCACCAAAATTAACACATCAGTGAAAACAAATACCCACTCAAACTGGGAGGCAAAATGTTGAAACGAGCTAGCTGATTGTTGTATTCACTACCATCTCGAAAGTCACTCTGCAAGTGCGCTCCGCCGACGCGTTCGTGTCTTCGGTGAGTTCAGCTCCTGCAGCTGTTCGGTTTGCTCGTGAGTTACCGATAGCCTCCGTGGCAGGGTCATCTCCTAGCCATACTCGACGTCCTTGCGGTATTGCGGTTTTCCCTAGGTTTATGAAAAGGCATGTACCTTGAGCACTCTCAACCGCATTATCTATCTATTGGCGGCTGCCAGATTTTCGTGGATAAGCATCTTATCGTGGTGTTCCTGCTGAATCATCTACAACTTCGTTAAGCATGGCAATACCCGATGGTTTCGTCGATTTTCGAGCTTCGTTATTTCCCTGCGCACTTCGTCAATGTCCGTAAGTACCTATGTGGTTCATGCAGTACTGAGTTCTGCTATAAATTTAACCGGGCCAGCTCTTCTGCAAGTTCTCGCAGCTCCAGCTCTACCTAACCAAGGCTCTGAGTTCGCATATAATATGCACAGCTAGTATCAACTGGTCACAACCCCAGAATCATTCGGATGCACTCGCTGCAAGACAGCTTTTATTCTGCGTTGGCAAAGGCAACTGTGAACTCAAAGCTCTCGTACGTGTTGGTGTGCCGCACGTTCATCATGTTCATCAGAGTCTCACTAATGCTGCCTTTGCAGCTTAATTTCATCTCAGTCTCGCTCAGGTCGGTAGTGCGAATGTGCCGATCCAGCTTGAACATGAAATCACTCTTGCACTGAGGGTCCAGTCGACGGTGAATGGACTTGATGAGATGCACATAACCGTCTGCAGTGATCAGTAATACTGTCTCAGTGGCTTTGTCTGACTCAAGTGGTCGATAGAAGACCTCTGCTTCTCGAAGAACCAGACGATGGCATGAGAATTTTGGAAAAGTGTTTCTGAGCTAGCATTGGCTGTACGTTTGTAAAAAGCGCAAGAGGCATTGCTCCTCGATGGAGTTGGCATCGCACTTAAGGACTTGTGAAAGTTCGTTGAGAGTTTCCACAGTGACCAATTCCTCGTAGGAGTAGCATTGCTCGATAAATTGTTCCTCCATGTTTCTGTGCAACTGCTCGATGATCTCCTGTGGCACTTTTGTCCAACAAGCCTTTCTCAGCAGCTGATGAAATGTGGCTAGTGTCATTCGCAGCATGCATGCGCGCTGCTTCTCGCTTTTTCGAGCCTCATTCCATAAGTCCATCGTCGCTACAGCAAGCTTGCTCTGACTCTCTTGCTGAGCAGTTGTGCTACGGATGAAGTTCTGCTGCCGGGTGTAGATGTCGACATTGCAACGAAACGGGTCTTTATCCTTTTCGTCGTGGTATCGTGTCGACAGTTCAGAGCACTCTTCAGATGCCGTGTTGTTAGCCTCTGATAGTTCCACTGCGAGTTCATTAAGAACTGTGATGGAGTTCTGAAGTTTCGCTTCGGACAGATACAATTCAGTCTCGAAGTCTCGGGCAAGTTGCTTAAGTTCGTCCAGCAATACTGGTGTCAGCTTATTACTTTGCTGGTCTTGCAGGTGCAAACTGTTGAGCATACAAGAGGCTTCGATGTAGATCTTTGAGGCCTGAGCGTTGCCAGCCAATTCCTCCTTAGGATTCTTTGGACAGTTGCTTTGGAAGAGTTCCTGTGGCTAGAGACACTGCTTACGAGCTGACGACAGTGTTCCGTGAGAAACTGTCTCACTAATCGCATGAACTCAAACGATTGGTGCAGTCTCTGTTGTAGTCCTTCCCTTAGCTGCTGCAACAACTTGGAGTGGACGACTAACAGCGCTGCCCTTCGCTGATCCCACAGCTTCAAAGCCTCGTAATTATCATGCTTTTGCTTCGCAACCCAGTTCCTCAGCGTTTCTATCTCTGCCTCCCGTCTTTGCTGTTCAGGCGACTTTACCACGCTACGTGGTGATAGAAAGCCTCTTGGGCTGAGCATGCCCTTTGGACTCTTCATAGAAGCGGCTGTACTTAACTATATATAATGCGAAGTCAGAACAACCTATTCGGGAAATACTTGCTGAGCAGGTTGTTGAGACCCAGCTACACCTCCTTCCGCTCGCTGGTCTCTATTCTACCGAGGTCGAGTTCCTGACCGGCTTTCCTCACAATTAGGCTAGCTTCAAGCAGTTTCCAGCATAATCTGTAAGATGCTAACCCTTCCAGCTTGGTGCGATGTGCTGGCTCACTAGCTGGGTTCCGCTGAAGCTCTTTCTTGGCGCTGTTATATTTGTGGATTGCATCGTTTAGGAAGTGTCTATAAAGAGCATGCAGCACTTCTCTGAACTTGGGTTTGTAGTAGTCGAAATCTTGAGATAATTGGGCTCTGTCATGGAGGAGATTCGGTGGTGGGTCTAGTTCGTTTGGGTAGTTGAGATTGGACACGGTCAGCAATAGTTACATGGCAAGGTCGATAGAAGGAGCAATTTATTTCGGCTGGCTCTATTTTACTTTTAAAAGCTCAAATGCTACGGCGTAAGGATACCCATACATGAGCACGCGAGCCTTTCGGCTGGGGTTGGTAGGGTCTCTGCTGATTTCAGTTTCAACGTACTTGCGGAGTTCCCGGCAGGGAAACTCGTCTTCAAGATTATTAACGATGTTATTGAAGTACCGAATTTCCTTTGGTTAGCTGCCGAGTGGAATAATATCTCTTTGCTGACGTTGCTATTCCCCTAATGCGAACCTCTCATTTAGGATTAGTTTGCTGAGATGAAAATCTTAACGAAGCATGCTCCGAAGTTGCTCCAGTGTGTGCGGACTTGGGCCACAAATAGGGGTCAGCAGATTTAGACTCGCCTTCCTCGCTTTGAATTTATCGATAGCTGCCAAACACTTTGAAAGATGCTTGTGCTCAACATTGCTGATCATCTTGACCTACTAATTGGAATTTATCTCTTAAAAAGGTGCGACATTTTGCCCGTTAGTCAGCCAGGGATGGGCCATCATGTCCTCGATAGAGAGCGTTCGGTTGTAAGTGAGGGCGAGTTCGAGTAAGTCAATCACTTCCTTTGACAACCGCAATCGAGCTTTCAGGAAATAGTAAATCTTGCTGCAATCTTCGGGTGTCTTATCGTTGAGCCAATCCATGTAGTTTGCGATAGAGAAAGAACTTGAGTGTTTTTCCTCGAACGGCACGAACCCGAACAAACACTTGAATAGAACCACTCCCAAAGCATAAGTCTCACTTCGTTCACTACGGTCTCGGGTCGGGTAGTAGAAACGGTCTGAGCTGAACACATCGAGGATAGCCGGTATCAGATCGAGTTTCCAGCGATTACTTTCTCGTACTACTGCGTTCAGACAGATATTTCCATGGTGAATTCCCTGCTGCTTCAGCTCTCGATAATTTTCGAGTATATCACCAAAGATTATCCGGGCATCGTGCTCCCCTAACCAAGGAGCTTAGACTTCTCTTTGCTCGAGTATTTTATCCAAAGTGAACTCGTGGTAATCGCCAAGCAACACTGTAAAGTTGGGAGTCAGGAAAGCATGAATCTTTGGAGACATCTCTACCAAAGGGAGTTGTCTTAACCACAATGGCATCCTCATCGTAGTAATTTCCATAGCTAGCCTTCGACCGTTTTCTTGTTCGTGACCTTCGATAGTTGCCATTCGTACAGATGAAGAAGTGAGTGGTGCTTGTGGAACCGATAAGGCGGTCCAGCACATAACGCTGAAAGACCCGAGGATCGACCGGATCGACAACCTCGCTCCGACGGAACTGCTCGTAGTCCATATGATTCTGTTATGAAGTTTATTTCAAATGAAAGCAGAACAAGCAGTGCTGAACCACTACCACGACTACCCCGATGCTGAGTCTGGGTCCTTCAAACGCATGCGCCTCGATGATGCACCTTCTGATAACCCTCGTTCAAAGAAAGTCTTGGAAGTTAAGAAGGAAGTTGCAAAACAAGAGCGTAGCAAGGTCCGCGAACAAGAGGAGCTCAAAAGAATCCGAGAGAACCAAGAGGCTCAACGACTATTGAAGCAGCAGATAGAAGACAAACGACGGCAGATCGAACAGCTATAAGTGCAGAGAAAGTTAGCGGAGGAGGAACAGGTGAAGAGCTATGAATTGGCCAAGTTTAAAGAACAAGAAGAGCGGGACCGTCAGAAACGAAAGCAGGATCAAGTGGCTCAAAACGAGAAAGCCGCGAAGGAACGTGCTGATGTTGCGTTTAAGCGAATGCTTGCCGAGAAAGAAGTCATCGAAGCTAAGGAGAGATAGGCTGCATACCGCCGAAAAGTTATTCAAGAAGCATAAAGGGAGGAGCGCAATAAAGCTGCTCAACGTCAGGAGATACTGAATGCTAAAAGTACATGAAGACTCAACTCAGAACCGGAGACCGAAGAGAAGGTGGAGTTCGATAAATTTCATCGGCCTTTAGGAAGGGTCAACTACAACAGGAATGTAGACTACACCAAGACATGCTTGCACAACCCTATCCTTGTAAGGAATGTTGATCCCGAAGAAAGTGACCAACCAATCCAAACAGGTAGTTGTTTGTTAATTCAGCGATTGATAAGGCCAGAGAGGCTTAATAGCGCATCCGAGTGCGGAGACAACAACGTGAAGAAAGCGAAGAAAAATATCGACAAGCGTCTGAAGAGCGAGGTCGATAGGCATTACGAAAGATAGCTGACCAAAGAATCTTGGAGCAGAAAGCTCGATAGTCTGAAGAGCAGTTGCGGCAATACAATATGGAGAAGGTGGAGCAGGGCAAGCGCGACCAATACCTAGGTCTCAAGCCCACAACACTGACACAGATGGAGATCAACAAAAAATTGCGCAGTGAACGCGAATTCGAGCAGATGTTTTTCAAGGACAAGAAACTTTAATGGGTTAACGAACCTGCCACTCGTTACTAAATCGCTTAGAACAGAAGTCAGCAAGAAAGAATGTCCAGCTCGGGTGGGAGCTGGAGCAAGTCCCAAGCAATCAGAAAGACCTCCCGTAAGTCAGTAGAAGAGAGTCGAATTCCCAATGAATCTGGTTCCAAATATTCGTTTCAGGATGAGAATATGATGACAGTCACGGAGGGCTCCGCCGATCGCAGCAACATCGCTCGAACAAACTATCCCATACAAGAGGAAAACGAATCGCAGGAAGAAACCTCGAGGCAAGCAGAACCAGCTGGTAAACCCGATTCCGAATCATTCGCTCGAACTCGTGCTCAGCGATATGAACGCCCTTAACGTTTCCCTGGAAACTACCCAGAATATAGCGACCAATCCCCATCCCAGAGTCCGCCATAGAAGAAAGAGTTGAACGGGACAACCAGTAATAAGCTTGCAGAACGCGAACAGATCAAGGAGTTTATCAGACAAAACGAGCAATACTTGGCTAATGCATAGAAACAACGCAGGGTGGTCTACAAAGATAATAAAGACAATGGCGAGAATTCAAGGGAGCAGTAGAACTCTCGGAAATCCCCACCGGAAGACCAGAAGCTCGTCGATAGGTTTATTCGATCGGCGAAAGAACAGGAGCCTAAACGACCGCACCTCAGCAACATCTGCCAGGACCGCTAGCCTCAACACTCGGACTTAGACTACTCACAGGACTCGGAGCATGAATAGTAGTGACTTCCATTTAAATTCATTTTGGTCAGGTATTTCTTTTCTTGGCTGGCACAGAGATAGAGTAGGGGCGCTGACTTCGCAAGAAACGGCGTAGGGTTGCCTTCGTAACATTATTTGCTTCCACCATTATCGATGGCTGTTCCAAGGCATGAGGCGGTTGGTTAGACTGGAGGTTGGCAGGGGCTGTTCCCGGCTGTGGTGGGAGCTAAAACTATCGTGTCGATTGTAGCTGGTTGAGAACGGTCATTTGCAAGTTGGTGATTTCTTGGTCGGTTGGAGACGGTGAACGTCTGTTTGGGGATAGTAGTTCTTATTCAGTAGTCTCGAAGTTCATACAATGATGCTGCTGCCTGAAGTTGCTCGAAAGAACAATGTTATTACAAGACTTCGCATTGATGTTATATAATGAGGCCTGCTTCTGGAAAAAAGTTTGTATTCGCCGAGCGAGAGCAACAATCCTATGATTTGACTCCTGAAAAGAAACCACAACAGAAGCGACAGTCAGAAGCACACAGAAACGACAGGCATGCGCAACCCCAGCAACCCACTACAAACACCCGACTAAACGATAAGGGAACGGGAGTTGCTCAGCCACCTCTAATTCCGAAGCACCGTAAGCCTGTCGATGTGCTCAAATACGCCAATGAAATTGTCGAAAAGGCCAGGAAGGTTGACTCTGAAGTCGCTTTGAAAGATCTGCGACCCCCATCGCCCAAGCATGAAACAGCACAGAGCAAAAAATCAATTGGCCAAGCTGTGCAAGCTCCGCCGTCAAAGCAACCTGCCAAACAGCTTCCAGAGGAACTAGAAGCATCGTCAAATCGTCCACATGAGCCTCGTCCAAGGAACAACTTTGCTGAAAATTCGCAGCCATCTTCAGGCACTACTCAGAACAATCCGAAGCAAAGTGAAAACCCAAGGATCATCAAGTAGTACTAACTACGTGAGAAAGAGCTGCTTTCGAAGGTTGACTTCCTCGAGGAGGAAGTGCATTCTGCGACGAAGGAGTTCCAACAACTGCAGGCAAAGTACAACACTTTAGCAAAGGAACACAAAAACTGCTCGAAGGAGATTAAACGGCTGGCAGATGCGCTCAAGGAGAAGTAGGCAGCAGTTACCAAGCTGCTCCAGAATGACGATGTACCTTACGATAGGAAGCGGGAATGCATTCTCCAAAACCAGCTGAAGAGCCTTCGAGACTACAATAGGGAACTTGTGCTCCGTTTGAAGGCATACAAGGGTTCTGAACTGGCTGAGTTGGCAGTACAGTATAACAAGGTGAGTATCCTCAACGACTACGTGAAGGAAAGGTCAGATGACGACCCAAACGGGAAGTTGGAACTCTAAAGCCTTGCCTTCCAACTTAGCAAAGACCTTGACAGCTATGCTTTGGCGAGAGCGAAGAAAAGAATGAACTTTGCTGAGGAACAGAGACAACTAGTGTGCCTTCAAAAGAATATCAATGCATTCTGCATGGCATGTTTGGTGGATGGATTGAAGGTTCCTTCAGAAGAAGTGGCTTCGCCAGCGGTATCAATGACATAGGCTGTGAGAAGATAATGCTAATCAACCAAACTCATCCCAGACTTCGAGATCGCCCTGCGGAACACATAATTCAACATCAAGGTGTGTAGTGAACTGGATCTGGTGATGGGAGATCAACAGTAACTCTGCAGCTATCTCCAGAAAGACAATGTCAAGAAGGTCCTGGAAGAATGTTTCAATGTTAAGGGTAAACGCCCATCGGACATCTCTCGAATGGTCGAGGAGCGGGTGCTTGTCTATGTCAACCGCAACGCTCGGTTGAACTATGTACTGCTTGCAGCACTTACGAGCACTCTGGCGCGGTATGATGTTCTGTCCTGCTACCTGACTGAGACAGTGGGCAAGATGCAGACTGAACTGAAAAGGGTGGCTCGGCCTTTGGAAGACCTCTTCAGTCTATACGAACACGGTGGATAACGTAATGACGAAGCCTATCGCGAGAAGCTAGCAAGGTTTGTGCGCAGTAATATCGAAGAGCTACGGTTGCAGATTTCTGCAACCACAGAAAGGCTTGGAAGCGCAGTTGTTGACTTCACAAAGCTGAAGAACCTGGTTTGAAGGGTTCGCGATCGTCGATGATTCTGCTAGGAGTATAAAGTTGTTATGAACGTCGCAAAGAAGCTCCAGCTGGACCAAGCAGTTAAGAGAACTCGTGTCCTCACTGGAGTGCTGTGCGTCTATGCCGCACTCCAGGGAGGGCTCTATATTGCTGCCGCAGTTCAGTCTACATGCGCAACATTGACCAATCTGATGGCTGCGGCTGCTACTACCCAACTCCTCTCCGTTGTGCTCATGCTTATGATCGCCACCTGCATCAAGAAGCGATCATGCTACTGGTGCCACATTGTGCTTGGCTTCTTCCTGATTGCTTTCAAGCTCGTTGTGATTGTGGTAATTGCGGTCTAGGCACGCCCACAGTCGGACAGCCCACCAGGTTGCACCATCCAACGTCCCACCCTCGCGGTGATGATAGCAGCAACCATCATGGAAATTGGAATCATCGCAGTTGTCATAATCATACTCAGAAGACTCAGGAGATCCAAGGCTTTAGGGCTGCATAACCATACTGCAGTACAACACTAAAAGAGGTTTGCGGACGACTTCGATGAGAGCGACGGCTGATCAGTAGGCTGACCACTTGATATCTCTTGTTTACTGGCGAGTTCGCAACTGCTTTGGTATGAACTGCTTCTCTACAAATCGTAATCTAACCGGACTCGCAAGAGAACATTTGAATTATGAAACAGTCCGTCTTCTGGTAGGATCTTGACAAGTTAACTTGAGTGACTTTCCGACAGTGCTCATTTCCTTAGCCGGCCACTGTAGAGTATCAACATCTTTTGAGTGATTGGCCTTCCTTCCATATTCAAACCTTCAGTTTGAAACTTATATACCATTCCGAAGCACTTATATGAAGACTCGAAGCAATCGCTCACTCGACTAGCGGTTCGTCGAGCCCAACCTCCAGCTGTAGCTGATCTTGGAATTGGGTGATCAACAACCCAATGACTCTCCCCATCTTCCTGCTCCATACAGCAGGTAGACTCATGTCGAAGACGCTCTGCCAGGTGGTTCTGCCTACAGTCACATCGGCAAACGTCTACTCAACGAAGACAAGGTATCAAGACAACTAACTAAGTTCGACAGCTACCACACCAACGATTACTGCCTGTTCGCAATATACGATGGTCACGGCACCGACAAGGTTTCCATTCACCTCCAACAAAGGATGCTACCGCTGCTTGCACAACTGCTGGCGAGCGGCTTGGAGTTTGCCCAAGCTATTTGTTAGTGTACATTTCCTCGTTACTAAGGTTTCGCCCAACTGGAAAAGTAAGCAATCGCCTTACAGAATTTCGCGGAAACATGCATAGGTGGGTCCACAGTGCTCATATGTTTGGTAACAGATGGGATCATCCGAACTGCTAATCTTGGGGACTCGAAAGCACTGGTTGTTACGCCTGATGGAAGGTTTCGGTGGCTGAATAGAATTCACACATTGGCTGATCCTGAAGAATATAAGAATGTGTTGTAGAGGGGTGGAACTGTCATCCACCGGGGAAACAGCTTCCGGTTAAGTGGTGAGTTAACACTCAGTAGAAGCCTCGGCGACTCGCGTTTTAAGCCGTTCGTAAATTCATCCCCAGAAATCTTCTCGGACAAATATGAAAAAGGATCGCTGTTGGTGATGGCAAGCGATGGATTTTGGGACCAATGTGATCCGTCTTAACTCCTGAAGATCGTTAGCTGCTACCCTTTGTCTCCAGCGAAGGACCTATACCGTCGCTTAGAGATTAAGCCAAGAGACAACGCAACCATCATTTGTGTCCGACTTGCCCATTGATTTTTCCTGTACCTGTGGTGCATCTCGTTACCTTTCGTTTTTAGTGAGAGCTATAACTACAATAATTCAAATAGGCCATCGATGCAGATCGACAGTAAGATCATCGAAGGCCTGTTTCCAAAATATCGGACGTTATTCGAGAGAGTAATCGAGCGCCCCAACGACCAGCTTGAGTACTTCATTAAGGAGCAACTTCCAGATCTCGTGCATATTCTATAGAACCTGGAATCTACTTTTACAAAGCTGCTGCATAGCCACAGCGCTTTGATTCTGAAAAAGCAGCCTAATGACACTCTGTTGCAAAGTTTCCTCCGAAAGATCAGCGAAAAGCTCGAGAAGTTTTTCAGTGGTTTGGACGACTATGTTAACAAGAGCCCCGAAGCATTCGAAATGTTCGAGTTCGCAAAGCTGAGGGAGGATGTACGAAGCGAGCTTGAACCTTTGGCAGAGCTGATTGCAAGGAAGTTACCTCAACGAGGAAAGAATAGTGGTCTGGAGAGATCGAAAGAGGAGGAAATTGTGCAGTCCATTTACATGGTCGTCGAATACTACCAATGGACCAAGTCCGACTCCACATCAATAGGAGCCAAGTTCCGAGTGAGCCCTTCGAACGTTCTCGAGGAAATTCGAAGTGGACTTACAGTTGGAGATCCTATGTCGCTCGTAGCACTTGAAGCTTCTTTTCATGAAGTCGTAGCAGAGTACGTGCAGAAGAAGTGCAGGCCCTTTCTCCAAAAACGAGACTTTCTTGTTGGTAAGGTGAAGGAAATCTGTCGCGAAACATAAGGTCGGGTGGGTTCGAGTACTCCAAAGCAATACATGCGTGCGATTCTGGCTAGGGAGCATGCTCGATGCGATCGTGATATAATAAACTCCCTGCAGCAGAACATCAGACAGAACCCTGCTCCACGGCAGTTCGATAAGGAGATCCCAGAGATCAATCAGGAAATGACGCAGATCCAAAACGATTTCCATCGACTAAAGAATAATAGTTACTACCTGGACATCATTCGCGGCAACTTCATCGACAGCTATCAAATGGAAACAAAGAAGCTCGAGAATGTGTTTGCAATGGGGAGACTCGAGAAGTACTTACAAGATGTATATGCCTTGGTGGAAAGGATGAAAGAGCTGCTCAACAAGATAGTCGAGAACCGCAAAGGAGAAAAATAAGAGCTTCAGTACCTAATTGACAAAATTGTCGATGGTAGCGTCAGGGATCTCGAAGCCAACTTTAAGCAGGGAATTGCGTTAAGGGACCTTGTCTTCGATGAGCTGGACAAACTCAAATTGCTTTTAGCTGCCTCTCCTGATAACGATGACACAAGTGCAGTTAATAATGGCGCTGACAAGTTTCGGGAATAGCAACAAGCTCGTGAAAGAGAACGATAGACAAGGATTATTGCTGAACGCGAGAGGAGAGAAGAGCAGTAGCGGGCCAAGAAATAGGATATTCATTCGAGAACAGAAAAGGAAAGGCAACTTCGGGAATAGCGAAGGGTCAAGGAAGAGGAAAGGAAGATAAAAGAGCAAGAGGAAAGAATAAAAAGAGAATAGCAGCGAAGGCTTGAGGAGATAGACCGACAGAGGCGTTTAGAAGCTGAGAAAATAGAAAAAGAGGAAAAGAGAAGAATCGAAGGCGAGCAACTCAAGATAAAGCAGGAGTAAGATCGCATTAAGAGGCAACGAGAAACATAGTAACGCGAAAGGAAAATGGAGGAAACTCGTCAAAGACAAGCGCAAGAAGAAAACAGGAGGCGATAATAGGAATAACTGAGGAAAAAGAAGATCGAATAGGACAAGAAAGCAGCTGAAGAACAGAAGAAGCGATAGCAACAACAGCTGGACGAACGAAGGAAAAGATAGCAAGAGCAAAAGGCGAAATAAGCTGAGGAATAGAAGCAACGAAAATTGGACAAGGAAAAACTCGAAAAGGAGAAACAAAAGCAGCTTTAGGATGAACGAAGAAGGTAGGAGCAACGGAAGCGATAGGAGCAGGAGGAGCGAGATCGAAGAGCCGCCGAGTAAAGAAAGAATCGTGAATAAAAACAGCAAGAATAAAGAAAGAGATAAGAGTAGAGGAAGAAAGTTGAGCTCGCAAGGATACAAAAGTAAAAGGAAGAAGCTGCTAAGAAAGAGGATGAGAGACTTCAAAAGGAAGCTCAAGATAAAAAGAAGAAATAGGAAGAAAAGCGCTAAAGATAAGAACGGGAGCGCGAGGAAAGAGCTAAAGTTCAGCGAGAAAAAGAGGAATAATAGGCGCGAGAGCGAGATCGAAAGGAACGAGAAGCTGCTGAAAAAAAACGAGCAGACCTCGAAAAGAAATAGCGATAGGAACGATAAAGGGTTGAGGCTGAGAGGAAGAGGAAGTAGCTGGAAGCGGAGAAAAAGCGTAAGTAGGAAGAGGAACGTAAGGAGAAAGAACGACTTGAAAATGAACGTAAAGAAAAATAACGAAGGGATGAGTAGAAACGAAAGGAAGAGGAAAGGCAGCGTGAAGAAGAGAGGCGAGAGAAATAACGATTAGAGAGGGAGAAAAGATAGCAATAAAAGCGTGAAAGGGAAAGGCTAGAGGCTGAACGATTAGACAAAGAAAGGAAAGAGAAATAAAAGAAGGAGGAATAGGCAAGGCAGAAAAGGCTGGAATAAGAGAGCAAGGTTAAGAAACCCGCGGGAGTAGGAAAAGATTCAAAGAAACCAGCGAAATCGAGTGCAATTGACTACGCCAATGCCTACGATGACGATGATGACATTGTAGATGAAGAGCTCAATCCAATGAAAAAGCCGATCCCTCCTGTAAAGCCTGCCGATAAAAGTAAGCAACCACCCAAGAAGGACAACGATTTCGACTTTCTGAATGACGATATTGATTTTGGAATGGATGACTCACCGAAGAAGCCTTCTCCAAATTCAAGAAATCCACCCTAAATATCGCCAAAAGATGAGTACGCAGATGACTTTTAGCCAGCCGACGAAGGAGAAGAATCACAAGGCCAGACAAACTTCGACACCAAATAGCTCATGTCGGGAGATAACGTCAAGCTGTTCAACGATTACCTAAAGGGTACGCAATACGCTCGAAAAAACAAGGTCAACCTAGAGCCATTCAACAACTTTGAGCAGTTCATCGGTCTTTTTGAGGAATTCATGCAAAACAGAGAGGTGTATTTTGTGGACCCTGCCATCACGCGATAGATCTTCGAGTTGCCAGCCGCAATGGAGGACCCGAGACAATATGAGTAACATGCAACTTAGATTTTGCAGGCAATGAGTCATAGCTACCAGAACAACCTCCAGCAACTCGAGTTTGATCTCGAGACAAGATACTTCTTTCCACTGAACTTCCCAAACCCACTCAACTGCAGAGTGGTGGAATTCTGTCCAATAGTTAAGGACTTCGTGCTGTTTTTAAACGGGCCTATGGACCAAGCATAGTAAGTTCAAGAGTTTTTGGAAAGGCTTGTCGATTGCTTCTGCGAACTCTTCGGCGTTCACGGCGGGGAAGAAGAAGCCGAGGAAGTACCACCACAGCTCCAAACGATCATGCTATCTCCTGACAACCTCTCGATTCTTAACACCTTCGACAACCTCTTACCCAGTCTGCTCATTCTCTTCAACTATATGTACGAATACAAAAATAGATCAGCGTTGGTGATTGACCAGTACACTATTGACAGGTTCTTCTACACATCTCACGGTATGGACCCAATGTACAAGGCTATTGAAGGCGAAGAGGAAAAGCTCAATGAACACTTCGAAAAGCTGCAGACCAAGTTTGAGTCGGACAAAGCAGTGAAGGTAATCGCCAGAGACTACAGCCTGGCTGACCCACAATTCTCTGACAAGATGCTGCTGGAGTTTAAAAGCGACAAGGAGAGTTTTATCAAAGGGCAGGTCGGAACTGTGTTGAGCTGTCTAAGCTTTGAACAGTCTGAAGGTAAGCTAGGTGATAACTCAGAATAATAAGTCGTGCCGTTGCGATGTGTTTACTGCGAAATGACAAAAGCCCAGCCGAAACCAATCCTGAACCTGTATCTGTTCGAGAGCGATCAGGATTCTAGCAACTTTAACCAAGCAATATTCTCCAGACTGATTAGTCAGGAGGACCCACGGTTCGAGCTGAGTGTCTACCTCGACTTCACACGGCATAATGGTCTTTACGAATACAAGAACTACTCACTTCCGCTATGGGCGCACGTTACTGTCAAGAAGAAAATGAAACCCGCAGAGGCGTTAGCAGTCATAAACTTCAGTATGCTGCCTATTCTTGCCTGCTACCGCAACCAAGACTGATTGATTGTCTCAAGATCATTGCACATTCATATAACTATCAATCTGAATCCTCCGAGTCATACTTCTTCTTCTTCTTGTTTCGTTCCACTCTCCGGACGATGAACTCAGCATCCTCATCGTCCGATGACCGAAATGTGCTGTCCTTGTTGATCGGGTACTTATCCAACAGGAAGATCATGTCTTCCTGTGACGAAGCTTCACTTGTGTCAGGAAAGATGTTGTTCTTCTTCGATTTCTTGAACAGGTTATCAAGAGTCTTTTGATCGGCGATTCCCTTTTACCTGAGATTAGAAGCCACACGAGAGTACAAGTCTCCTTTCATTGACTCTTGAACCTCGGCCTATTATGGAATGGCTTCCTCCATCTTTCTGGAGTTCTTCATTGCTTTGACATCCTCAGTGCTTTCCTCAGACTTCGCTTTCTTGGAGCGTGATTTTTTGTTTTTACTGTCGTTGCTCTTCTTGGCAGAAGAGTCTGATGATTCGTCTTCCCCTCGTTTTGGAGGCTTCTTTTTCTTGCTCTTTTCCTCAGCCTCACTATCCGACGAGATAGTCTTCTTTATCATCTTCCGTCGAGGTTTCTTTGTCTTGTCTTTGCTTCCTTTACCCTTATCAGCCTTCAGTTGCTCTTCTAACTCGATCTTCTCAACGATGTCGAGCTCACTGAGAAATTCCTTGATATCTTCTCTCCACATATCCTTTTCACATGTTGCTTCGAGCTCCCGGAGCTCGTTACTCTTTGCTTTGTGCTGCTTCTTTAGCTCTTCGACGCGCTAGTAAGTAAGAGTCCACATGTTCATTGTCAACAGGTAGTCGTACTCCTTTGCTTTGGCTATCACCACCTGCTCACGCTCATCATTGACTGCTTCCTCTGCGTTCTCTTCAGGCTTCTCATCAATTTTGACTGTGCCAACCTTTTCCTGAAGTTTTGTGGATTGGATCTTCGTAAGATCAGAAAACTTCACGTAGCCTCCCTTCTCGAGTCGTGCACAGAGATCAGCTCTTTTGACGTTTTTGATAACAAGCTTATCCTCAAGGAGCTCGAGCACAAACTTGACCTTCATATCGAGAATTTGGAGATCTCGTTTCAGCTTGCTTCTAAGGTATTCCTTTCTCTTTCCATAGAAGTCGATCCGGAGTTGATAGAACTCCTGTAAAATCTACCTGACATTCTCGTAGCGTCGAATAATATTGTTGCGGTTGAAAGCCACTAAATTTCCGAGGTGGATGCTGTTGCTGAGCTTGAGAGCTGAATGAAGGTTGTTTTCGTTGTTCCGCTGAAAATCCTCGTCGAGTTGGATCTCAAAGTGGATTTTATTATCAGTGTGGTGTTCCTTGATGGTCACTACAGTCCTGTCCTCGTCTATAAACTTGTCCAGTTGCTCCTTGTAGTCCTTTGTCCAACGTCCGACTGGTAGATCAGTCACGTGAATCATGGTAGGGTCATCTGTTGCCTCGATGACTCCTCTTGTCTCCACGGACTTGCCGTTTGGCTTCATCACGATATCACCAAGATAGCCCTTATACCAAGGGAGCAAGTTCTCTGGGGCAGGCTTGTCGTTGATCATGTCCATCATTATTCTGCAAAGCTCCCGAGGATCATAATTGGGAATATGAGTTGACCAACCTGTTCCGATTCCTTTGTTACCATTCACCAACACCATCGGAAGAATTGGAACATAGTAAGTGGGTTCGACCATCTGACCGTCATCCTCGACGTAAGTGAGGGAGTGGTCATCCGATTCTGGAAAGATTTTCCTTGTGAGGCGGCTCATGCACGTGAAGACATAACGTGCTGATGCGTGATCTTTGCCTCCCTGATGACGACTGCCGAACTGCCCGTTCGGCATCAGAAGGTTAATATTGTTAGAGCCGACAAAGTTTTGGGCCATGTTGATGATAGTTTCCGTCAGCGACATTTCTCCATGGTGGTAAGCCGAATGCTCTGCAACGTAACCAGCTAGCTGTGCTACCTTGATCTATTGGGTGAGGTTACGCTTGAAACACCCGTATAGAATCTTCCTTTGGCCAGGCTTGAGTCCGTCGACAACGGACCCAATGCTTCGGTGATTGTCAGCGTAGCTGAAATGAATGTATTCTTTGTTGACAAAGTCAACGTACTTGAGTAACTGTGTGTCATACACCACAATGTTTTCTGGGTCGTATGTTTCGAGCCAAGTCTTTCTCTCATCGGCCTTCTTCTTGTTGAAGACGAGGTCTATTGCGTCGTCGTCTTTCTCATCAGTGTAAACAAATTCAAGCCTGTGACGAGAAATTGCATTGAAGTACTCCTTCGCCTATTTGTTGTCACTTGTTCCTAACCCTTTGTAGTACTTGATACGCCAGCTTTTGACATTTTCAGTGCGGCTGCTCCAGGTCTTGAAATCTTGCATTGTAAAGAAGGGTATACGCTGTTCTCCCTTTGACACTTTTAGCAAAGGCGTAATGAATTCTTTCAGAAAACCTCGCATCTTGAAAAGTGTAGGCCAAAAAGTGTGAATGAAGTTGATAACGAGCCCTTTGATGTGAGAACCGTCAGTGTCTTGATCAGACATGATCATAATAGAACCGTACCTGAGGCTCTTCAGCGAGTCATACACCTTACCGAACTGGAGTCCCATGATTTTGACTATGTTTTGAATTTCATCGTTGTTGCTCACTTGCTTGTTAGCAGCTTCCCGCACATTTAGTAGTTTGCCCTTCAAAGGAAACACACCATAATAATCCCTTCCGACGACCTCTATTCCAGCCATTGCAAGGCCCTTTGCGCTGTCTCCCTCGGTAAGTATCAGCGTACATTTCTCGGAGTTCCGGGTGCCAGCTTCATTGGCATCTTCAAGTTTAGGGACACCAGATAGACGAACCTTTTTCCCACCTGCTGTTGATTTAGCCATTTTGCTCAACTCCTTTGCCTTGGCTTCGTTGACGATATCGTCGATGATTCCACTCTTGAGGATGTCCTTGATGCATTTTTCGCTAAATTTGTATGTTGAGCCGAATTGACTGACTTTCGTGGTCAGTGTCTCCTTTGTTTGTGAGTCAAACGTTGGATTCTCGATGAGGCAGTTCACGAAGATCCATAGCTTAGACTTGATTTGGTGCGGCTTCACCACGAGGTCCTTGTGCTTCTTTTGCAGATGCTCTTGAATGCTTTCAACCAGTTGATCGAGCAGATAATTGACATGTGTGCCTCCTTTGCTGGTGCAAATCGCATTCACGAAGCTAACATGCTTGGGATCTCCTTCTGCAATACTTACAATCACTTCCCATCTCTCATTGTCGCTTTACAGATCAGAGTATCTTGCTTTCTTTGGCTGATCTCCGCTCCATAAGTACATGCCGACGTACTCCTTAAACGATTTCAGTTTGATCTCCTTACCGTTGAGTATAACATTGACACTTGGGAAGATTCCGGCAATATCGTAAACCCTCTTCTCCATTACCTTATAGATGTCGTCCTCAAGATGTTTCATTCCAAACCTCTTGAAGTCTGGGTAGAAGGTTACTGATGTGTAGTCCTTGGAGCTGTAGCTTTTGATTTCAGGCTCGGAATGAGTATTCATGTTGTCTCTCCACTCCATATTGAATTCTTTGCGGTTCGCTTGATCTCCACAGCTCAGAATAAAGCGATTGCTGAAGATGTTGGCGAGTTTAGCACCGTAGCCATTTCTACCTCCCACAATTTTCTTGTCGTTGTCGTTGTAGTTGCTGCCAGTAAGCAACTATCCGAAGATAAGATGGGGTACGTAGATCTTAAACTCTTGGTGAATCACCACTGGGATACCCTTGCCGTTGTTGTGTACTTTTATACATCCCTCCTTTTTATTGAGTTCTACCCGAAGGGTGTCCATTCGATGATCACGCTGGTAATTATCTGCTGCATTCACTAGCACCTCATCAAAGATCTTGTAAAGAGCAGGAACATAGCGCACCTCTTCTAATTTGAAGTTGAGCTAGTTGTCGCTGATAATGTACCGGTAGCAGGTCTCCTGCTCGATACTACCTACGTAGGTATCAGGGCGGAGCAGGATGTGCTCGATTGGAGTCTTTTTCTGATAGGTTTCCTCGATGCTTCTGCTCATCTATTTGAATTTGAATAATCAATTGGGGCTAGCCTGAGTTATAAGCTTCGCTAAACGATAAATGGAGAGTCGTAAGGTGTGCTTTTACTTTCTGCAGAATCGCTGTACCTTCGGGGCCAAATGCCTCTATCTGCACGAACGCCCGGAACAGCCTGCAGGAGTCAACTGCTTGCTTATCAGGCATGGGCAGTCTGGATACAACTTTCGACTTGATCAATGTGTTACTAAACATGGCTCAGATGCACCTACTTCTTCCATCGGCAAAGAGGACTTCCAACTAGATTGCTCCCTCATCGACTCCCCGCTCACGTAAGAAGGTGTTCGTCAGGCTTCTTTGCTTAAAAAGTAGGTGTTGGGCAGTCAAGTGCAATTAGTCTTCGTTTCCCCACTCGAACGTGCGTTGCAAACAGCTCAACTCATCTTCGGAGATCACCAAGTTAGGTTCATAGTAATTCCGGCTCTCGCTTAAATCTTTAGCAAGGTCTGCGACATTGCTTCAAGTATTGATGGTAAACGAAGACGTTACCCACATATGGACTTCAGTCTTCTCGATGGAAAAGAGATGGATTGGCAAACTACCTTCCTCCAGCCACCACTGAAGCAGGGATTCGAAAAGTGCCTGACAACTGACCGGGAGCAGTCTGAAGCCCTCGTGGCCAGCTTCTACCTAAATCACATTAAGAACAATTTTCCAGACTCGATAGAACGAAGGGAAGACTGCTCCAAGCGTGTGCAGGAGGGTACCAAATTCATTAAAAAATTCTGCAAGGATCGCTACAAGAATGTCGCAGTGGTGTCGCATCGTCGAGTGCTCAGAGAAATAACGAGCACACCCTATAACCCCAAAGGGTACGGCTTCGAGAATTGCGAGTTGGTGAAGCATTTGCTCTGATGAAATACCAGATAGCATCATATACTCGTCGAAGCGGACTTCAGCGTCTCCTTGTTGAGCTCCGAGAACATCCCCACATCCAAGATTTTCTTGGACTTCGCATAGGGCTCTTTTGCAAATTTGATCAGCTCCTCAAAGAACACGATGTAGGTGAAGAGATCCGCAATGATTTCTGGGTTCTTGTTGACTTCCTTGTTAATCATGATAAAGTTCATGGTGCTCTTGATGTAGTGTGAGATGTAACCTAAGTCAGTGAACTGTCTACCGAAGAACATATCCTTATTCGAGGAATGGAACTGGTTGAGGAACACGAGCACTCCTGAGATGAAATAGTTCGGCTCGAAGGGTTCCTTGGGGTTCTTGCGGACTAATGCCTTCAACTTCTTATCAAAGTCCATGTTGTTGATCTGAGTCGGTCTGGTAATTACGTTCATGCAGACAATGGTGAACACGATCATCGGGAGAAATTCGATGGGCTTGACAGTTATGTAGATCTTGCGGAGAGCCTCGCTCATCCCGAGGAAATTACAGAAATGACTGATGAAGCTGAGGAGACAACTCTCAGACTGGATCTTTTAATCGTTGAGCATCTCATCACTGTATTAACGGTTGACGATATCGTTGAGAATTGTCTTGTTGAGGTTTTCCAAGACCAAGTACAAGCGATTGCTACCTACCTTAGCAAGCATCTGCAGTTGCAGATTAATCATGTCCCTCAAGAACACGAACTGGCCAATCTTCATGAAGAGTGGAATAATCGTAGCGTTCAGTCCTCGAAGGGTTTTCTTAAGGCTGAACACCACCTGTTCGTACCGCTCGTTAAAGGAGTTGAAATGCTTCAGAGCGTTGAAGCTGCTGATGAGGATCTTGCGAGTAGCCTCATCACATTACTTCTCGAGCTGTCTTACGATGCTGTTAAGATTGGTCATGATGAGCACCCCGAGGAGATGGTCGAGACCCTGCAACCCGCTGATCCCCACACATTTATACAACATGGAGAGCGTCTTGAGCGTGAATACCTCCCTCCCAGTGGTGAAGTCGTAGAAAGCATAGGTGTTACTCAGAAAGATGCACTTGCGGTATTCAGTCAGACTGAGGATCTACAGCAAAAGTCGGCCCATGAAGTTGTTGCAGTTCGGATCGTTGCCTGGAGGCATCGGAATATCCTCATCGTAGTTCAGCTCCTCAAATCCTACTTTTTTGCTGATGAAGGAGGTCTTCTCCATGTCAATGTAGCAGCCGATCAGCCTTTCGAACTCCTCATAGAAGATCTTGAGCCCGTAGCTACGGATAAAGTCTTGGATATATTCGAGACTTGTTTTCAGCCCGTCAATGCGACTACCAAGGGTCTTCAATCGCTTTTCGAAATCCTCAACAGTGTGCAGTTGGAACACTAACTCGTCATCAAGAATCTTGGCGATAAGCTTAATGAGCTCTTTCTTTATGCCTGCTTCCAGGATTTCCTTGGGGTTGACCTCGATCACTCCGACTAAATAAGTCTCCATGGTGAGAACGCTCTAAGCAAAGACTGAGATCTCGTAAGTCAGTTGGGCCATCTGCTTTCGCTCTTCGAATTGGGAATACTTGCTCAGTTCAGCCTTGTCAAATTTCTGTGGGAACATCTTCAGATTGTTGGTAAGCAAGTCCACAATGGAGCCCAGCGTCTCGAATACGCTACCGGGAATAATCTGAAGCACGTCTTTGACCAGCTTGATGAGTTCGTTGGAGTAGTACTTGGACACACTCACAATATCGGGACTTTGCGACTGTACCACGCGGACCATCGGAGTATTCAAGATCGAAGAGAGCTTCGTGAAGGTATTCTTGAGAAGCAACGCTGAGCCAGGGTTCGTCTTGACTTCTTGCTGCATGAGTCGGATGTAGTCCTTGAGGGCGACCCAACTCCAAGTGATATCGCTGATGATGTCGATATGGGTAAGCACACTGCGCCGCATGTTTACTACCTTGACCATGTGCTTTAAATCGTTGCGTGTGTCAAACAAGTATTGCTTGATCTGGATGTTGGAGCCAACTTCCTGATACTCCTCAATATCTTCGAGTGCCTTGAGGAGCTTTTGAATCTTGCGACCTGCGAAATTCTCATCGCTGTAACTCAAAGACTCAACGGCTTACGACATTTCTTTGAACCAATCTCGGAAGCTTTCGTTAGCCTGGATTTTCCCAAGTGCTCGAGCTCCCCCGAAATATTCTGACAGTTCGTCCATGCGCTCCTTGCAGTTGTTCTTATCTTCGTCCCAGATCTATTGCTTGCGTTCTATCAGCTGTGAGCAGATCGTCTTGAAGTTGTTCTCAAACTCTGAGCAGGTCAACAGAAGCTTAAGAATGTCAGTGGGATTAGTCGCTTCCTTCATCATCTGCCGTAGCTTCTCATGACTAGTTTTTCTGTGCAGCATCAGCCAGCGTACAGTAACGTTACAGTCCCGTAAGCAATTCATCAGGCTGTTCAGCTTGTTCAAGACGAATTCTTCGTTCATGACTCCCTCGACGAGGAACTACTGGCAGCGTTGATAGCTCTCGTACTGTCTATTCACGAATTCCTTGATGAGTTCCTCGATTGATTCCATATCCAGGATATTTCCAAGTGCCATCTTAGCAGCGCGGTAGGGATTCCACCAAAATGTCAGGTCGACAATGTAGCCTAGATAGTATGGAAGCACCCAATTGTTGTAGAAATGCTTGTCCACTATCTCACGCATCGGGCTCTTCGCCTTTACTAGTACTTGCGGCACAAAGAAAAGCAATACAAACAGTAAGGCAGCTTGATTAGCTAAGGCAAATGATCTCATCTGAGGAGACGGATAGGCTGCTGACTGCCTGTAAATGTCGTCATCCTTGACTGCAATGATGATCATCTGAATCAGCTCCGCTGAATAGCTTAGATGTGTACCGTCAATCGGAAATCTCTCGAACAAGTCATCTGGGTAGCTGTCGGGGCGCACTATCGCAGTAGTTTTAGTCGCTGGGCGGAATTCGCTATCGGTGGTAAGTCTCCGAACGTAGTTGATGTTGGAGATGTTCTCTCCTCCGGAATTCCGGTAGTAGACCACGACCATCCGTTCCCTGACTGGGCCGATGATAATGTGATCCATGAGCAGAAGCATCACTCCATACAGGTAGAAGGCTTCGGCCAGCAGCTGCTTGCCCTATTCGATCTCGAGAATGTTCTGCAGGGCATACTGAATAAAGACGCCAGATTGCAACTGCTTCATGAACTCCTCGAGGTCCGAATAGTAAAGGTAGATGGCTGAACTATCTCGTCAAGTACACTCGAACAGCACGTAAAAGCGTTCTATCAGCGGCATGTATGTCAGCTTAATGTTCTCATTAATGTCCAGAAGTTCCTACCCTAGCAGCACCAGTACCATATTGTTCTGAATCTCATCTTCGTATTGGTCGATGTTCCGGAAGTACTTGAAGTCAGGCAGTACCTTCTGATATTTCGGGTCTTCCGTATTTACGAAGATCTGGGCTAGCAGTCAATCAACCTTTGGCACGCAGTTGGCGAGGCGCTGCATCTCTGCGAGGATAGAACTGCCACGTGCGACTATCTTCAACAGTGTCTGCCCGCAGACGTTCTCCTCAGACATAAAGTCGGCCATGCTTATTAAGGCAATCAATAGATATTGCTACAAAGCGTAATCAACGAATCACCAATCTCGTGTTATGGTTCGGGTTTGGATTGTGCATCAGTTGTGGTGGATTTGGCGGGATATTGATCGGCACAGGAGGGGGCTGTTGCTGCCCTTTTGCAGGTTCAGTTGAATCTACAAGATAGTTGCCAATTGGCTTCAGCTCCTTGATTGATAGAATCTCACTTAACGCTTAGCTTATTGCTCTCTGAAGCGTCGCTCCTAATTTTCCTTCCTGTGTTAGGTGTCGAATTTGAGGAAGCTACTCCGTTGATTGGCTCATAAATTGAGTACTCTTTGCCATTCCGTCATAGATCACTTGAGGACGATCAATGATGCGAGTAGAAAGAGTCATAGTTCGCTTTAAATCGACATACCATTCAGTTGATCTGCGTTTAATCTCGCCAAAGAGTCTTATGGAGAGGTTGTTGGCGTTTGCATAGTACTTATAACGGCGGTTGAAGGATAATAACGGTTCTACCAATTGACGATATGCTTCCATGTTCTGCACATACTGCTTTTGGTAGTTGTCCAGTTGCTGAAATATTGCCTGACGGCCAGCTGTCAATTTCTTCTGGAAATCCGCGACAACTTGCTCCAGCTCCACATCAATCTGAGACTTTAGAGACTTGATATGGCTGTCGAGCTGGCTGTAATGCTTGTCGGCGGACTCAATCTTTCTCATCAACGGTTCGTGACGGCCGAGGGTAGTCGCTAACATTCTCTCCATCTCGGACTTGCTTCCTTCGATGATCATAGCGAGTTCTGGAATAGACTCGCCGATGGGTAACAAAGATTCCTCATGGCCTGCGTGGTTGATACGATTGCTCTGCTCGATAAAGCACATTCCACAGAGAAAGGGGCTGCTGGAGCAGCGGAAGTCAGTGCAGAGATGGGTGAGTCGTTCCCGTCGATGCGTAGGACACGGATACTCGGTGACTGTCGTTAGGCTGTTCGATATCATTAATTAGAGTAAAGACGTGGAAGGCCTTAAGGGCTCGAAAGAAACATAGAATATAGAATACCATTGCTTGTGAACTTCTAGCACTCAAGTTATTGTGTAGAACTTAGCACGAGCCTTCTCACGTTTATTCAAAGCTCTCTGCAACTTCTTTCGATTTTCGTGGCAAACGCGATTCAATACTTGAAAACGCTGACGTTATTAGCGTTCTTGGCGCGCTTGTCGTACTTGTTCATAGCCAGAGATATCAGACTCTGCAATATCGTCCACATTCCAGTCTTTGAACTGCTCAGCCTTGTTTTTGACTAGCTGCAGTTGCCGATCCATAAACTGCTCGGAGTTGGAGAGGCTGCAGTTGGCTGGGCGGTGAAATCGTGAGCACTTTTCGAGAATGCTTCGAAGCTTGAGCGGCTCGAGGTTGTGAGGCGGATATGCCTTGTGCTTGACCTCAAGAGTGACTTCCAATTTCTCCATATGCGGGGTGCTTCTTGCAACTTCTTTGTTTGGGCGAATTGGTTCTAGGTTTTTCCGTCGTCTGCCAGGTGAGTTGACACGAGTTTATTCGACTGTGAGTTCTTTGGACAGGCAAAGCATTTCGCTTTCAAGGTATGGCACCAGCTCAGAAGTGAGATTACGTGATGCGATGCGTCTGCTGGTTCGATTTCTGAGGATTTGATTCTCCACCAGGATCCTCGTGAATATTCTTGAGTCCACACTCATTATGTTAATTTATTGCGATTCTGTGCATAGCATACCAGCTCTTATCTGCTCCACCCTCCTCTGCTCTCAGGTGCGCATGTTATAATTAATATGTCAGTTAGTCGAGCAACTGCTGGTCGAAGGAAGCCAGTCTCCAACACTTCTACAGCTGCGAAAGAACCGTTGTTGATTGTCAGCTTCGAGTTAAACAAACCAACGAGACCCAAGATGACGATCTACGAGGATTCCGATATTCCGAAACTGATCGAAGAGTTCGTGAAGCTGCATAGGTTGAAAGGCACAGCTAGTGCCATAATCAGCAATGTCATCAATAAAAACATGGCTGAAATGAGGTAGGAGGAGTAGCGATCAAAGGCGAACTCCCGTCAAGGTAAATCCATGCATAGCAAGTAAACAAACCGCAAAGTGGAGAGGCCAATCCGTGAACCAAACAAAGAGAACTTTCACAGTAACACAAGAGAAG
>ERZ724508.416-NODE-416-length-30698-cov-6.040042_pt1 | contig 30698 bp, 45 predicted proteins | sample MGYA00376041_ERZ724508 | MGnify/ENA primary metagenome ERZ724508 (study PRJEB28724, sample SAMN07190887) | wastewater metagenome | isolation source: effluent of sewage treatment plant in Hong Hong | place: USA: Christiansburg, Virginia | collected 2016-03-01 ...
TGCCTGAGTCATCTATCGTTGTCTCATTTCTTCCACAATCCTTTATAGTCTTCTGAGGTCCTCCGTCAACCTAACCTCGGCTTCGGTTTGGATCTTTTTCCTTGGTGGCTCCTTATACTCCGGTTCCCGATGCTTTCCAAAGTTCTGATTATCGACGAATCTCATGATATCCTGAGGCGTGAAATTGGGCCTGTCGTTGCCAGTTAGCAACCCTTTCTTATCTATTTGAATGCTCAGAGAAGCGTAAGGATTCATCGTCGATTTGGTATTGTACTGATCAAACAGTTTGGAGAGATGCAGCAGTGCGATAATGAATTGACGGGATTGCTGTGGTTCGATTCCCAATCGTTTTTCGACCCTTTAAAAATACTTTTCGGGAGGTAGCTGCTTGACCAACAGGTCGATTATGTAGGCAAGAAAAGGAACAATGAGCTAATCAACCCGTTCACAGAACAGCAGGTTGGCTGAATAGCATAAGAATCGTACCTTCCTGATAGAGTTCACGTAGTGCTCGAAGAGTGATAAACTTGGCCTCTACAGGCAACGTGTGGTTGATCAGAATGCTATACGCTTCACCAGCGATGGTTTCAGCATTTTCAGCGAGATATTGCTTATAGTAGCTATACCGATTCATGAACTCGCTGTCGCTGGTCAGGAAATAGTAGATGTCCAGCTTGTCCAAGAGTACGTGTTACTTGCGCTTCCTTCGTTGCCAATTAAGCATGAATTACACGTAGTCACCCAACGTAAAATACTGGAACCAACTTGGAAAGTGGACGCCTGTCTTTCTGCTCAATTCGGCGTATTTCGAAAAATACGGAGATTCCGTTTGCTGACAATCCTCCATATATTCCGCCCATTGTTTGACAATTTCCTGACTAAATCTTACGAACTGTTCGGATTGCTCGCTGCCTGCTAATGCTCGACCTTCGATTGTGATGAAGTACACGGACGGGTAGTCGACTGCTGCGTTTCTGTTGCGAATGATATCGGAAAGGACGGGTACAACACGGATGCACTACTGCAGGGCCACTGGGTGAGCTGTTTGGAATATACTCTTCAGGAGGTACAGTGCAGCCATCTTCCGCTTCACCGGAGCTGTGAAGTTAATAAGAGTCGAATAGATGACCCCGACGGCTGGTCGAAAGAGATGCTGCTATTCAAGAAATGCGACAGACCTGCTATTGATCTCAAGATGATCACACTCTAAGAGATCCACCATCCTCCTTGTTTCTTAGTTGATCTTGGTCTTACTGCCAAGCATCCTCCTATAGAAATTAGTGTGTATTAAGGAGTTCATGAACTTTAGTGTGGAGAACCAGACCAAATTAGCAGAGATAGAGGCACACCTTAGTAAGCATCCGTATCTCTCTGAGGGAAGTCTGCCGGGTTCTTACGACGCTAAGATCTTCCAAAGTCTGCTGAGTATGCCTCGCTATGAAGTTAGGCGTACCCGATAAGAGTGTCTACCCCAATTTCTTTTACTGGTATCTCCTCATAAAGCAGTTCTCACTCTCCGCCCTAAAGAGTTGGGAGCTCAGGGAAGATGATTCTGATCGGAAGCAACTCGAGACATAAAACGCGATTGCCGAACTCTCAAAGAGATCTATGAAAAGACTGAAGACAGGACCACGTTAACGCATAGTGTTCGACATTTCCTCGAAGAAGGAGATCAACCTTGACGAACTCGCCGACCGGCTACAAACTTTGGAGATCACTGGGTACAACATTTTTCAGACTTAGATTGGAGTGGTTTAAGGAATACAAGAAGTTGCCAAGTGGCCAACTTCGTGTATTCTGCATGCTGGATGAGGAAAAGACAAGCGTTGGAGAGTGTCTGACTGCAATGGGAGCTGGGGATGAGCTAACAGTGACTCCCGCAGACACAAACGAATGATAGCACGTTGTATGGGATCAGCAGGTGCTCGACTGCTGGCGTATTTCCTCCAAACGTTGGCGGAAGTACCTAAATGTACAAAATATTTACGCTCTTTTTTGGTCTGTTGTGAGAATCACAAGACTTTCGACGAGGAGATGGAGCTGTTCGAAGCTGTTGGCAGAAGGACTGGTCGGCTGGGGCGCGGACGGTTGGGCTTGGGGTTGGGGGAAGGACGGCTGGGGGAAGGGCGGCTGGGGGCCGACCGGCCAGGAGGGCGTCGGTTTGGGCGGCTTGGGCTAAGGTGCTGGTTGGTTCGTATGGGAGGGGTTGATCTCTGGTGTGGTTGGTTTAGGTACCGCTGTTTAGGGATGCACTGGTTTTATCGGTGTTGGGGTTATAGTCGGCTTAACTATAGGCTTTTTTTGCTCACCATGGGTATTTTGAGAAGGGGTGACAGAAGGCTTCGTCGACAATGGCGCCCACTGCGTCTCCGGCTTATTGATAGAATCACAATGGTTCTGATTGAGAAGATAATCGATTGCTGCTTCATTCGTTGGATTCTTATCAACCTTCACAAAATCTTTGTAACGATTGAGGAAATGATTAACTGCAAAGCTATTGTATTTGAGGGTGCTGGGATTGCGACAATTTTCTAAGAAGCGTGGCTTTGTAAGCTTGAAGGCCCGAATTTCCAAAGGTCTCATAGTAATATTCTCACTAAAAGATTTATCGAGTATGTTGTTCTCCACACTGAGATCGATAATTTTATTCCAGTTCCACTTATCCTCCACGAACTTGTCATAGCGTTGGTGACCCTGAATTGTGGTTTAATAGATTGACTCGAAGGCAAGCTACATTCCGTAGAAAGAAGTTAGGAATACCGAGGTGTTCGAGGCAAATAGAGTAATCTTGGCAGTTTCAGTGTCATGAAGGTTATGCACTCGCATTAGCAAAGTACTATCGTTCCAGGCTCTGATACTAAACTTAATGTTAGGGTTATCCAATTTAGACATAGCTGTCCAAACGCCTCGGGTAGCCGAGTCAACCAACTCGTTTCGGGGATTCTCATAGGTCCTCGGGACCTGCTTGGCCTGTAGGAATAATCCAGTATCGTAGCGTATCTGTAGTCTTCTTTCTTGGTAATCCGTGTTTTGAACGGACACATAGTGTGTGAACTTCAAATATTCGCTGCGGTAGGTAGACTACCACACCCATTTCCCATCGTCACTGCTGAGGCGGTCGAAGTTTATCCAAAGAGCACCTTCTCGATAGCCAATGCAACCTTGCGGTCTGTCCGTGTTTATTGACACCTTGTCACTACTATCTTCGATGTAGGCGAAGGCGGTGATTGGGTATGTGTTTCCATCGATGTCATCGTAGTGCTAAGGGCTGAAATGTGCTTCATAGTCCTCATGCTTAAACATTGTGCGAGGCATAACGAGCCAACCGTTGGAGTCCGTAAAGAAATTCCCACTATTTTTAATGGGGGTATCCACCACGAGGAAGTAGTCAGCAAGCTTGTAGCTGGCAGCAGCAGAATGAGTATCCACTCTCCAGGTCTTGAGATTAGATTTTTGCAGAGTTAGCACAGTGAGCATACCAGCGCGATTCCACTCCACGACGAAAATGATAAGTTTATCAGTGTTGACCACAGAGACCTCCTTGACAGAAGACCATTCAGATATCTTGTTGGGGTTATTACCCATAGCATATTTCCCGCTGTTAATGGTTACGGCTCGGTTGCTCTTTGTCCCTTGAGCATTCACGTGTTCGAAGTTGCGTGGGGTTGGTTCAGCTATGACCTTTTTGTAGCTTATTTGATATTCCTTGTTACTCACGCTGAGTGTGAGGTGTGTGTTGTTGTATTTCAGCATTGAACTCGCTGGGAGCTCTTCGAGAGTGAATGTCTTTGGTTTGGCCAATTCACGATGGAAGACCAGAGTAGTATATGTCGGCAGTTTATTGTAGATGTAGAGGGTGCAGTTACACGGCAAGGTGTAGCAGAGACAGATGGTTTCAAACTGAGCCTTGGGAGAAGAGTAGTATGTCTCAGCGGGTAAGTGTACCTTGACGTAGCTATCTCGGAGACCGCCGCTATTGAAGATGTTAAGTACAAAGCTTTCAGGTGCGGGAGTTGGAAGCACACAATCCTGATCAAGAGTGCACTCAAACAGGGTTTGATTGTTCTGGTCTGGGAACTGCTCTCGAAGTGCATCCTGAACAACAGACTCCGTTAGTTCTTTCTGCATCCTCTTCACGTTGTCCTCGTACTCGTCAAGAATAACATACTTGCTTGTGCATGTGATACCATCGTGGTGTTGCAGGTATGAGACCTGCTCTTCAAATCTTTGAATGAGCTCGTACTGTTTGATGATTTCAGCAGATTTCGGGTTCTTTAGGTACTGTGGTAAAAACATTTTGCGAACGAGCTGAAGGAAACGACCGCTATCCCGATAGATCTTCTTATGATAGGGATCTGTGGTGAAGTAGCCAGTCCAATAAAGCCCGCTGTCGAAGTCCCAAATGGGGAAGATGTCCTCCGTACGAACTGCAACATCTTTGTATTTTTTCTGGAAGACCTCGTGATAGAGAACCTTAAAGTATTCTGTGGGGTTAGTATAGGTAGCAACCACCTTGTTGCATTTTTCCTTGCTAAACTGCCTCATGAACTCCTCAATGACGCGATAGGAATAGTCATCGAACTTCTGGAAATCATGACCGAAGTAGCGTAGCACGTGCGGTTGCTGGTGCAGGTGTCGCAAGAATTTATTCTCATTACGCATACGATCGATATGATTGCCCTTCGTTTGGCAGATAGGCGATAAATTTTCTGTGGTATGGACGAACTGTTCTTCGTAACCGTGTATAGACCAGCGCAGATGAGTTGGGATCGCCCCATAGAACCTCCCGTTTGCTGAGCGTGCCTTCCATACAAACTCTAGCTTATTCTTGTTGAGGATATGCTCATCTGATCTTTCAACCAAAAAGCCTTCGATTCCGAAATGTACTAAAAGTGCTGCCATGGACTGTGAGTGGCCGAATGAATCTGCGGAAACTGCTACCTTCGGCACGTACCCAAACTCCTTTTCGAGGAAGTTCGCCCCTAACTGGTAATTCTCAATGATGTCCTCGTAGTAAGCGCCGGCCTCATCATTTTACACAAAGCCACCACCAAGGATTTCCCAGTATTTTGTCTTAAGAAGCTCCTTCACTGTAGCTTTGGTGTTGTTATCCTGCTCATCCCACCAACGCTTGAAGAATCCCATCTCGCTGTTGACGAAGGTACGACGAGCCTTCTCATGTACTTCTCCGTAAGTCTGTCGGAACTACTTGCTCTTATTAAGAGTGTCGGTTGCTGTCGTGAAGATGTCTTTGACCGTGGCAAATCTATTGGAGTTGAAGTAACCCCAGATGTCGCCGCGACTGGATGGTGGATTGTAGTAACCCTAAAAATCGAAGATCCAGAAGGCATCGAGATGTGGGTGTACGGTCATGTGAAGTGTCACCGGCGTGTCATTCTTTATCAGGTTATCGCTCTGACAGTTCTAGTTGAGGTGTTGATTGTAGCAGGGATCACTGCATGCTTGGCTGAGCACTGCTCCTACCAGCAATAGCAGCAGTAAAAGCTGCATGCAGACGTGTCTGCTTTGCCTCATAATAAATTGATTTGAACGATATTAACCGAGGTATTGTTGGTGGAATATCCATACTACAGATAAAGTGTCACTTCTTTAGCAGAGTGATGAATGTCTAGACTGTGCAGCGTTGATGATCTTCAGTGAGAAAATGCGTTGTTAGGGCTCGCTTGATGTATTATGAGCAGCAGAGCTCTCTAACCAGTTTGCGGATGGTCGGTAGGTCTCGATTAGGGAGAGTGGTCTTTGCGAGACACTCATACAATAGAACTCCAAGTGACCATACGTCCAGTCGTTAAGTAACTGCTTGAGTATACTTCGATTCGAGCGGTAAATGGACAGATTCGCTCGGAGGCAATTCTGGCCAGGTCTCTCCAGCCTCCAGCGCCCAATAAAAGTTACTGAGCTTGACAACTCCATCAACAATAAGGATATTGCCGGTACGAATGTTCCTGTGAACAATCTGTTTGGATCGGAGATATTTGCTGGCCTCTGCCGTCATTCGCAGAACTTCAAGCGTTGATTTCTCGTCCATTGCTGTCAGTACTTCCTACAGGTTGTATTAGGCCCACTGGAAGACCATGCAAACCTTGTCACTGGCAAATTCAAAGAAGTCTTGACACTTGATGATGTTGGGATGGTCAAGCTTCGAGTGGAGTCTATATTCATGTTCTACCATTCGTAGATCATTGTCAGTCTTGATGTAGTACAGCTTGATGGCAACATCCTCTAGTGTCTTAATGTTGAGGGCTTTGTAGAGCTAAAAGCGATCGGCTCTATAACAAAGTTCAGTGGGCTGGTAGAGTTGGTTGACGAGAGGCCAGGTGGGTGTGCATACCCTGAAGCAACAGTTGGATTGGTAGAAGAACATCCTCTTAAGTCGCTTGTTCTTGTCGGATAGGGTACGCTGCAGTTCCAAGCGTGACTTTAGATGTGACTGCTCAACCTTCTTAATTAGGCCATTGATGCCGGAGGTTGTTTTGAGTTCTTCCTGCACCTTGAGCAGCTGCTGTTGCTTCTGATTGATGTCGTCGAACAGCTCCAGGTGGCTGATCTGCAATCTCGCGGAGTTCTATTTCAGCTGGATGTTCTCACGCAGGTAGTGCTGCAGCACCTCCTTTGAGGACTATATGAACTCGTCGTACTGCCGCTCACACTACCCCAAATGATACTCCAGCCGTCGGTTTTCTTCGAGAACACTCTGCATCTTCTACTCAGTGAACTCAGTTTCTGGTTCTGGCTGTCTTTCCTGCTTGGTGGGCACTTGGATGTAGTCCCAAAGCTTGCGGTTGGCTCCCTCACTTGTTTTTTTCTTCTCGACGAGTCTGATCTTCCTGGGTGCGGGCTAGTCCCTCACGGGCTCATCGCACTTAGTCTTAGCAGACTTGGAAGAGTCGTCGTCAGTGGTTATCGGCGGCCTTTCCCTCCCAGCAGCTAAATCTGTTCGAGCGATGCTCATCAGCATTATCAGATTATGGTGTGTGCGAACTATTTCAATATCAATTTTTTGGCGCAACCGGCTCAATTTATGAACCGGATGTAGTCTAATTCCAACTGTCCTGTTTAGTGACACCCGAAATCTAAACTTTAACGGGTGAGAGGGTAGAACCAATTCATCGGAGACCATCATAAAGAATTCTCGATATTAAAAGGTAAGAGCGACTGATGTGGAAGACGATGATGCCTTGGAATGATTTAAGTGGCTAGCTATCTGCTGCTCTTTTCCAGGCTTTGCAACTGCTTTTTCTTTCATTTAAGTCTTTAACAAGCTGTCACGATGATGTGAAGAGTTAGTACTGCATCTCCTGCTAAGCTTAACTAAGTGATAATTTGATGTCTCTTGGCAGAGATCACGGTTTGAATTTGTAAGGGCGGGAAACATGTAGCCCATGGCGCTCTTTGTTGCTAGCGCTGTTGGAGGTATCCTTGCCGGGGAATGATGGCTGGGACATCTACCCCTCATACAAACGTCGTCCGGTCATGCATCCAACCAAACCCAACCTTAAAGAGGTGCTTCAATTTCATAAGTATATTGATTATGTTTTAACCGGGAGACCTTGAAGAAGAGATTGAAACATTTGCAATGGGAGGAGCTTCACTATAAAGAAACGAGCGATAACAAGCAACGATTCGAAATGGCCTCCTCCCTGAAGAAGAAATTGAAAACGATGTCTATGATGTTAGCGATTCGGAGGACGTCGACCCTCGGTACAAAACTAAGCCTCAGCGACGCAAGCAGATCAAGAAGTCCAAAGGGAAGCGCGCACCATCAGCAAACAGGGACATGCTAAAAAGAGTCGTAGAGTTTGTCGAATTAGAGTTCCCAGAAGTAGCTCAAGTATATCGGGACTATGTTGACGTCTACGACAAACTTAACAGAGCAAAACGAGACAAAGTTGAACCATTCATAGGCTGCTAGTTCTTGATAACGATACTTCTGGATGATGGGAAAGTCGAGCAAGCATGCAAGTGGTTCCGAAGACGTGTGAGGCCTTACGGAATGAAATACTTCAAGGATAAGTACTCAACTTATCCAGCGTGCAAACAGTTATGCAAACAGATGTCAGGCAAGCTGAGCATGTTTGGAAATGCTTTGAACTTGGCTTTGGAGGGTGGAAACTACATCGAAGCTATGCATGGATCTGAAAGCAAGAATAACCCTAAATGGGGCTGTGCCAGAGAGGCGAGAATCGCAAATGACGATCTCAAACAATGGCTCCGAAATCGAAGGGCTCCCATTAATGAAGAACAGGCTTTCGTATCTGAGCAAGAAAACACCACCCATCAGCAGATCGAAGATGCATCCATCGAAGAAGCACCCATCATCGAAGTACCTGTACATGAAGAAGCACCCAGGCCAGCAGTTCAATTACCCATGATCCCAGAAGCCATCAATAGGCAATCCAATATCCCCCCTATCCTCGAGCAAATCTGGGCATAAGACAACTACCACCCGTTCGAAGAATGGTTTAGGGACTACGAGTACCAACTGGAATGAGAATGATAGACCAACCTCTAAACATTGTACATGAGTATTTCAGAATTCACACTGGCAATCAACTGCTCACGGTCGAAAGTGGCTACCATTAACTCGTTCCAACAGGCTATGATGGTGGCAGGCTGCTTCTCTTCGTGTTGCCTCCCATAACGAACGCACTTCCTTTACAGTTGGTCTCAGCTCGCTTGGCATTTTAGAAGTCTTTTCCATCTTCAGCTCAATGGAAGCCAACAGTATCTTTCTGATGCTCTGCTTTATGCGATTGTTGTCGACCGACTGTCCAACCATTATGCCTTCGATCACCTACTCAATCTCGTGAAAACTGTTGTGCACTGCTGTCCCGTTCAGCGTTTTCACTGTGTCCTGTTCGGTTAGCTGGTGTTTTCGCAGACGATCACCAACTTTGGAATGAGTCGGTAGAGTATTCACTGCCGACCCGAACACAACCTTGTCGTGGGTCAGGACGTTGCAACTCGCTCTTTTCCGATAGGCAAGTCGTTGTCTTATTGGCTTCGTTCGCAAATCCTCTCTATCAGCTCCGTTCTCCTTTTGAGTTGTAATTGTCCTCACTTTTTTTACTGACGGGGAGCTTGCGGTTACTAATGCTTTGGGCCGGCGAGGTTGGTTTGTTGGTGTTGTCTCCTCGCTGCTGGAGTCTTCCTCGGAGCTCCTTGTAAGTTCGTGAATTGTCTGTCCTTCCCGCCTATGAACCTTGGCAATTAGTCGGTCAGCCAGTCGCAGGTTCTTGTTAATGATTTTATCCATCTCTTTGGTGATATCTACAAGTTTGCGACTTTCCTCTTCAGTTTTCTCTTCCTTCTTCGGGCAAACATTGGCCATTGCAATTTCGTAAAGTTCCTTGATGTGCTGAAGCTGCAGGTTTTCGGAGATAAGGGTTCTTCTTCTATCCTCCCTTTCCTTCAGCTCCTCACCGACGAATGAACTGCACATCTGGTATTTGTTCCAGAAGTAACGGTCCAACCTGCTATACTTGACATCGAAGTTGACCCCGTGTGCGTCCATCTGGCTTTCAATGACTTTCTCGTTGGTTAATTTTGCTTTGACAAAGGTATTAACCGTTGCCTCCCACTTCTTTGGTAGCTTCGGTAAGTATCTCGTGATTTCGGCATCAACCTATGAACTGTCCAGACAGATCTGCCGATGCTGATGCTTTCGATGCATAGCCTCACGAATAAGCAACTTCAGACGGTTGCCGGCTCTTGTTCTTCGCATACGGGACTCACTGCAAGCAACTTCATCTTTGAGCACTTTGTCATCGAACAGAGATTCGGTTGCTGCCAGATCCGTCATCAGTTCCACAAGTGTATCGAGCTAGTGCAAGCTTGGCTGGAATCGGATATACTGGTGCATGGAGCTCATTCGCTTGAGACGGGTCCGAAGCTTTGCCGACATGGCAGCTACATCAACCGATTAGTACCGAGCCTCCCAGAGTCTTCGTGAGGGGGATATAAGGTCAACCCACCTAGCATTGCCTCTATCTCCTGCATCCGTTCTTTCTCCTTCAGTTCTGCTAAGCGAAGTCCACTCATAGGTTGAATAATATCTTCTATTCCATTGCAGCGCCTTCGAATAATTGAGACCATCAGGTTATCACTTTTTAGTGAGACTGTACACGTAGAAATCAATGTCAGTCAGCAGATTGTACTCTTTTAGACCTGCCGGACCGTCCTCTAAAGGACTTACAAAGTATCGTGGGTCTTCGAGCTTGACCTTGCTAAAAGTGAAGAATTCTTCCTCGATCTCTCGGACAAACAGTTGAGCGTAGTTCTTGCGATCGGGTATCACAATGATCGCTCGACCCTTCGGCCGGAGCGTTTTCTTGATGAGCAGATAGAGATCACGGACAGGGCAACCAAAGTACACCACGTCACTGCCAATAATCAAATCGTATTGGAGGTTTGATTGTTGGTGACGTGTCCAGTCTAACTGCAAAACCTCCGCATTCGGAAACTCATTCTTATTGCAGTTCAATCGCATGTTTTCCAGGATGGATGGGTTGTAGTCGCTCAAGGTACACTTCTTACAGGCAGTAAACTTGAGCACAGCAAGCGCACCGATGCCGACCCCAGACCCTAGTTCAAGCACCTCCATTTGCCGGAACAACTCTGGGTTGAGTACGACGTAGCGTGCCAAGACAATACCTGCCTCCCAGATGTGTAGCCCATCGTAGCCGTGCTGGAATGTCACTAGCTCGTTCAGATCAAGGTACTTCCCCTCGGCAACAATGATTCGCTTGTCGATTGACTTCATCTGCTGGGCAGGTTGCTTCTGTTTGTTTCCCATAAGGAATTAATTACCGAAAACCAGAATCCACCGGCTCAGCCACCAGCAATTATAAATTTGAATTCGATTGTGCAGCATGGACCCACCCAAAATCGAATTTCGTCACCAGAAGCTGATGGAATTACTCGAGGAGACCGTACGCAAGACCTTCCGGTTCCTCAGCTATGAATCCTTCACGTAGATTCAGGATATCGAACCCTTCGAACAAAAATCTGCTCGGCATCAGGAGATACTCGCTGAGGTGCTAAAGCAGCTGTTCGGTTATGCTGTACGCACTGCTATGGTAGTAGCTTGATCTAGCACAGACAACCATCGAAAAGATCAATACTCGATACAAATGCGGGACCTACCTGGAGATACTTGATAGTCTGGCCTTCCGGAGATTGCTATTCAAGGAGATGGGCCGTGAATCATAATGGGCTGAGGATTTTAATGAGGATCTGCTGTTCTTGCGTGCAGTCCGCGAATCAATGGAGGCAAAAGTCAAGGAATTGGATAAGGAGATACAAGTGAGCAAAGAGGTTGGTAGCTTTGGAGGGCACAATCGACTGTGATTTAGTTGCGCCTTTGAGTCGACTGGCTTGGAGTTTGCTATTATTATAATGCCTCGAGCCAACCGAAAGAAGAAGAGGAGCAAGAAGGCGAAGCAAAAAAAGGAAGAAGTTTATGTGCCAACGCCTGTCGAACCCAAGCCAAACCTACGTCCACGAAAACCAAAAGCACCTTTCACTGTGGATGCAGCAGTGGACGAGGAAGCAAATACTAGGTTGTTTGATGCTCCTCTCGCCAGTCAGCGCAAGCCAACCAAGTTCGAGTTTAACAAAGAAAAGCTCGAGAAGAACATGAGAGAGTACCGATAGCGATTTAGTTCTGCCCGCATCCAGCGTGCCCTAAACTAACGAATGTACCTGTTGGAAGCAGAAGAGCTGGAACATGGAAGTTGGGAGTTCCAGGTCGAAGGAGTAAGCTTAATAGCTAACAGCAGAGCAGGGGTACGCCCTACAGAATTGACTTGAATCCACTGAGTTCACAGTGCACCTGCCCCGATTTTCGTACTCACAAGTTCAACCAGGACAGCCGACCATGCAAACACATCTACTTCATTATCTTTCGGGTTGCAGGGGCGCTAGATTTGGAGGGACAGTTGGCACATGTCTATTACCTCACTACCAAACAGTACTTGTCGATGACGGAAAGATTGAGGAATCGTCTGACAATCCGAATTAAACCTCCCCAACTCATACCGGAGAATCCGTCACGCCGTGAGCCCGAACCCTCTCTGGGGGAGGACTGCGCAATTTGTTTTGAGCAGTTGACAGATAACAATAGTCTAAAATCTTGTCACCAATGCCGTAACCAGTTCCACTCGAGTTGCCTACAGGTTTGGATGAACAAGAACGCAAGCTGCCCATTATGTCGGACAGACCTCAGCAAACTCTCAAAAAAAGTTTCCGATTTAGTGGAAGTCGACCAAATCTAAAATGACAGCCCCCTTAACAAACTGAAGAAGGTTCGGCTGGGCTGATGGTATGGTATTGTTGCAGAAGAAAAACCTTGATAGTTCAATAGTAGTATCCATCAGTACAGTTCGATTATGTGTTCCTGGGCAATTCGGAGGATGTGCTGCAACCAGTCCAGAGTTGGCCTTCGCCTTGGATTCTTGTCCATACATCTTAGGGCCACGTTGCCGATGAGCTGTGCGAATTCTGGCTGCATAACCTCACTCAGTCGTTAAGGCATGCTCTTCAGCAGGTCATAGTGGGTGCCATTTCGAACACACTCCTTAAAACTTGTAGCAGCTTCCGGCCGGTACTCCACCAGGTTGTTCGGGAAGATGAGCTCGAATATCATCGCTCCAACACTATAGACATCCATATCGGAGGAATACGAGACATTCTCATTCAAGATTTCTGGTGGCGAGAACGGCGCTTCAAAACGAGGCGGTGGTCTGTCTCTCGTCTACCGATAAGCTGCAGAGTACGTTATTGGCGCGGCCTATGACCTGGCTTGAAGAGAAATCCGCAAGTCTAATGTTGTAATTGCGGTCTATAAGTATGTTACTGGGCTTGACTCCAAGATGTACAATCTCGTTCTATTTGAGAAAGCGAAGTGCATCGACCAGCTTGCAGAGGATAGTTAGTTTCGTGCGGAGGCTCATCGTCAGAGCAAATCGTATTTGTATTTGCTTGAGAGAGCGATACTGCATGAATTACATGAGAATGTAGTCACGAAGACTTTCGTCCTGAACCGTGAAGTATCGAGCAATGTAATCATGCTTCTTTTTGCCAATCAAAGAGATGATTTTCTTTTAGTGAGTCAATCGATTAATTGCGCAATACTCCGGGTGTGACTTCGAAAGCTCCAATAGGGCCTTCCTGACGAGTGGGACGACCACTTCTGAGGATGATCTCACCAGTTTAGCACTACCCTGCTCCAAAAGAGAAATAGGTGTGATAGCAAGTACCTTCCACGGCTGGAAATCCTTGAAGGTAGCGTTGGTCATAATATCCGAGGAATCTGGACGGGGTTTATTAGTGATGTAGCCACTCGTCTTGGTATTCTTGCTGAGTACTTCGATATCAATGGGGAGGTTCTTCGGTTCCTGACTGAACGTCCTCACATAGTTCATGAACGAACCCCTTTCCGTCTGCTATTGAATAACCGTGAGGTTGTTATAAGTATCAAGGGGCTGCATCAGCGCCTTCCCATCGTATTTCAACTCAAAGGAGCAGAGTGGAAGATACTTCTACAGGAAATTCATGGGCGTTGGATTGAATTGTTCCTGAAGTTCCTCCAACTAGACATTTTCGAAAGATTGAATCTCCTTTATGAATCCGCCACTGTACAGGATTCCCTGCAGGTTGCGTAGCAACGGTTACTTCAAGCTGTCGATTTATTATTTTAGAAACTCAAGGAATCCTCGATCGCAGATCCTTACGAATTCGTCCCGCACGAAAACTATGCTCCTAGATAGCCTGACCACTCCGCTCCTCAGCTATAACGAGAAAACAGCGGATGGCAAAGCAACATTAAGTCGGTTCATGTACGAATACATGAGCAGCTGCAGCTGTTTATTGAATACCGCAACGAAATGGTTTCGATGGAGGAGGCGCAGTGAGGTTGTGAGTGTGAGTTTTTCCTTATTTACTCTGAAAGTCACAGCGAGATGGTAGCCTTACTTCCGAATCAATTCATAGGCAGGGTCCCCCAGACTGTCAGTTAGTTGACATTCAACAATGAGATATTCTGGCTGCTGCCGGTGCATGCTGTTTCCATTAGTATTAGTTAAGTTGCTTTTGATTACCCTACCCATGTGAGTTTTAAGGAGCAAGCGAACTGCTCTATCGTATGTTTTGTTGAATTGGTTACTGTTTCTGGATGCTTATTGGGGCTCACGCTTCTCTGAGTTTAGCCGAAGAAGCAAGGACATTGTTTAATCATATATTATCAAGAAGCGAACGATTGTTGGTTGGCAAGGCGAACCATCGATGCCAGCGCATGGTCGTTCATCTCCATAATTTCCTTGCGGGAGAGCTCGAGGAGTTTTATTGGCTACAGCCTACACTAGCTTCGTCTGAAGATCTCAAGAAAGAATTGTCCCCGCTCGCTATAGAGGTTGTACATTAGATTCGGGTGCTTTTCAACAGCCTGAATCTCTACAAGCCAACGAATATAATGGCGGCCGTTGGGTCGTACGGGGCTGACTAAGCAACAGCTTTCGGAAACATAAAACAGCGATCGGAGCCTCTGACAGTCGGGCTCTTCGTTCTCGAAGAGTTGCTTTCGAAAGAGGAACTTGTAGGTACGATGTTTATTCGCAGCTGCCTTCGTAATGTAGTAGACATGCACTTCCACAAACTGTTTGGTAATCGGTGCTTGGAAGCACAGTAGAATGGCTGTGCAGGATTCGAATGGGACCTTAACAGCGAATTCTTTCTTTTTCTTGACCATCAGTCGTACTTTGACTCGAAAGAAGAGACGGCGGAGCCTTTCGAAGAACACTAGGGGCTGGTTTCGATATGCAATCTATTATTGCTCTTCAAACTAGTGAATTCGCTGCTCAATTTCCTGAATAAATGTCTGAAACTGCTCGTATGTGAGGGCTTCAGAGGGCTGCAACTCCTGCATTGCAGATTTCAGAATGTTGCTATACCGCTTGTCGAATTGACATGCCACTGTGGGCCTCTCGTAACTTTCGAAGTATATGGTCTCGGCTGCGGTCCCAAATAAGCATGAGACGAAGGATCGACGGTCTTTGCTGGAAATGAAGTGGAGTAATCCTTTATGCTGAGACGCTCTAAAACGTTTGCTGAGGGAACGTGAGCGAAAGACAGACTGAATTCGTAAGACGTTGCTAGTCAGATGGTCATAATTGAGCCGCTTCATTAATTTGTTCTGCCGGAATGAAATTACACATTACTCGAGCAACTTCGTCAAGCATTCCTCGTAGGGCTGAGAGAGTTGGAGTTCGATCTTGACTTGGGTGGTGCAAGTGAGTGAGTCAATCCTCAGTAGTCCATCCTGTTGGTAGCTTAGCAGCATCAATGCACTGCGGGGAGGCTCAATGTTACTAATATCGTGTTCGAAGAATTCACTGACAAGCAGCTTCCGGAAGCATAGGAATTTTCTGAGGTAGACTCGAGCTCGAAGTTTTCGGAAGACACGACGGCACACCTAAACGATTGAGTGGTGCTATATCAAGAATGTGTTGAGAAGTGTGATCTTCCCTTGCCGAATGTGAATATTGTACAATGGATCTCCATGAGAAGTCATAACATCTTCCACAGGGACGGTCAGCCGAAGCTATCGAAATCCATCGGATGGTTCCGTTGTGTAGCCATAAAGGCAAACTTGGCACTTGTCCACCTGCAGTGAGTGTTTCATCGTTAGCATCAGCTTCTGACCGTTGAGGGCTAGTTTTCGTTTGTAGAATACCTTCCGAACTTCTCTTTCCACTTACCGAAAGTTTAGCTTGCTCCGGATTTTGCCTCTGACAAAGTCCAAGAGCCTTCCCGAGCCGAAGACTCTCATGCAGCAATACCTCTGGTACTAAAGCAGTCCCTTGAAGTAGTCTCCCAATAGTAGTGCTGCACCTTTCTTTAACTATGGGTTGATTTGAGCTTACCTGAGAAGCTCGCATATCTCCACCCTCAAAAGCTCTCTGAATTAGGTGTCGGTTACTTGCAGTTGCGATGGTATTATTCCTCAAGCTCAATTTCCCTCATTTTGATAGCCTGTTCCTTTTGAGTAAGTGTCTCCTCCTCTTCTTCAGCAATTTTCCTGAGGTTAGCGCAGGCCTTCTCAAGCCTAAGAATCTCCTTGTGTTCCTGATTAATGAATTGCTTCGGATGCTTTATCAGCACCCGTTGTTGCACCTTTGCTTGCTGGCGATGATAGAACATCGAAAATATATTCGGAGTTCGACCTTCGCCAGCATATGCTTGATGTCATTATATCCAGGAGGGAGATCAAATAAGCCTTCATTTATTTCAGGAGTGTATCTCGAGATGCTCATTGCAGATTATGCTCGCCACTACTGAATTCTCATTGCCCAGTCGGTCTGTGGTAGATGTTAATCGAGATCGAGCGACTTGTTATTATTCAACCCCAATTTCATCATATGCTTGGTAGATCCGATGGACAACAAAGCTTCCTTGAGAACCGGACATCAGGCGATCGCTCACGAGGCTTTTTCGGCATCCTATACGAATGTATGTGTCCTTGCATCGCAAAGAGCAGAATGTATGCCGAGGAAAGATAACCACCTTCCCCAAACATCAATATGGTCAACAACCCTTCCAGCCGAAAGGAGTCGGAGGCTCTCAATGAAAGCAACTAGCTTAATCTGAGCAAGAAGTCCAGTGGCAGCAGCCCAACCCGTCCCGAATCCAAAAGAATCAAAACATAGTTTACCCGCTCAACTATAGTGAACAGTGCGACAAGCCAACGATAGCTCCAGTAATTCTTCGAGAAGCGTCGCTCAACACACAAACTCAATCTCCTTCCGGTGAATACTCTACAAGGAGAAACACTTCATTGCATCGGTGAGAGGCAGTACCGAATGCTGGTGAAGGTATCTGTCAAGAAGGTAGCTCCTCCGAAACACATTCTCGAACGAACGAGACAGCTTTTGGAAAGTAACAACAACTCTGGCAAGACCATGTTTTCAAACCCGAAACGCGACAATTTCTGGGCAAAGCGTTATCTTCTATTCGACAAGTTCGACCTCGGTATCAAACTCGACGAAGAGTCTTGGTTCTTAGCTATCCCTGAAGTAATTGCTGAACACATATCCCTCCGTATAAAGTGCGCGACTGTGCTTGACGGGTACTGCGGAGTCGGTTGTGCTTCTCTTAAATTTGCCAACACTTGCCATACTGTGCTTGCCAACGAGAAGGAACACATAAAGCTTGAATGCTTGGAGGCAAATGAGGTTGTGTATGGAGTGGAGAACATCACTAATCTTAACTTCGACTTCTTGGAACTGCCCGAAATCAAGGCCGACGTTGTCTTCCTTGCACCACAATGCCTCAGAGAGTTCGCTGAACTTGATGAGGTGGACCCAATCGAGCACTACTCACCTCCTCTCGGAATAGTCTTTGAAAAAGCTTTGAGCATAAATAACAACATCGTCCTGCTGCTACCGGCCACCATAGGTATACATAAGGTGGCAGCGCTGATGGCGTAGACCCTAGAAAAATCACCAAGAGGTAAAGGGTCTTGCTCCATCGAAATTGAGAAGCTGTACTTCATGAATTCCCTGAAGTACTTACTCGTGCTTTATGGTCCCTTGGTCAACAAAGAAGTGACACTGAGCGATGAGCTCAACTATATCTACAAGATGCTCAAGAACTCAGGAGAGGGAAACTTCTAGCATAAAAAACTCATCAAAGAAATCCGATAGAGGCATGGGATGGTGGCACTGCTGCGATACATCCACGATTACTGTGAATCATAGACCGTTGACGCTCCTCCGTCTGAGCTTGTAGAGATTTCTAAAGATAAGTTCGCAGATTTCGTTCAGGCAAGACAGCTGGTGCCTGAAGACGTGATGCTGCAATTGGCCAAGTACCATCTCAAGAAAGTCAATCGCGAACTAAACCATCACGAAGAGTAGAAGTGCGATGTAGAGCATAAAAGTGAACGAACACAATCGTTCGTAACCAACGAATAGTCAAGTTCCTTCAGTGCACATGAGCATGGATCTGGCATTCACAAGACAGCTCGAATGACAGTCCAGCTAACTACCAATCACACTCCCGAATAATGATCAATGATCCTTACAATCTTAGCCTATCTATATTCTCATGAAGTTAGTGTACAACTGGAGGATTCTGCCAAGGCCACTACCCATCGATGAACCTTTACGAGGCGTGGTTGATGTACCGATTAGGAGACCAATCAATGAACTGCTAGCTAACGATTCGGCAGTGACAACAGTAACGACACTCAACCTTCACAGCCCCCTTGTGCCAATCCTCTTTGCATATAGCATTCACGAAGGCGAGTAATATCAAATCGACGTTGAGGCTCGTATTGAAAAGAAGCCACTGAGAGTGTTGGAGAAGAGGCAGGAGTAGGGATGTTATCTCTACCTTTTGGTGAAGGTGATGGATCACGAACTGTATGACCTGCCATTTGAGTTACAACTCTTCATCAAGTATGGACTACCGCAGTCCACTGAACTCCTCCGATGTATGCAGAGCAACGAAGTTGGAAGGTTCGTGAGGTTACTGAGCACTCGATAAACAACCCTCCACTCTCAATTCATTTACGAGAAGATCAAGAAAGAACTATGCGTTCAATAGCCAATGGAGGTGCTGTGCAAGCTCGGTGAAGGGTATTTGCTGTTTTCGCTGACTAACAAAGAGTAAGTTACATCCGTTTCCGAGGAGGAACCGGAGGAATTTTCCCCCAGAAAATTTAAAGAGTAGGAAAGTTTCGAAATGTCCCCAAAGAAGCAGATCAAAGCACCAGCAAGTAATGCTCAGATTGTAGTGGAGTCAATTGAGATCATGTCGTGGTTGGCGACTGGTCGCCACATGAGTTTAGTACGCCGATTACCTTTAGCATATAGCAACGAACCCTTCAAATTGGCACCGTAGTAGACCTTCAATGTTCTCTTGCGTGTAGATTTAGTGGGAAGAGAGGTGCACATTCCCTACCTGGTGAAATGGCGTTGGGACTATTCTCCATAAGTATTTGGTATGCTCAAGTACATTATACTGGAAGAGCATTAATGACAGTTCATTGCATGGAGCATACTAACCAGAGGCTCCTTCGATTTAAGTTTTATTCACCGTAAGCGATGCATAAAGAGAGCCGTAGCCAGAGGTTACAGCATCCGTAGGTCATTCGACAGATAATATCGCGAGTATAGAACCAAGGCAAACCAAACCGACTGAGCAGATAGCTGGAGACGATGGTGGGAAGAAATACCTCAACTCGCAGATGGCGCTCCATCAAAAGGAAGTACAATGTGAATGACAAGCAAGCGACGTGCATGCCGAGCGAAGTAGTGCTGCGTATCAATATCAAGGAACGGTTGAAGAGCGAGGCGGTGTTGATACGACACGAGAGGATAAAAACCGAGCTGATAGAAAGACTGAGCACCCCGAAGGAGTTGCCTCCAGCCTTCTTCAACTTCAGCAAACGTAACATCAGCTACATTGAAAGCCACCAACAGTCACCAAAACAGGCCAGTACTCCGAAACATTCGAAGGAAAAAACCTCAAAGTCTTATTGGGACTGTGAATTCACAACACACAAACATCGACGACGAATCCTGACAGAACACCCGATAATGGAAATGTACAAATCTACTTCCGACAATGTGGTGAGGAGTGTACGATCTAACCAAAAGTACGACGGGCCCTTCGATTGGTTTGCAAGCTTCGAGGATTTGCATCCGTACTGACGAGTTGGAAATTTTGAAAGAGAGTATCACCGAATTGACTTTTTTAGCCTCGCCAGAATGTTATCCTCAAGGGGTTGCTCGTTATCGGCGACGATGAAAGGCGAAAAGGATGCTGGATCGAACTGCCGTTTTTTTCTAAATTAGCTAGCAATTGTACAATGGTAATTTCTTAACGAAACTCTGTAAGTTTTCCATAGCGTCCTTGACGAGCTTCAGCCTAGCAGCTTCAAGTGTCTTATTGCCGGCGCAGTCATGGGTGGGACAGCTGGGCAAGTAACCGAATTCTCTGCTGCTGATCACAACAAACAGCTCCTTGCAAAGGAATTCGAAAGCTGCCTTTGCTTCGATCAAACCTTTTAACTTATTCTCGATATTGTTCCAAACAGGCACCATTTCTTCGTAGATCTGCCGACAGTCTACCCCTGCGAGGAATGCTTTGATCTTGAAGTCATCTCCAAATGACAGGTTGATACGGCCTTTGTTGACCGCTTTTTCAGCGAAGTACTCCCGGAAATATCGGTACAGACTCAAACTTGACTTGTTCAGAATAATTCGCAATGGAAGGATATCCAGGAGCGGCAGTCGATCCCGGAATTTGCTTGTTGGCAGAATCTAGATCTTGAGGATGGATTAGGCATCACCACCGATTAACTTTCTCCAGCCAGTACGCCTCGAAAGCACATCTTCCTTCCTCAGGAACTTTTTCTTGCTGGGAATACCTCCGCTTATCTCTAGCTTTCTATCAACCCCGCTGGTAATACGACTGACATCCGCTAACATCAGGCTTGTGGAGCCACAGTTGATCTCAATAACACTGCCACCATCCACAACCACCATCACGAACTCAAACAGTAGCGAGTAGCCACTGAACTTGTTATCCTCGTAGTCACCAACTTTTACAAGCAAACCACGGTCGAAACCTTTATCAGTTCCGAACTTCCAAAGGTCCTCCTGGTCTGGATCCCACTCAGCTTCCAACGAACAAATTGAGTCTTTGGACCGTTCCTGTGAATTATCAAAGAAACTCACGTAGACAGTCCGGCGTAGGATATTATTGCGTGGAATCACAGTCTCAAGGGGAATGGGGATACCCGTTGCCTCATCGAATCTAATTTCAAGTGCCAGCTGGTTGTATCTCGATACCCTTTCGAGACAGCTTTTGGTAGGATCTATGGCATTGACGTTCGTGTAGAAGTAGTCGTTGTAGAAGAGCCCACTGCTGTCGAGCTTTGGCCGAAGACTGGTGGATGGCATCAAACTCAGCGATCTCATACACTGGAAGCTATACGCAATGGTAAAGCAGCTGGATAGCTTCGAGAAGGTAGCTTTGATGTCCTTGATGGTGATTCGCTTGAGAAATCGAATCTTGAAAAGTGTTACGCGAATGGTGTTTCGTAACTTACTCGTTGATACGTTAGCGACCTGCTCCAGGAGCTACTCGATGTTGATACGTCCGTCTTTGCCCAGTTCGATTGTTAGCTCTATTAGTTCATTTTCGGTGAGAGTTACTCCGAGCTTGGCAAGTGCTGCCATCAGCTGTGGTGCTTCCAAGCTACCGCAGCTAAACAGATCGGCATTCCTCAGCTCCCTCCGCAGCATATCCACGATTTCCTCGAAGTTACTCAGTTGGGGGAAGGCACTCCTCGCTAGAAATTCTTTGAATTCTAAAAAATCTATCGAGTTGCTTCTATCTTTGTCGATATCCTTAAAAAAACCTTCGACCTCCTTGCTTGTCATGTTCAATCCGAAGGCACCGAGCAATTGTGGCAATTCCTCTTTGCCGATGCTACCACTCTTGTCTTTATCTGCCTTTACGAAGACATCTTTCAGCTCCTTTTCGAGTTCGGTAGGAAATTATAGTTCATCACCACCCACCTCACCCGATTGGTGAAATGCAGTACGAAACGCCAGGAGCGAGATCTCACCTTTGAGGGGGTTCATGTAGCTGAATATCTGTTCAATCATCTGCTTGGAGATGTTTCGATTGATCTCCTCGCACTTCTCAGTAAAGTGCTCCAAGCCTATCAAATCCTTCTTGCCGAAGAAGAAATACGGCATGTCAGTCACTGCTGTCTTCTTGGAAAACTGGTTCATGAGTGTCCGAATGTGCTACCGAATGAGCGCACCATTCAGCTTCACTCGCTTTTGACCAGATATTTGTTGAGAAGTCGAAATATTCGCTTCCTTAAAGGACGAAGCAAATACTCGTGGTGAAAGTGAGGGCTGTTCATGAGGGCTTGAACTACCCGCAAGTTCTTTGAGTTCAACAATACTAACAGATCCATTTTTGCAGAGTGTCTGAGCTAGAATATCTGCGTACTCCTTCTTTATTCTGTACTTGGCTACCAACACTTCTCTGAAGTCCTTCTCGTCAAGTTTATCACGGTGGGCATACTTCTCAAGTTCTTTGAACCCCAACTTCGAGAGGTTCTTAATCAGCTATTGTTGTGCCTCTCGCTCCTTCTTTCGATCCACCCGCATAGATTCAGTTCGTCGTGGTTCCTGTTATTTAAGATTACCCCACATACCCTTTGGAGTGCGTGATTCCTGTTGAATAGTATCCTTCATTCCTCCCCAACCAGCCTCTTCCGATTTATCAGTTGTGTACTTCACTTGATCGTCGTCGATATTTGGTCTTCGCCTATAACCATAACCATCATCGGCCGGTCTATTCATAAAGGAGATGTCCTATGCTGCTTTTATTGAAAAACCTCTTCCAATATCGTCAGATTCTTTCCGGAAAGTGGTCGGCTTCGAATCTCTCTTTTTGCTTCTGTCATCGTACGGATCTTATCCTCTCCTCCTTCCAATAGTATCATCCTCTTCGGAGCTTTACCTTCTGGGTTGTTTGCCTTTGAGTCCATAGGATTCCTCTCGTTTAGACCCTGAAGCCTTTCGCTTATCTAACGGATTTTCTCGTTCAAAGTTTTCTGAGTATTCTTCTTCCTACACCACTTTATCCCGCACATGCTTCGGACTTTGTTCATTGTTTGTATGCAGAGTCCAGTTTTCATCGTATTGAGGCCCATTTGGGGTCAACGACTTCTTCTTCTTCAGTTCAGGAATATCATGATTTTTCTTGGAGTCTTCTTTAGTTGACTGTCGTTTATTTTCCCAATTTCGTTCCTGACTCCTTTCCTCGCCTTGCTCGCGACTGAACTTCTTTGAGGGTTTTGTCTTGTTTTCCACATAGCCCTTTTCTAGTATTTCGATCAATTCGCTCCTGTCAAGCTACTTTCCACAATTCCAATACTCCCAGACCATGGCGATATCATCGTAAAATATCTGAGAATCCAAAGACTTGGAAAGAAAGGATTAGAGACTGGAGATCGTCCACTTGTTCTTGTTACGGCCAGTTGCCAGAAAGTCATCGACTGAGCATCTTCGAACCTGCATGAATTTGCGCAGCAGCCCAACAAGAGTGGCTGACTTGGCCTCGGCTTAGTTCTCATCAAGGGAGTTCAAAAATAGTAGCAATTGAATGAAGTTGATCCTCACTTCCCTTTCGCTGCTATCAAACTGAAAGTTTTTGGTGTACATACTCACAGCTCCTTTTTTAACTTCCACACCAAGGAATTTCAATGCTACCTAAAACTCCCGAAAGGAGAGAGAAAACCGGTGTTCAACGTCTTGCTCGAAGAAGATACTCATAAGGTCTCGTTTTTTACTCTTCGCTGCGAGTTCTCTGAGAATGTCATTATTCTCAACTTCCTGTAGAATCTTTTATTGCATGGTGAGTTGCTTCTCAGGCTCCTTTATCGATATGCGAGGCTCAGGCTTCTTTTCCGCCGCAGTCTTTGGAAACAAGTCCTTGTTGGTGGTTTCATTTTTCTTAGATTATTGTCGGCGGGCTGGTTTCTACTATTCAGGTTCATCTTCTTGCTCATACGACTCCTTTTCATACTTGGTATCGAATAATCGTGAGACTTCGGTTCGGGACAGCGACTGATCATCCTTCTAGTCGAACTTCTTCCAGATCTCGTTGAGTTCTGAAGAGGTAAACCCGAGCACCATCTAGTCATTGACCAATGCGAGACTTTTGGAATCCCATTTGGTACGTTTACCGGATAAACCCATTTTGAAGACTCTTTCGAAATCTCCATCGTACTGCGCTTTCATGATAAACAGTAGCGTCAGCTTGAATAGTTGCTCAAGAGCTCCCACGTAGAACTGTTTGAGGAAATCGATGTACTCAAATTTATCTCGCTTGCAATACTTCAGGAAGAGCTATTCACAGTGTTACATGCTTAAGGTAATCTTTGCGTGTTCGAATACTGCTTGGAGCTAGCCTGTGGAGCCGAACTGCAGGTTCTTGCTGCGATCTTGCTCAAAAAACAACTCGGCTACTGTTGTTCTGTTGGCGGTTGCGAAGTCTTTCAGGTTTTACACGTAAACTGACTCTGAAAACTCCTTGAGGCCAGTGAGTTTCTCCTTCAGTTCCTTTTCCGAGATGGTCTGCGAACCATCTTTGTCAAATGCCTTGAAGAACTGCCTGAGGTCCCTCTCATGAAATTCAAGCATTTCGTCCTTATTGATTTCGAGAAGAGAGTCGATAGTCCAGCCATCTTTATCCAGTTTATACTTCTCGAAGAAATGACTGAAGTCTAGCAAATTGATCTTGTCAGTGAGCACCATTTTGAAAAGATCGGTAGGCTTCTCCAACTTGCTGTCTGCTAACAACACAAGGTATTTAAGTTTCCTGTCGGCTTGATGTTCACCCGGAATGCCTGCTCTGCTCGACCACATCTGCTCCAATGCCTTCTTCAGCTTGTCTTCAGGCATCCGGATCTTGTCACGGATCAGCTTATCAATATTCGACTCGCAGACCCATCGCATTTTTGGGTCATGGTCTCGGAAGAACCTAAACAGTGACATGTTGGGAACCCTCAATTGCAGTAGCGTCAACATTTCGGTCAGTTAGTTCTCGTAGCTGGCTGTGGCTGGGATGTTCTGACTACTATTCATCAAGTTCTTTTTTTGGTCAGTGTTGAGAGTACTTTCCAGCAGACTGCTGTTTGGCTCCCCCAGGGAAAAGACTTTGAGAAATTCCTTGAAGGTCAAGTACTCCCTCTTTTCATCCTTGTTCCACTGGCGAATAACTGTTCTGAGTTGTTCAGGAATTATCTCAATTTCGCCAGAGTCTAGCAAAGCCTTGAAGGCCGAGGCATTCCAGAATTGCGCTCCCTTGCTAAAATTCTCGAAGAATTCCAAGGGTTTGTTGAAGTTCTTACTAACCAAAGTGATGATGGCCTTAATGACCTCATCGATTGGATACACCTCCTTGAGGATATTGATGTAGCGCATTTGGCTAACAGTCGTGAAGTACTCCCAGAGGTTTACTGTGGCCTCGAACGGCAAGTTATACCCATAATTGCCCTCCAACACGTTGTTAAAGCTTGCCAATGATGCTAGATGGAATTCCAAGAACTCATCCACACTATGGAAATTTTAGAGTGTTCGTTGACAGCTCTCTTTGCTCGCTCGAATTCGTTAGAGTAGCTCATCAAGCTAGGGCAGTGCCAGTGCATACTCGCTATCTACAGTAAACACTCACTGTACTCATGAAAGACTGGATTCGGATCTCCTCCTCCGGTGGGTTCTCGAACTGTCCTGAAGTACCCAATGTTTGGCTATTCTTGAATCGCTTGTAAGCTTCTCGGGAGTTGCTCGGACTAGCTTAGATAAGGCCTCGTACAAAATCAACAGCCTCAGCGCCGTATCGTTTGGCGCAACCGTCGTATGTGTGCCTCAGATCTGAATTTTTCTCATTCCCTGGTAACTGCTCATAGATTGTGTTGATGCGTTGCATACTCATCATTTCTAGAGCGATCACACCCAAGGAGTAGATATCACGCTCTAGACCTAAGCCTGCCAACTGGTCGGCAGCTACGCAGTACTGCAAAGATTTTTGCTTATCGAAGGTTACGCCGAATCCCTTTGCGTAGTACCTGTTGATACGGCAACTCGGTAACCCACATTCAGACACTTGCCAACCTCCCTCTTTGTAAAAGATGTTGCTGGGTTTGATGTTCCCATGATGAAAACGTTGTTCATTCAGCTTCCAGACCATATTGAATAGGCCCTGTAGGAAACCTTCGATGAACCGTTTACTTAGGAACGCCGACTTTTCCCGGTACACTGTCAAGATCTTCTGTAGGCTAATTGGCATTCTTGGTTGCAAAATCAGCAATCGATGACCTGAAGCCTCTTGCCGTATACAGAACAGTTAGGGTCGTAGTGTCAGCGGAAAGCTACTCATGATCAGCCTATGAACCTTCTCGGCTTCCGCTTGAGGATTGACCATTCCCACGGGAAGTTCCACAGACTTCATAACGTAGTTTTTGCCGGTGGTGGCGTGCTGCACCACCATAACCTGCCGTTCGTAGTGAAGTTGGTCCATGACCTTGTAGTCTTCAAGAGTGAAGGTGGGCAGTTGCTTACGACCCAGCGCCATCCCAATTTAAATATACAGATAGAGTTAATCATCGACCGTGCATTGCTGACCTCCTTTACGAATAAAATTATAGCATGCTCGCCGATCCTGACCGATCCAGCAAGCTCTCCGTCATCTCGGACGTGAGTCGCTAAAGTGATACCTACGGTGACCAACCAACAAATTAACAACTCCTGCTGCTAGTCGAGCAGCTCCGAATCGAAAATGACCGGCTTAAGAGATAGCAACGTTTACAAGAGGAAAAACTTGCACTATGCAATCAGCAGCTCAAACTGAGCTAGCGACCCGAGCTTCAAGAGTTCTTTTAGTTACAGAATGCGAGCTTTGAGCTGAAGACCTAGCTAAGCACCCTGAAGATTGCTCAGATGGAGTAATTGAAGCGTGTGCATCAACTACATACGAAGGAGAAGAACAAACTGCACACTGAGTTCGAACAACGCCTCAAGATCAACAAGTAAGCCTACAATCGAGAGCTCAACGACATTAAGTTGATGATCAAGAGCAAAGGTGATGAAAGAGACATCATTAAGGAGCAGCAGGAAAAGCTCGGGTTATGTCTGGACGAAATCAAGAATCTTGAAAGGCAAAACGACGAACTACGAGGAAACAACTTCGAGCTAAAGAAGGAGGTTGAAAGAGCTAACACTGAAATGCAGGTAATCAGGGACAAGCAGCAGCACAACGAACAACGCCGTAATCGTCACGAAAATGAGTAAATGCAGGCCATGGAGGAACGAATCTCTATCAAGACCGACCAAATCCGAGTGATTCAATCCGAGTTGAATATCCAGAAGGACCTAACAGTAAGACTCGAAGGCGAGAATCAGAGACTCAGAGAATCTCTGCAGTAAGCTGAGCAGGAGCTACAGCAACATTAAAATCGTTCTGTCGGGAACCGACCGAGCAACCAACCCGACTATCAGCACCTCTTCCTGGAGACTAAGAAGCTGAATGAATCGTTAACTGGAGAGGTATAACGCTGCTACCAAATGATCCGAAAACTGGAGACCGAGCAGTAGGAACAAAGTCGCATCAGACTGAACACTACAAACCAGAACAGTCTCAGACACAAGACTCTGGAAGAAGAGTGCTTTGAACTCAGGAAAGAGCTTTCAGACGTAAAGATCAAACTGGCGAATGCAGTAACTGAGAACAGGTATCTACAAACAACAGTAGAACAGATGAGAAACGAAAAACAACTAAGCAAAAGAAACTCACTTAACAGCCAGGGATAGGGCAACTCCCAAGTATAGTTAGATGCGTTGATTCGAGACGAGGCTATGAGGAAAGAGCTTGCCGTAAAGGATGAATAGCTGACCCACATGATGAACGAACTCGCCGCTAACAGGTCTGCAGTCGAAGAGCTGAGTCGCAATGTCAGCATACGCGACGAGACAATTGAACATCTTCGTAGCAAGCTTTTGGAGGTCCAAGCAATGAATATGTAGCTGATGCTGAATAGCCGGCATTCAATTCAAGCCAGTCCTACGTAGACTTCGGAAGAAATCGCGAGTTTACGTAGTGAAAATCAGCGATTCAAGGAGCAGTATGTCAGTCTCACTCAAGAGGCACACAGAATGATTGAGGAATCAGAAGCGAAGGTCATCCAGGCCAACAACGAATTGGAGAGACTGCAGATAGACCTTCAGGAGGTGAATAGTTGGAATCATCAGCTACAGGAGCACGAAGCCAACTATCGGCAGCAGCGAGATGCAATTACCTTATAAAAGAATGAGCTTGCAGTTGAAAGGAACATCTTTGTAGAGAAAATCCAACAGCTGCAGGAATAGAATGATACCTACAGAAGAGCCTGTGAGAAGGTGCTTGAGGATCGAAATCAGCTCCATGCCCAGAAGGCACAGCTTGAAACCGAACTCAGCCGCATCAAGGAGGCAGTTCCACGGCACATTGAGGAGAAGGTCAGCTCAGCTGAGAAACAATCAGAAGTTCTGCTTGACAAGATCGAATAGCTGAAGCGATCCCTTCAGAGTACTCGGGCTTCGAAGCAGGAGGCAGAATAGAAGCTGAAACTGTCGCAGGATGAGCAAGCACTCCTCGAAGAAAAGATTGAGCTGCTTAAAGGAATGAAGGCTGAGTCTGAAAAACGTGCTAAAGAGGCTGAGAGTGTTGCCCAGGAGGTGACTTTGAAGCTGACTAAGCAGCAATCCTCTTCGGGGAAGAACGAAGAAGATAACAAAACCCTTCGACAGGAGCTCGTTGCGCGTAAGAACGACTATGACAGGCTCATGCACGAACATCAGTAATCAATGACCACAAACGCACAGCATATTAACAACCTCGAAAGCAAAGTGAAGCAACTGCTGGTAGATATCGCAGCTCAAAAGAAACAGTACGAGGATACTACCAGACAAATGTTCGATGAGCAAACATAACGCTATCACAAGCTGAATGACAGCACGCTCAAGCTGGAAAGTGATCTCAAACGGTTGAGGGAGGAATCGCAAGTTCATCGTGGGGAGGTCGCGCTCGTCAATCGCGAAAAAGCCGAGTTATTTTCCAGATTGGAACGTACCCGACAGCAGTTATCCGACTGCTAGGACCGCCTCTAGCAAACTGAGAACTAACTGTCAGTTTCCATCTCGAAGCAGGAGCAGCTTGAAGAGTACGTCAAGTAGCTGGAACTGAAATGCAATATGACCGAGGAGATGAATGCTCAGTTGCAGCAACAGCAGGACCTCACAACGAGCCAGCTGACAACTAACAACCAGCAGAGCTACCTGAATGTGCAGAACGAGCTGCATTCAGTGAAACAAACTGTCGAGTCTCTTTCCAAAGGCATGCAGGCTATCGAGAAGTAGAAGACCGAACTCGTTCGAGAGCTTTATAACCTTCGGAAATCAAATACTGGAGATGTTACGTTCTCCAGCGCCTATCCCGTCACTATGAAGCGTGAGAGTACAGTGGCTGGCCCAAATGCAACCTACATGTACTTTAAACCGCCAGTAAACGACTACACCAATAGAACGAGCAACATCGCTTCATCCCCTTTGCAATTTGAACAATACACCGAAAGTGGTTCTCGAGTCGCCCCACCATGGAGAACTTCCCAGATGATACCTGTCAGGGACACAAATTCACCTTCACTATCCAAAGTGACTGAGACAGCTCAGCGCCGACCGAACTAATTCATCAAGTCAGCAGTTGGGCAGCATCGACCTTCACCTTCATCTTTCAATTGATACCAAATCCACACTAGCTAGCAAACACCCGTAGTTATCTCAATATGGAAGGTAAAGTTAACTCGAACTATCACTTAATACTCGCCGATCAAAGTTGGTCACGCACCTTCATGTACTCCTCGTAGTTGGCCAGTGGGTCGTAGTCATCGTCAGGTTCTTCCTCCAAACCGGAGTCCTCGGACGACTCATCCTCCATCACATCGGGAGGCATGAACTCTTCGTCCTCGGTCTGACGGTGTGGAGTTGCTTGTGGAGGGCGGGCAAATGGGTTTACCCATTCAGGGTTGTGGGTACTTGCAGATGGTTGCGCGAAAGGGTTGCTGAAACCGTAGGATTGGGGTTGCCCAAAAGGATGTAGGTTGTTGGATCCATTCATCCCTCCGAAAGGAGCTCCGAATGGTTGATTGGCGAACTGCTGAATGTTTTGATTGTTGGTCTGCTGCTGAGACTGGTAGTTGAAGGAGCATGGTGACGAGTAAGAGTGCTGCTCGACAGGCATGCCTTGCTGGTTCGGCTGGTTGGTATTGGCTTCTTCCCTTTCCATTTGAAATATTATTGATGCTGGGCGCTCAAACCCCACACTTATAACTAAAAAGCTGTAGGAGTATGGACCGAGCTCGATTGCTGGTAAAATTCAGACCGGAAGGGCAGTTCGAGATCGGTGCACACCTACTGAAGATACTGAGGATATGGGGAGCCTTCGAGCTGCTGCTGATTCCACTGAACTGCCTGGCGAACCTGTCAATGCACTTCCACTACCACCAAGTAGCCCAATGCTTAAGCAGATCCTCACGTATGAGCTGTGGAGTTCCGACGAAGTGATAAATGCAAATATAGTTGTGCTGCTGTCTCTGCTCTTTGTGGCACCATATATCGTGTACTACTAACGAGAAAAGCCAGGTATTGTGGTCGATCACTATCTCACCCTCGCAGTGACGCATTGTCTGACGGTGCTGCTCTACAACTGGCAAGTTCAGTGGCAGTTCGCGTTTTGTTTGCTGGTTGCCAGCTGCTTCGCCTCCATCCTCGGGTATGGCCTGGCTCTGAAGTACGATCAAGATCAATTCATCGCGCTGGTGAGCGGGCTGGAGAAGACGCCACGGAAAGCGGGTGTTGTTCCATGCGAAGAACACAAGAATCTGGTGGAACCCCACGATGAATTCATATCTGTGGAGACTCTTAAATGAACTAAACTGATTGTGGCGCTAGCTTATTTCATAGTACTCTGCTGCAAATTGCGAAAGTAAATTAAGGCGCTCTCACACCGCGGAGTAAAAAAATGAAATACAATTCAGACTACCCTTGTCGGGG
>ERZ724508.418-NODE-418-length-30619-cov-5.217314_pt1 | contig 30619 bp, 19 predicted proteins | sample MGYA00376041_ERZ724508 | MGnify/ENA primary metagenome ERZ724508 (study PRJEB28724, sample SAMN07190887) | wastewater metagenome | isolation source: effluent of sewage treatment plant in Hong Hong | place: USA: Christiansburg, Virginia | collected 2016-03-01 ...
AAAAAGTATTACTGTAGACGGAAGTCTAAGTTCTCAATTTTTAACAGGTTTGTTAATGGCTTATGCAGGAGCCTCCCTAAATCCCTACAAAGGAGGTAGTTCTAATGGTCAAGATGAATCAGTAACTATTACAGTTACAAACCTAAAAAGTAAACCATACATTGATTTGACTTTAGAAGTAATGAAACAATTTGGTTTAAATGTTCCGGTAAACAACAACTACGAATCATTCACTTTTCACAATCAACCAATTAACCAATTAACCAATCAACCAATTAACTACACTGTAGAAGGAGATTGGAGTGGTGCAGCATTTTTATTGGTTGCAGGAGCAATTGCAGCTCCCAATAGAATTTTTATTAAAGGATTGGATGTTTTTTCTACTCAAGCAGACAAAGCCATTTTACAAGCATTGATGGATTGCGGTTGTAGCATTTCTGTTCAGCCAGAAATAATAGAAGTTGGTTTGCCTGCATCGGGAATTGCCGGTTTAAAAGCCTTTCAGTTCAATGCAACAGATTGCCCAGATCTGTTTCCACCATTGGTTGCATTGGCAGCTTATTGCAATGGAACAACAGTAATAGAAGGGGTTAGCAGATTGGCTCACAAAGAAAGTAACCGAGGCTTAACCTTACAAGAAGAATTTGCAAAAATGGGTATTGAAATAATTTTGCAAGATGATTTAATGTTGGTTAAAGGAGGTACAGGCGTTAATGCTGCAATTGTACACTCACGTCACGACCATAGAATTGCAATGGCATCTGCTGTTGCAGCTTTACAAGCCAATGGGAATGTTGAAATTGAAGAAGCAGAATCTATCAATAAATCATACCCTAATTTTTACGATCATTTACAAAAGCTAGGAGCAACAGTTCAATATTCATAATTGCAAAGTGTTTGTTTGGTGGAATAAATAATTATCTTCCACGTTCAATCTCAGCTTATGAAAAAAGTGTTTTTGCTACTTTTAATTTCTGTGCAAGTTTGTGCACAAGATTTAAGTTATTACTTACCCAAGCATGTTGCTTACAACAGTTCAATTCCAACTCCAAAATCAATTATTGGTCATGAGGTTGGCGAATGGCATGTAACGCATGATAAGTTGGTGTATTTCATGAAAGCAGTTGCAGCAGCATCCAATAGAATGCAATTGCAAATAATGGGTAAAACCTATGAAGGTAGAGAGCAAGTTGCCCTAATTATTTCTTCTCCTGCAAATCTTGCAAAATTAGAAACCATTCGTTTAGAGCATTTGCAATTAAGTAATTCTCAGCAATCTGCTACTCAAAATATTGCCAATATGCCCGTTGTAGTTTGGATGGGTTATAGCATACATGGCAATGAAAGTAGTGGTTCCAATGCGTCTCTTTTAGCTGCTTATTATTTGGCAGCAGCTGAAGGCGAAGAAGTTGATAAATTATTAGCTAATACTGTAATTATTATTGATCCCAGTTTCAATCCTGATGGATTGAATCGTTTTGCAACTTGGGCAAATATGCACAAAAGCCAAACTCAAGTTAGCGATCCCAATTCAAGAGAGTTTAATGAAGTTTGGCCCGGTGGAAGGTTCAACCATTATTGGTTTGATTTGAATAGAGATTGGTTGCCTGCACAGCATGTAGAAAGTAGAAATAGATTGCAATTGTTTCATCAATGGAAACCAAATATTTTAACTGATCATCATGAAATGGGAAGTAACTCCACTTTCTTTTTTCAACCTGGAGTTCCGTCAAGAGTAAATCCAAATACACCAGATAAAAATCAACAACTTACTGCAGCTATTGGTAATTATCATGCAAAATTCTTAGATAGTATTGGTTCTTTTTATTTTACCAAAGAAGGGTACGATGATTTTTATTATGGAAAAGGTTCAACTTATCCAGATATTAATGGTGGTGTTGGAATTTTGTTTGAACAAGCTAGTAGTCGTGGTCATGCTCAAGATACAGAAAACGGATTACTCACTTTTCCATTCACCATTCGAAATCAATTTACCACTACACTTTCAACTTTAGCAGCAGCAAATGGGTTAAGAAAAGAAATGCTTACTTATCAAAGAAATTTTTATAAAGATGTAGCTAAAGAAGCTGATGCTTACAATATTAAAGGGTTTGTTTTTGGCAATAAAAACGATAAAGCCAAAACCAATATTTTAGTGGAAATGCTTTTGCGTCATCAAATCGAAATATTCAACTTAAAACAAGATGTAACTGTTGATGGACAAGTGTTTACTAAAGATGAAGCTTATGTTATTCCTACCAATCAACAACAATTTAAAATTATAAAAACTGTTTTTGAAAAAACATTTGATTATAAAGACAGTTTGTTTTACGACATAACATCTTGGACAATGCCTCTAGCATTGGGACTTCAATATGCAGAAGTGAAAAACAATGTTTCAGCTTTAATGGGCAATAAGATTATAACCAATCCTACTTTGCCTTTGCTTACACATCATATAAAAAATCCGTATGCTTATATTATAAAGTGGAACGAAATGTTTGCTCCAAAAATTCTTTACCAATTGCAACAGAAAGGAATTATAGCAAAAGTTGCAACACAGCAATTTATTGCTACAATCAACAACAAAGAAGAAGAGTTTGGGTATGGAACAATTGTAATACCTGTATCTATTCAAAATAAAAATGGTGAAGCACTGATTAATTTAATTGATGAAGTGGCCAACAATACTGGTGTAGAAATATTTGCAGTTTCAACAGGGTTGTCTTCTAAAGGAATTGATTTAGGAAGTGGAAGTTTAATGAATGTGAAAGTGCCTAAAGTAATGATGTTGGTAGGCAATGGTACATCTCCAACTGATGTTGGTGAAATTTGGCATTTGTTAGATACAAGATTTAAAATTCCTGTTTCAAATGTTGATGTAGAAAGAATCAACAATATTTCTATAACTAAATACAATGTAATTATTATGCCATCTGGTTCATACAACACATTGGCTAAAGATGCACAAGAAAAATTGAGAACTTGGGTTAGCAATGGAGGAACATTAATTGCAACAGAAGATGCTGTGAAAGTGTTGGCAACTAATGGATTTACAAAAGTTCAATTTAAAAATATTGAAGGTAAAAAAGATTCAACTTTAAACATGCCTTATTATTTGCGTAGCGATGAAGTAAGAGCAAAAGAAATGACAGGTTCTATTTTTGAAGCAAGTATAGATATTACTCATCCTTTATGTTATGGCTATAAGAAACCAACAGTAAGTATTTTTAAAAGTAGCAATTCGTTGATGTTGCAAAATCCAAATCCTTATGATAGCCCTGTGTTATTTACAGAAAATCCATTGCAAAGTGGTTATTTATTTAGAGGATATAAAGATAAAGTTGGCAATACTGCATCTGTTAATATTGATGTTTTGGGTAGAGGGAAAGTTATTTCAATGATTGATAATTTAAACTTTAGAGCTTATTGGTTGGGCACCAATAAAATATTTATGAATGCTATTTTCTTTGCAGATTTAATTCGTTTATAGGTACAATTTTTTTGTATTTAATTGTGTATTTTTTAAAATAGAACTATGTTAAAAAGAATATTGATTGTTGTTTGTACACTTACGTCATTGTTGGTTACAGCACAACAAAAAAACCTAGATTATGATGCTGTGTTTAAAAACACTGCAATTGGAATTTATACACCCTTGCCAAGTTTTGTTAGGTGGATTGATAATGACAATGCTGTTTTTGCAGAACGGAAAGAAGGGAATAAAAGACCAACAGAATTTATTTTAAATATTGCTACTGGGGCTAAAACAGTTTTGCCAGATTCGTTACTTGAATTAAAACAAGCTGAAAAATTATTGGATGGTGCTTTGAATGCAACAAATTCGCCCAACCAAACGATGGTTGCTTTTACACAAAAAAACAATTTGTATATAAAGCAAGTAGGAACAAATAGTACAAAACAACTTACGTTTGATGGTAGCGATGTAATTTTAAATGGCTATGCTTCTTGGATTTATTATGAAGAAATCTTGGGCAGACAAAGCAGATACAAAGCCTTTTGGTGGAGCAATGATAGTAAGTATTTAGCCTTTATGCGTTTTGATGATACTGAAGTTCCTATGTATCCAATTTATGTTAATAGTGGTCAACATGGATATACTGAAAAAACGAGATACCCAAAAGTGGGCGATAAAAACCCAACAGTAAAAATTGGGATTGTAGAAATTGAAACAGGCAAAATTACTTGGGCTAACTTTAATGATAAAGAAGATCAATATTTTGGAATGCCCTATTTTAATCCCAACAATGAGTTGTGGGTTCAATGGATGAATAGAGGACAAGATGAATTAAACATTTTTCAAATTGATAAACAATCTGGGGCTAAAACACTTGTATACAAAGAACAACAAACTACTTGGATTGATTTAGACGATACAGATAGAATTGAATTTTTATTGAACGGGAAACAATTTATTTTAAAGAGTGACAAGAGTGGTTGGTATCAATTTTATTTACACGATATTTCTGGCAAACAAATTAATGCAATTACCAATGGCAATTTTACTGTTGGTTCTATTGTGAAAATTGATCAAAATAAATTATTTTTTACAGCAAGAAAAGAACATTCTGCACGGTGGGATTTTTATTCGGTACAATTAGATGGAAAAAATTTACAGCGACATTCATTTGGAGATTTTTCATTTTCAAATATTCAATTATCACCAAAAAATAATTATTTCATTGCGAATTATAGCAATACTTCAAACCCTGCAACATTGGCTGTAGTTGACTTAAAAGGAAATATAAAACAAGTTATTGGAACAGCAAAAGGTGAGAATTTCAATCAATATCAACTTCCTAAAAAAGAATATTTAACTGTTACAAGTACAGATGGGTTGTTTCAATTGCCCATTGTGATTACTTATCCAATCAACTTTAATCCCAATCAAAAATATCCTGTATTAATGAATGTTTATGGTGGCCCAAATGCTGGTAGAGTATACGATACTTGGAATACTTCACTTACTGATATTTGGTGGGCACAAGAAGGCTTAATTCAAATTAGTGCCGACAATAGAAGCAGCGGACATTTTGGAAAAGTTGGCATGAATTATATTCATAGGCAATTGGGTATTTATGAAATTGAAGATTTTATGGCTGTTGGAAAATGGATTAAACAACAAACTTGGAGCGATACATCTAAGCTGTGTATTACAGGAGGAAGCTTTGGTGGTTACATGACTTGCATGGCGTTAACTTATGGTGCTTCTGTATTTAATTATGGTATTGCAAACTCATCTGTTACAGATTGGAAATTGTACGATACACATTATACTGAACGTTTTATGGATACGCCAAACGAAAACCCAGAAGGCTATAAAAAAACAAGTGTACTGCAATATGCAAACATGTACAAAGGATTAATTAGAATTGTTCATGGAACATCAGATGATAATGTGCATCAACAAAATAGTTTACAGTTGATTGATCAATTACAAAACTTAAAAAAGCATTTTGAGTTTATGTTGTATCCTGGTGAAAGGCATGGAATACTAGGTTTGAAAGGAATACACAATAGAACTGAAGCTTATCAATTTTATTACAACAATTTGTTGAGCAAACCAATGCCCAATAATTTCTGGAAATAATTTTGTTGGTTTTTATTCCTTGCACTAAAGTGATGAGTAGGGGCTACTATTTTCTGTAAAACTCAGTTTTCTTCTATAATTATTTGAAGAGCTATGAATTAAATTTCTTTTTCGTCAAATTCAATTCCTTCAAGCTTTAAAGCATTTAAAACTGGGGTATAAATTTCTTTTACAATTGGTATATGCAAACCTGTTATAGTAATTTCTTTTTCAATAATTAATTTGGCAGCAATACCCAATGGCAAGCCAACGGTTTTAGCCATTGCAGTAATTAAATGATTGTCGCCTTTTAGTTCTAAGTAGCTAATAACTTTATGGCTGTTGTTGTTTAGTTCGTATTCAATTTCATGCATCATTACTACTAAATCTTTATCAGTAGGTTGTAGTGCAAGTTTTCTTTCAAGAATAAATTGTAACACATCGGCAGCACTACAAAGCCCTAAATTTATTGGGGTATGATCTTCTAATCCCAAGAAAAACAATTGTTGTAAACTAATATTTACATCGTGAATACTATTGGCCAAAAATTTTGCACTTTTATTAATATTAGAAGTTTGCAAATTTCCATTTTCATCTACTGTTAAAAATTCTTCATTACTTATTTCTCCAACTTCAGCAGCTTGTTCTTCAACCTTCATCCAGTTGGTTATTTCTTCCATCATTTCGGTGGTTAGTAATAATTTTTTATCCATCATGTCAACAATCCACTTTTCAAAACCATGCTTTTTAAAATGTGCTTGAAAGAAGTTTGCAATAGTCATATTGTTCGTATCGTACACTTTTTCTTCATTGGTGAGTTGTAAATCAACAATGTTTTTCCAGCCTGCAATAAATTCAGGATGACGCAAAGTGGTTCTCAAAAAATCTTGTATGTTTTCTAAGCCATACAAATTTATATAACCCAAAGAATCTCTATTGGCATAGTAAGCATATAAAACTTCAGTAGGCGTTAATATCGTATTTTTTGTGTTGAACAAATTTTTGTAATCAATTTCTTTAACTTGATTGTTGGATCTATAAATGGCTCCTGCTTTTCCTGCAAGAATAATATTTTTGGGGTTCCAACTAATTTTGTAATGCCAAGGGTTGTCGTCGCTTTCTGGAGCAATTAAACCACCACAATGCGATTTAAAAGAAGCAATATTTCCACCTTTGTTTTTTATTTCATCAATTAACTTCATTGCACTCATGTGGTCTATGCCAGGATCTAAACCCATTTCACATAAGAACAGTAAATTGTTTTCTTGAATACTTGACGCAAGTGCTTTTATTTTTTCGTCGATGTATGATGCAGTTAATAAATGCTTTTTATAAGTAATGCAATCCAATGCAATTAAATAATGAAGGGTAGGAGGCATCATTGAAATAACAACGTTTGCTTGCTCAATTAAAGCTTGTCTGCTATTGGCATCTTCAATATTGATTAATGTAGATGTTACAAAACTTGTTGGTATTACTTTTTGAGCCAATAATTCAGCATTCCCATCGGCAATGGTTACTTGCCATTTTTTTTCTTCAGTCAATTGTGATAAGTAATTAATTAAAACTGTTGCTGATTTTCCTGCTCCAAAAAGTAAAATATGATTCATGTTCAATACTATTATAATGAGTTGTTAGAATGGCAAACCAATGCCCAATTGAAATGCAAAGTTTTTAATTTCTGTTTTGCTACTATTGTCTCTTTCTTCACTCCATTTAAAATTTTTAATGCTCATCCAACCATCATTACCTGGTCGTCCTGGATCTTTTGCTTTATAAGCAAAATCTACACGAATTAAAAAATACGAAAAGTCGAATCTTAAACCAGTGCCAATACTTACTGCTAAATCTTTGTACATTCTGTTTAAAGAGAATTCTGCATTGGTATTGGTTGCATCTTTTTTTAAATTCCAAACATTGCCTATATCTGCAAACAACGCACTACCAATTTTAAAACTACCAATGGAAGCAATATTGAAACGATATTCGACATTGGCTTCCAATTGAATATCGCCAAATCTATCTCTAAAAGATGTAGAAGCAATTGTATCGCTAAGTATAGATGAGCCTAAGCCCAATTGTCTTAAGTTCCAAGCTCTCATACTGTTAGGACCACCAGCAAAATATTGTTTAAAAAATGGCAATGATTGACCATCTAAAGGAATGCCCAAGCCACCAAATACACGATACGCCAATTCACTTTTTGATAACTTTTTATTGAGCCTATATTCAGCTTCTAGCTTAATAAATTTGTATACAGTTCCTTTTTTGTCATAAGGAATCAAGTAATTGAGTAAACCACTTTCTTCAAAACCCAATCTTATTAAATGTGTGTTGTTCGGATTTTTTAAACTTGTTCTGCTTCTATTAAAATTAATTACACCCAATCCTAAACCAATTACATTGCCTGTGTTAAATGAATTTCTTAAAAAAGGATTTGCATCGAAAAGTTGTATTAAACCTGGCAACGTATCAATTTTATACAATTCAACATTAATCGGTTTCCATAAATATACATCTCCATTTTTTACTTGTCCTTCATATCCTAAACTTACATTGCCAGATCGAAGTTTAAAAATTTGAAAACGCTCTGTATAAACCAATCCTGTATTAATTAAGGTTCTTTTATTTTCTGCATTTCTAAACATTTTTACGTTCGATAAAAACGTTGGCATAATCAATCTTGGAAAACTATAATTATGCGATAGGCTGAATTGTAAACTTTGAATTAAGTTGCCTTTTGTTCCGCTTGTATCGGTTGCATTTAAAATATTTAACTCAATTCCTGCTCTTAAATTGGTGCTACTTTGTATGGCTTGTTTCCAAACATTTCTATTGTTTAAAGTAGCACTTAAACTTAAGCCCAATAAATTACCAGCAGTAAAATCGCCTGAGTTTCTACTAGTTTCTAAGTTATAGTTTGTTTGATATTTACTTTGTGGAATAAGAAAAAAATGTAAGTCTAACGAGTCTTTTCCAACTTCAATAATTCTACCTTCAATTTGTTGCCAAGCTGGAATTCGAGACAATGTATTGATGGTTTTTAAATAAGCATCTTCATGATAAATGCTATCTTTTCGTAAGTAAGTATGTTCTCTAAGTGGACGTAGTTTGAACAATCCTTTTTCTGCTCTAACAACTAAATTGCTTTTCTTGCCAATAATTGCATTGTCCCATTTCTTTTTAATTAAACTGTCTGGGAAATCAGTAATTTTTGTTTCGGGATAAAAATAAACGTTGTTCACATAGTACCTATTCAAAATACTTGTATCTTTTTCTGTTCTTTGTTTTATGCTAATATCCCATTCTGGTTTTTCCTTTCTTTTTTGATCGGCTTCTGTAATAATTTTAGCCAATTCAATTGGGTCAAGTGTAAGTTTAAATAAATTTTCGTTGGTTGTATCTACCAAAGCATAAATATGTTCTCTGGTAAATTTGTAATAACCATTTTGTCTAAACCACGAAACCAATCTATCCAACTCATCAGAAATTTTTTGTTTGGTATAGGAACTTCCTTTTTTTAGATACGTGTTTTTAAATTGTTGCATGGCAATATTTTGCAACAACGAATCTTTTAATGTTTGATGCGTTGTATCTACAAAAGCATAAGCAACAGAATCTATCTTAATATTTTTTCCTGGTTGAATATTAAATGCCACTGTAGTTCTAAGTTGATCTTTTACTGTATCAATTTTTACTGGAAGAACTTGCTCAACAGAAGAATAATAATAGCCTTGAGCATTTAAGTAAGCCAACATAAACCGCTTAGAACGATCTACATTTAATGTATCGTACAAAGGAGGATTTTTAGTAACATTAATAAACCCAAATTTGGTAACATTTCTAGCTTTTAAACTATCATCCCAATAATTATTCAGTTCTAGGGTCAATCTTTTTTTCTCATCTTTGGCAATATCGCCTTCAATATTAATTTTATTGGCAAAAATAAAAGGTTTGTTGGGCTGATAATTTTTTACAGTAGAACAAGATGCTACAAAAAGCAACAAAATAATTAGAGGTAATATTGTAACAGTTGATCGTTTAAATTGCATACACAATGGTAAGTAAAAATGAGTTCAAATATATCCAATCTTTGTGCCACAAAAAACAAAGACTGATAGAAGGTCTTTTTATTGCTGAAGGCCCCAAATTGGTAGAAGAATTATTGAACAGCAATTATTCAATAGAAAAAATTTATGCAACCAATAATTGGGTACAATTACATGCTACAACTTCACTAAATATTGTTGAAGTTTCTGAGGTTGAGTTAGAAAGAATGACCAACTTGCAAACCTCCAACGAAGTGTTGGCAATTGTACAACAAAAAAGCAATGTTTTTCCACCATTAACCAATCAATTGCACTTGTTATTAGATGGAATTCAAGACCCTGGAAACTTGGGTACAATAATTCGTATTGCAGATTGGTTTGGTATAAAAAATTTGTATTGTACACCCGATACAGCCGAATTGTACAACAACAAAGTAATACAAAGTACAATGGGTAGTTTTTGTAGACTGAATATTTGGTATGGAGATGTTGTTGAACAAGTATTACAACCAACCAAGTTGCCAATTTTTGGAGCAGTTTTAAACGGAAAAAATGTATTGGAATTTGGACAAATTAAATCAGGCATTCTAATCATTGGCAACGAAGGAAAAGGAATTAGAGAAAACATTTTACCATTTATTCAACAACCCTTAACAATACCAAAGTTTGGAGGAGCCGAAAGTTTAAATGCTGCTGTTGCAACAGGCATCATTTTATCGCATATTATCTAAATTGGATGGCTTTTACAGGCTTAATTTTTCGTACCAACAATGCAGGTATGCTTAATGCAAAAAAGCAAACAATGGCCGTAGAAATACAAACCAATGTTACTTGCCACCAAATTATTTTTACAGGAGCAACCGAAACATAATAATTGCTTTCGTCTAACGTAATAAAACCAGTATAATATTGCAATAAACAAATACCTACGCCCAACAACAAGCCAAATGCTATACCTGCCAATGTAATAATGCTTGCATGGTATAAAAATATTTTTTCTATGGTTTGATTGTTGCAACCCACAGCTTGTAAAATACCCACCATTCGTATACGTTCTAATACCAAAATTAATAAGCAAGTAATTAAATTAATAATGGCTACAATGGTCATTACAACAAACATAACATTGCGGTTTACGTTTTGAATATTTAACCAATCAAAAATATTTGGATAAACTTCTTGAATGGTTTTACTACCCCAAATGGTTGGTAAATCCAATGTTTCATTCACTTGCGTCATGGTGGCATAATCTTTTACAAATACTTCATAGCCGCCAATTTCATCATCTTTCCAATCGCTTAATCTTCTAATTAAACGAATATCGCCAATAGCAAAAAGTTTATCATATTCTTCAATTCCAGTTTTGTAAATGCCTACTACTTTTACTGGTCGGTAAGCAGAAGTTCCTTCTTTGGGCGAAACAAAAAATACCCTAATTGTATCATTTAAATGAATGGATAATTCTTGAGCTGCAGTTGCAGAAATAATAATTTCTCTGCTGTATAAACTATCTGTAAAATTTAACCAACGGCCTTGTTGAAGAAATTGATGTAAAGTGCTGCTATCGTATTCAGCAGAAATACCTTTTAGTAAAATGCCTTCAATGTTTTTATCTTTTTCAATTACTGCACTTTTGGTTGCAAAAACTTGAACTTGTTTAATTAGAGGATTATTTTTTAACGAATTTTCAATTGCAAAATTTCTACCAATAGGCGTTTCTTCGCTAACCAAAGATTTATTGATTGAATAATGTTGCACACGAATATGCCCCCAAAAACTAAATACTTTTTGAGCAACTGTTTGTTGAAATCCATTCACAAAAGCCAATGTAATAATCATTGCTGCTACACTTAATGCAGTAGCAGTAACAGATAATCGAATGATGAATCTTGAAAAAGATTGTTGCTTGTTAAAAGCAATTCTTTTTGCTATGAAAATAGAAATGTTCAATGGCACAATTTTGGCTAAGCTCAAAACTACAAGTATGCCAACCATAAAACAAATTGTATGTTGTGGTTGTGTACATTTACACAGTTTTTTTTCAATTAATAGTATTAACTTTTTTTAATGAGAAAATGTATAACAATAATTGCTTTGTTGTTTGTTTTAAAGGTACAAGCACAAACCGTTTTTACAGATGGCATTGTAATGCCAAATATTAAAACAGTGCAATTGTACCAGCAAAACAATCAAATGAGTTTACCAGTAATTAATTTATTGTCTAGCGATTTATTGGAATTGCATTTTGATGATTTAGATGGATATGTGAAAAATTATTTTTACACTTTTCAACTATGTAACGAAAATTGGGAAGAAGTAAATTTGAGTCCTTTTGATTATATAAAAGGGTTTACACAGAATAGAGTATCTCAGTATAGAGTTGCTTCAATTGCACTTACAAAGTATGTACATTATCAAGCAGTATTGCCAGAGAGGGGAAGTATACCAACCAAAAGTGGCAATTATTTGCTGAAAGTTTTTTTAAATGGCGACGTAAATCAATTGGCTTTTACAAAAAAAATGTATGTTGTAGAAAGTAAAGCAAATATTGCTGCACAAGTATTACAGCCATTTGATAATTCTAAATTTAGAACACACCAACGTGTACAAATTAGTGTTAATGCAACACAACTAAATCCCATCAATCCTCAACAACAAGTAAAATTGGTTGTAATGCAAAACAACCGTTACGACAATGTGGTTAGAAATATAATGCCAGCATTTATTAGAGGAAACATTCTTGAATACAATGGAGAACAAGATTGTTTATTTCCTGCAGGAAAAGAATATCGTTGGGTTGATTTAAGAAGTTTTCGTTATGAGAGTGAACGAATTGATAAAATTGATAAAACGAAACAACCGAATGAAGTTTTTGTAAAACCAGATGCTGCAAGAAGCCAATTGAGATACACTTATTTTAGAGATATGAATGGTTGGTATACAATAAATAGTACAGAAAATATCAATCCATTTTGGCAAGGTGATTATGCCAATGTACACTTTGGTTTTTTGCCCAATAATGCACAAGAATTTGTTGGAAAAGATGTATATCTAATTGGTGCATTTACCAATGGAATGAATGAAACCAACAAGCTAGAATACAATGATGCCGATGGAGTATTTGAAACAACTATGTTTTTAAAGCAAGGCTATTATTCTTATACTTACTTGTCAAAAGATAGTAAAGATAAAAAAGCAAAACCCGATGTTGGTTTAACCGATGGCAATTTTTGGGAAACAGAAAACGACTATACCGTGTTTGTTTACTTTCGTTCTTTAAGTGGAAGACACGATGAGTTGGTAGGAATTACAACCATTAATTCTAGAATGGGTAGGGGAGGATTTTAGTGTTGCTAGTAATTGTATTTGTAAAAGGTTAAGCTGTTTTCGTTGCTGAGTAAATGTTTAAAAACTGGATGTTGCAATACCTCTATATAATCCATTTTTTTATGGTTTATGATTATGCTTCTAGCTATTAATCTAATGCCATGACTATAGTCTACATACCAATTCACATGTCCTGAATATTCTGGTTGAATTGGCTTCCCATTTATTTGATGCCAACCATAAATAGCCACTTTATTTTGCTTTGGATAATTGAATATTTTGTTGCTTAACACAACATCTTTTTTAATTCCTGCAATTAATCCTTTCTCTTTTTTCCGTTGTTCTTCTATGATTACATGATGTTGAAACATTGTATTGCTGCTATCTCTATTGTTCAACATTGGTTGAGGTGCTAATTTTACTTTTGCTTGTTCATAAATTAAATCAACCATTTTAATGGTGGGTAAAAAGCAGTGAAAACTATCAGCAATTTTTTGTGCAGCCATTGGTGTTAAAGGAATACGAGCCCAATTTGTATTGGTGCCAATGCTTAGATAATCTGATGAAACATAAAATATTGCCTCATATTTTTTGCCTAAAGAATCTGTATAACTAGAATATACTGGCACAAAATGAAATAGAAATTTGGGCATATTGCCTTTTAAAATTGCATCAACAGCAATTGTTTCTCTTTCTTGCCAGTTGAGTTTAGCAACAGTATCATAAAACGAAGATCCTGTAAATGTTTGTGAAGGATTATTTACTTGAATGATTGTTTTATTAACCGAACATGCTTGAACTATAATTAACAGAAAATAATACAACCACTTTTTCATACTGCTAAAGTTAATTATAAAGTAGTTCAAACTTGCCTTGTTTTCAGCATAATATGTCTTTAAACAATAGAATGGTTATTAGGTTGAGCACTGCTAAAGCAGCATTTAAAACTTGTCGAAATCAATTACTATTGAAACTTAGATTTAAATAGTATTCAGGAAAACTTCAATAAACTCATATAACAAAGGCTGATAGCTTTTATTTATAAATTTAGCTTCAGTCGGCGTGGAATGATGGAATTCTACTTTGTACAAGAGCAAATTTCTTTTACCTTCAATGCTAAAACATAGTTTGTTATGAAAAAATTTTTTCTGCTTGCCATTATTTACTTTTTATGCTTTAGTGCAGATGCACAATATAATAAAACAGTAGCAAGGGATGGTAGTGGAGATTTTACTACGCTTCAAGCAGCAATCGATGCTTCACCAAGTAGCAGTGCAACGCCTTGGGTTATATATATTAAAAATGGCAAGTATAACGAAAAAGTTATTGTTCCAAGTACCAAACCCAATATTCAACTAATTGGAGAAAGTGTTGCCGATGTAATTATTTACTTCAATGATTATGCTTCAAGGCCATTACCAGGTGGTGGCACAAGTGGTCAAAATAGTGCAACAATAGTTATAAATGCAACTGATTTTGTTGCTTTAAATGTTTCTTTTATCAATACTTACAATTTTGATAGTGCTTATGCAATAGGGTCAGCCTCGCAAGCATTGGCAGTTTTTGTGAATGCAGATAGAGTTGCTTTTAAAAATTGTAGGTTTATTGGAATGCAAGATACACTGCTAACCAAAGGCACAAATGGTGCTCGTAATTATTTTTACAAATGTTATATAGATGGCATTGTGGATTTTATTTATGGCAATGCAGTTGCTATTTACGATAGTTGCGTTATTTATGCAAAAACAAGAACAGGAATTGGAAATTCTTATATAACCGCTGCCAATACACCACCAGGGCAAACGTATGGCTATCTGTTTCGAGATTGTGTAATGCCTGCCAATACGGGTGGCACATTATATGTTTTAGGTCGCCCTTGGGGTAATAGTAATAGTAGTGTAACTTCTAACACCAAAGTTGTTTTCTTTAATACTGCAATGAGTCATAGTATTAATCCTGCGGGCTGGGCAATTTGGGATGCTACAACCAACACATCAGTAATTACCTATGCTGAATTTAAAACTAAAAACATTAATGGAACATTGGCAAATGTTAGCAACCGTGTTAGTTGGAGCCAACAATTCACAAATGCCGATACTGTTGGTTACAACATTCCAAATATGTTTAATGGCTGGAACCCTTGCAGTGTGAGAACAGATTTTTGTAGTTATGCCAATCCAGAACTTGCCATATCTAATTTTAAAGGGGTAAAAAGTGGTAGCAATACTAATTTTACCTGGAACATTAGCTGGGCTGTAACTGGTGTAACGTATGATTTGTATAGAAGTATTGATAACAAAACATCTTATCAATTATTAAGTTCATCAACTGCTTTAAATGATACAGCCATAAATTTTGTAGGTGTAGATGGTGTGCCACCAAGTTGTACCTCTTATTTTTATTTTGTAAAAGCATCAAAAACTAGTTATTCAACTACTTATACAGATACAATTGAGGTATCATCTGTACCAACAACAACTACAAACACAAGAAATTTAATTAACTTTTTGCAGGGCTCAACTGCACCAAGTGCATCGCAAACATTTGTAGTAAATGCGGTTAATCTTTTAAACAATGTAACCATTACTGCACCTACAAATTTTGAGATAAGTTTAGATAATACGAATTGGAGTGTGAATCCAATTGTTTTAACACAAGTTGCTGGAAGTGTTGCAAATACGATAGTTTATGTAAGATTAAATGCTGCAACAGCCAATACTTATACTGGTAATATTTTACTTACAACTACTTGTTCAGCATCTACTATCACCGATAGTATAACAGTAAGTGGAGTTACCCAAAGCACCCCATTACTTAATTTTAGTGTACTACAACAATGGGATTTAACAACTGATAACAACGACAATGCTACTGTAAGAGCAATGGGGTTAACAGCTACAATACCAACTTTCAATAAATTGTATTCAAGTAATGGCACACAACTAACCAATATTCCTGCATACTCTACTCAATTTGGACAAGCATTTGGTGCTTCAACAAATGGTGATGGTTCTTGGGGTACAGGAAGTGGTGGCCCTGGATCTATTTTAAATAGAACATTCTATGAACAATTTACTGTTACCCCATCAACTGGATATATGGCAAGAATAGATTCAATTATTTTAACAACAGCATTTTACAATACATCTTCTGGAATAAAGTTAGCAGCTGTATACTCAAGATCAAATTTTGTAAATGACTCTTCTGATGTTACTGGAGGAATTGATAGAACAGGATTAACGCTTGCTGGTACAGCAAACGGTGGTTTTCTCACACCTGTTTTATTAAGTAATCAAACTGGTGGACCAACTGCTTCTTATTCTCTAGCTCTAAATGCAGGAGACGGTGTAAATATTGGTGTTGGTGAAACATTAACTATTCGTTTGTATTATGCATGTGGCAGTAGCAGTACAGGAAGATATGCAATGCTTAAAAATGTACAAATGAAAGGCACTGTTTCTCAAACAGTTCCTCTACAAATTCTGAGTTATGAATTAAAGGTTAAAAATGACAAAAAAATTGAAAATATTTGGACAACGGCCAATGAAATAAATGTTTCTCATTTTAATATTCAACGCAGTGTTAATGGAAAAGATTTTATAAATATTGGTAATGTTAATGCGAAAAATAAAATAGAAAATAGTTATTCGTTTATTGATGAAATTGGAAATTTGGAATTGGGCACAAAGTATTTGTATTATAGATTGGAAGCAATAGATAAGGATGGAAAAGTAAGTTATAGTGTAGTAAAAAAAATTGAACTAAAAGGGTTGAATGCTGAACTTACAATATATCCTAATCCAGCCACAAGTATTGTAACCATTGAATGTGCCAATGCTAATCAATTATTAATCATTGATTACTTAGGAAGAACAGTTAAACAGTTCAAAGTATCAAGCGAAAAGTTAATAATTAATACTAAACAATTTGCTAAAGGGCTTTACACCGTTCAAATTATTACAACCAATGGTGATTTAAAAACCGAAAAATTAATGATTCAATAAAACTTGTTTGCTTGATTCATTTTATTTCATTTTCTGAAATTTTTCAAAGGGTTTAGTAATTGTCTTGTCCTGAAATAAGTTGACGATTATTCGTCACTTAAATTTGGACAAGACAGTTGTAACCTTTTCAAAAAAGCAAAAACCCACTCCTTTTGAAGTGGGCTTTTACTATCGTCTATTAATCTATTGATTATTGACTAACCTTAATATCTATAAGCATCAGACTTAAATGGTCCAAACTGAGGTATACCTAAGTATGCAGCTTGTTCAGTAGATAACTCATCTAATTCAACACCAATTTTAGCAAGGTGTAAACGAGCTACTTTTTCATCTAAATGTTTAGGTAAAACGTAAACTTTATTTTCGTATTTGTCGGTATTTGTCCAAAGTTCTAATTGAGCCAAAGTTTGGTTTGCAAATGAATTACTCATTACAAAACTTGGGTGACCAGTAGCACAACCTAAGTTTACTAAACGACCTTCAGCCAAAACAATTACATCTTTACCATCAATTGTATAAATATCAACCTGTGGTTTAATGGTATCTTTTGTATGACCATAGTTAGTGTTTAACCAAGCCATATCAATTTCAATATCAAAGTGACCAATGTTACAAACAATGGCTTTGTCTTTCATTAATCTGAAATGTTTTTCAGTAATTAAATCTCTACAACCACTTGCAGTAACAATAATATCTGCTTCAGGAATTGCTTTAATCATAGGTTTTACTTCAAAACCATCCATTGCAGCTTGTAAAGCACAAATTGGATCAATTTCAGTAACAATTACTCTACAACCAGCACCTTTTAAAGAAGCTGCAGAACCTTTTCCAACATCACCATAAGAACCCACAACAGCAACTTTACCAGCCATCATAACGTCTGTAGCTCTACGAATAGAATCTACTAAACTTTCTTTACAACCGTATTTGTTATCAAATTTAGATTTTGTAACACTGTCGTTTACGTTAATTGCAGGCATTGGTAAAGTACCTTTTGCCATTCTTTCGTATAAACGGTGAACACCAGTTGTAGTTTCTTCAGATAAACCTTTAATGTTGGCAACCAATTCTGGGTAAGTATCTAAAACAATATTTGTTAAATCGCCACCATCGTCTAAAATCATGTTCAATGGTCTGTCTGCACCACCAAAAAACAATGTTTGCTCAATACACCAATCAGCTTCTTCTTGTGTTTGACCTTTCCAAGCAAAAACACCAATACCAGCAGCAGCAATTGCAGCAGCAGCTTGATCTTGAGTTGAGAAAATGTTACAAGAACTCCACTTAACTTCAGCACCTAAGGCAATTAAAGTTTCAATTAAAACTGCAGTTTGAATGGTCATGTGTAAACAACCAGCAATTCTTGCACCTTTTAAAGGTTGAGTTGCTGCATATTCTTCACGAATACTCATTAAACCTGGCATTTCTGCTTCGGCTAATCTAATTTCTTTACGGCCCCATGCTGCAAGGCTAATATCAGCTACCTTGTAGGGTAAGCTAAAATCGATTGATTTTGATAATGTTGACATTTGATTAATTATTTGAATTGCAAAGATATATTTTCAGAATAAAAGAATGTAATCATTCAATAATTTAGTATAAATGTATATTTTTAAGTATTATTATAGAATAAAATTCTTTTAAGCTATGGCTACAACCAACCAAACAGAACAAACAACTACTACAAATTTCAATCTCGATAAAATTGATTTATCGATTTTGGCTTTATTGCAGCAAAATGCTAGAACTACTGTAAAAGAAATTGCAGAAAAAGTACATTTAAGTACCACACCTGTACATGAACGAATTAAACGATTGGAAACAAATGGAATAATTAAGCAGTATGCAGCCTTAGTAGATTATGGAAAAGTAAATAAAGGATTAATGGTAATTTGTTATGTATCGCTAAAGCAACATAGCAAGAATGCAGGGCTGAAGTTTATTAAACAAATCAACGAATTAAATGAAGTAATTGAATGTTACAATATTTCGGGTGAGTTTGATTTTATGTTGAAAGTTGTTGCTGAAAATATGGATGCTTATTATAATTTTCATGTAAATAAATTGAGCCAAGGAGAGAATATTGGCAATGTACAAAGTGTTTTTGTAATGGGAATTATTAAACAAACGCATGTGGTGGTTTATTGAAAAATAGGTTTGTTATTTTTACTAATTAATTGTTTATTTTGATTGTATGAAAGAAGACAATAGCCATTACATTATTGAGGGTGGGGAAGAAGGAAAAGCTAGGTTAAATGTACTGTCTGATGCTTTGTTTTCGTATACCAAAACTTTGCTTGAAAAGTTAGGGTTAAAAGAAAATATGTATTTTTTAGACAATGGTTGTGGTGGTGGAAATGTAGCTTTAATGGTTGCAAAAATGGTAGATAAAAATGGAAAAGTAATTGGAATTGATTTCGATGAAAGCATTATTGATTTATGCAAACAAGATGCTGTTAAACAACAAATTTTTAATGTAAGTTTTAATACACAAACTGCATACGAATTAAATTATTTAAATGAATTTGATATTAGCTATGCACGTTTTTTACTATCGCATTTGAACAACCCAAAGTTGGCTTTAGAGAAAATGGTTGAGGCAACAAAACCAGATGGAGTTGTTGTAATAGAAGATTTACAATTTAGTGGTCATTTTTGTTATCCAACAAATGAAGCTTTTACTACTTATATGCAATTGTATTCTAAAGCAATTGAATTAAATGGTGGCAATGCAGAAATAGGGCCATCATTAATTGAGTTGTTTAAGGAAGTTGGGTTAACCAATATTCAGTTTGAAATAATACAACCTGTTTTTACAAAAGGAACTGGTAAATGGATGGCATACTTAACACTAGAAAAAATTAAACAAAAACTAATTGCAGCATCGTTAATTGAACTTGAAGCAATCAATACTTTACTACAGCAATTAAAACAATTTACAGAAGACGAAAACACATTAATGAGTTTGCCTAGAATGTTTAGAGTTTGGGGTACAAAAGTGAATTCATAAAATATACATTTCGTTCTTATATACTTTGTCCAAATGTAATTAAGTTATTATCTGGATCGAGCATAGAAAACTCTTTTTGTCCCCAAGGCTTTATTTGTAAACTGCCATTCGGATGTATAGATAATTTTTTATCCATCATCTCTTGGTACAACTGTTCAATAGCATTTGTTCGAATATAAATTTGCCCATAATTTTCTTTAGGATTGAGTGTTTGAAATTCAAAAAAATGAATTTCAATAGCATCTTTTAATACCATTAAATATCCCTCAAAATCACCAATTTTTTTAAACCCTAATTTGGTTATATAAAAATCCTCTGTAACAGTTTTGTTACGCATGGGTAATTTGGGAAGAATATGTGTAAGCATAATTATAAAATGATTTTATATCTATTTGCTTTCTTTTAAAACCATATCAATGGTAATTGCAGTTGCAACTATATTTATTTTATTTTGATCTTCATTAAAAGAAGGATGAATGTTTACATAATATTTATCGGCCGATGTAAAAAATTCTTTCATGGCACCTGCCCATTTTTTATTGATGAATCCAATTTCATTTCCACCTGCATCTTTTATACTAAAATTCCAAGCTTTCCAATCGCCAGAAATTTCACCAATTAATTCTTCCGATGCATTTAAAATGGTAAAACGTGGTTTTAAAAAAGTAAATTTTTGTTTTATGTATCCAACAATTTCCTGATTGCTATTGATGATGGTAATTTTAGACATCCAAAAGGTCCAACCACGTTCAACACTTACTAAAAGGTTGTCGTTTGTATCTTTCAATTCCAATAAAAAAGGCAACATCGCTTTATTAAGTAGTAGTCTTAACACTTTATGCCAACCACTTACACGTTGTTTAATTGCTCCAATTTGAACGCCTAAATCGTTGTAAACTTTATACTCATTTTCAAACTGTAAAAAAGTAACTTTTTCATCAATCAGATATTCATTGCACTCGAAAAATTCTGGAAACAAGCTCGACATATTTTTTATTTAAATTGTAAAGTGAAAGTAAATAAAACGGATCCTTTAAAAAAAATATTTTTCCTTCTATAATTTCTTTTTATCTTCTCACTCTAAAACGAAATGCTATATGATAAAATTTAATGAACTAAAAGTGGGCGATTATGTAATTGCCGAATATGAAGGTAAACTTTCGGAAGGTGAAGTAACAGATTTGAATGGCGATGAAAAACAAATTGAAGTTACCACCGATGTACAAGCTTTTTGGTACGATTCAGAACATTTACATCCTATTCCTTTAAGTGATGAACAATTAATGAGACTTAGCTTTACTAAGCAAGATGGAGAAACAGCAACTAAATACATGAAAGGTTCTTTTAGAATTGTGTTGCCACATACAGGTGATTTTTCTCATATGGAGATGTGGTATAGAGAAGATAAAAGGCATAATCCAGATGTGCATTTTGTGCACCAATTACAAAACCATTATTCAGATATGGTAAAAGTTCATTTAACCAGAGATCCTATGTAATTTTTTTTAAAAATTGTATAAATAAAAGCCCGATTTGAATTTTCAAATCGGGCTTTTTCGTGTGGCTTTTTAAAGGCTATAATTACATTTTAAGTTTTATTTTAAATTCAACTCTTCTGTTTGCTTGGCGACCAGCAGGATTGTCTTTTCCATTCACAGTTTCTTCTGCAATTGGGCAACATTCGCCTTTGCCAGTTGCTTTCAATTTATTGGCATCAACACCTTTTTTCAATAAATAACTTAAACAAGCATCGGCACGTTCTTGGCTTAGTTTTAAGTTGTATTCTGGAGATCCTAATTTATCTGTATATCCTAAAATTTCTAATCCTAAGTTTTTCTCACGTTTTAAAATACTAGCTAAAGTATCTAACATCACTGCTGTTTCTTTTCTTAAGTTGTATTTATTAAAATCGAATAAAGCAGTTTGCTCATCCAATGGTTCAGGTTCTGGGTTTGGTTGTACAATTGGTGTATCTTTTGGAACTTCTTTTTCAATAGGTACTAAACACAATAAAGCGTTTACTAAAGTATCGTTATCTGGTCCAATAGTTACATCTCCAGTATATGATAAAGTGCCATTGTTGTAATCTGCTTTACTAGCATTAATGGTAGCTGCTTCAAAAGCTTTAACTTCAAAAAAGTATCTACCATTTGCGTCAGTACTTTGAGCAATTACATTGTTTCCACTTGCTTTATCAACTACTGTAATTGTTGAATTGGCTAACGGTAAATTTGTTTTACAATCTTGCACAATACCAGTAACAAACTTTTTATATGTTTTATTAATGGTGTACAATTCTAAGCAACAAGCAGAACCTCTGTCGGTACTAATGATTGCATCTTGTAAAAGTTTTATTGTACCCTTGTTGGTAAAATAAATATCATCTTTTACTGAGTTAACAGGATGACCTAAATTAACAGGCGTTGAAAAGCTAGAAGGAAAAGAACCTTTACTTTCAAACAAATCAAATCCACCCATACCAACTCTGCCATTACAAGCAAAAATTAATGAGTTGGAAGCTGCATTGTAATAAGGAGCTTCATCATCACTTTTTGAATTTACAGTAGCACCCAAATTGGTAAAAGAACCTGGCTCACCATCACTGTTTAAAGGAGCATACCATAAATCGTATTTTCCAATTGTACCAGTTCTATTTGAAGAGTATACCAAGTATTTACCATCGCCACTTACAAAAGGTTGCTTACTATTAAAACCTTCAGCATTTACATTGCTTCCAAGTTTAACTGCATCGCCCCAACTACCATTTTTATTTTCACTTAAATAAATTGAGGCTGTGGTTTGATTGTCTTTTTTAATCCATCTTGTAAAATAAATTCTCTTCCCATCTGCTGTAATACTTGCTGCACCTTGTTCTGTTCCAACTTCAAAAGGCAAACCTAATTTTTGAACTGTTGCTCCTGATGTTGAATAAACATTGTTTACAAACGGATTTTTATTTTTACCAGTCAATACACTACTATCGGCTCTTGAAGATGTAAAAATTATTTCATTATTTGAGTATGTTGCTGCATAATTAGAACCTACAGAGTTTGAACTATGCTTTCCTAATTTGTAAGCATTTGCACCTGTTTTTGCTAATTCAGCTTGAATGAATTTGCAATTTGCCAATTCTATAGTTGCTTGTTCGCTATATTCATCTTTCGTTTTATAACTATTTAAAAAGCTTTGAAATTGTTTTTCAGCTTCTGCATATTGATCTTTTGCACGTAAGCAAACTGCATAATGATATGCAGCTAGGGGATAAGTAGCTTTATCGAAATTGATTGCTTGTGCGTAATATGGTAATGCTTTACCATAATCAGTTAGCTTTCTATACGATTCTGCAATTCTATAAATTACTTCATTGTCGTTTACAGCACCAGCAGTTGCTTTTTTATTTTTCTTACTAGCAGTATTTGATTGAACTGTATAAGGTTCGTAACCAGAAGAGGAAGGCTTTTTTTGTTGTTCTAAATATTTTTCATAATACGTTGCAGCACTATACCAATCGCCTTTTGCATGGTATTTATCAGCATTTCTTTTGTAATCGGCCACGTATTGTGCCAATGAAATTGAACTGCTCATTGCAAAAAGAACAATTGCAAATAAGCTTTTGAACAAAAATATATTTAAGGGCTTTTTCATGTTTTTTTATTTGTGTACTGTGATAGTGTTGGTGTAATAAATTTCCTTTGTTATAAACGTGGACAAATGAAATTCTTACTACTTAAATCTTTTGATTTTCTTCCAGTGTATGATAAAGAAAATTCAAAACTATTCACAGAACCGATGTTTTTGCTCAGTTGAGAATTGTTAATATCGTAACTTAATCCAAGTGTAAAACTTTTGTAATAAAATCCTACAAAAGGCACCAATGCATCATCAAAACGATAATTGAAGCCCAATAAAACATCTGTAACATCACTAGCTTTTAATTGACCATAAGCACCAATCATTTTTTCTTCTGAATTGCCCTGACGCAAGTACAATACATTGGGTGTAATGCTTAAACTTTCGCTTGCTTTTATTTTTACACCACCATGTGCTGTATAACGAATAGGGAATTTACTTACTACTGTTCCTGAAGTTAAAAATTTATCATCGGGTTGTGTAATATGTGATGCAGAGAAACCTGCAAAAATGTTGGCTTTTTTATTGGGAGAAGCATCGTAATACATAATGCCTGCACCAGCGTCAAACACAGTTGATGTTGGGCTTGCAAAAATATCGGTGGTTGGACTGTTTGGATTGTATCCAGTTGCAGAAAACCATTGATCGCCCAACTGAAATTTAGAAGTATTGAAACGTCTTTGCACCATTCCTCCTTGTAAACCAAATACCAAACGTTGGTCTCCATTTACACCAAAACGAACTCCAGTATATGCAATTGATGCATGAGCTGTAGTGTACGTAAAACCACCATTACCTGCAGTTTGTTGTAAAACACTACCACCAAAGTTTAAATTTTTATTGGTTACAAAATCTCCAGATAAACCAATTGTAGAAAAACCATTTGCAATATTGCCCCACTGATTTCTATAAATGGCAGATACTCTATAATCGCCATCAATTGCACCAGTTAATGCAGGGTTTAACCAGGATGGATAAACATAATATTGTGAAAAATGTGGGTCAACCTGAGCCTTAGTAATAAGGCCTACGAAGACTGCAAAACATATTAAAATTATTTTTTTCATATACTTATTTTAAGAAAAATGAATTTGAATTTTTTTGATTAACGAATTAAGTTGATTGAACCTTTTTTAGTAACCACTTCACCATTGTTATTTTCAACTCTTAACACATAAATGTAAACGCCAACTGGTTGTGGTTTGCCTTTATAATTGCCATCCCAACCGCCAGCAATATCATTGGTTTCAAAAACTCTTTCGCCCCATTGATTATACACTTGTAAGTTCATTTTAGCAATGTAATTACCATATACTTTTAAGACATCATTTTTGCCATCGGCATTTGGCGTAAATGTATTTGGTACAAAAATTCCTACATCTGGTAATAAGGTTTTTGCTGTACCTATACCTGTTGCATTTTGACAAGCTAATGTACCCAATGCTCTTACACTAATATTAACTGTTTGATTTGGAATTAATCCATTTACCACATGCAATAAACCTGTTGAGCCCGATGATGGAGTTATATAAGCACCACCATCAACTGATACTTGATAACCAGATGCACCAGTAATTGCTAACCAATTAAACTGAATACTATTGGCTGTTATGTTTGAACTAGTAACAACTGGAGCAGCAAGTATTGGTAAAACAGTAACTGCTTTAGTAACAGAATCTTTACAACCATCGGCTGTGGTCACCAATAATTTTACAGTATAAGTGTTTGCTATAGCGTATGTTTTTGATGGATTTTGTGTTGTAGCATTGCTATTGTCTCCAAAGCTCCACTGCCAAGCATTAATTGAACCTCCACCACCAGTTGCTGTTGAACTATTGAATGTAATAGGTGTTGCTAAACATACTGGAGTGTTTGAAGTAAAGTTTGATGTTGGTAAAGCAAGCACTTCAACAGTTTTAGTTACATCTGCATAACAACCAAGAGAATTAATACTTCTAAGTGTTACGTTGTAATTTCCAACTGTAGGTAGGTAACGAACAGGGTTTGCAACACTATCAATTGTACTGTTGCCAAAATTCCATTGCCATTTTACTAAAGGAAAACCTTGACCATTGGATGCATCAACAAATCTTGTAGAGTCGCCTAAACAGATTCTGAAATTTTTGTTGTTGGTAAAGTTTGCAATAACACCATCTACAACAGTAATATCAAAAATATAATCTTTTGCTCCACTACATCCTGTTAAATCAGTAACATTGGCTGTTACTTTAACAGTGTAAACCCCTGTTGCATTAAATTTATACAATGTAGGTATTGAATAAACATAAGCTGTTTTACCACTAACTATAAAACTACTATCGGCAGTTGGAGCAACTTGTGTAACGTTGGAATTACTTGGCAACAAGTTAGGGTTGTTATTAAAATTCCAAACCAAACTATTTATATTTCCAGTAGCATACGGTAATGTAACTCTAAACTTAAAGTCTACATCTTTACAAGTCTTTCCATCTGTACTAATGGCGTAAGGATTTTGTACGTATAAAGTTTGTGTTAAATCTCTTAATTGTGTTCCAGCATTGTAACCATAGCTTTCTCTTGGAGGGTCGCTATTTCTACTATTATTATCACCATATCCATAAGCAATTGCATTAAAAGGTTGTGCTGATTGAATTATATGCTGACCAGCTAATAATATATTGCCATTTAAAGAATCTAAAGTTGCATACGAAAAACTAGGATCAGTATGTGGCTTAAACTTACTAGCCATATTTACACCATCTAAGGTAAAGTTTGCAACACCAGATGTTGGAATAATTACGTTAATAAAATGGAATACAATATCTTGATTTGCTGACGAATATAAAATTGCTTTATTAATTGCTTGTTCGACTGGGCTAATAAAAATCATTTCTGGATCGCCATTAAATCTTCCAAAATTAGCAGTTGGTTCAGGGTTAATACAACCATTGCTCGATTTAATATATTGAGCAACAGTAATAGGTTTATCTGCTGTAATAACCAATGGAATTGAATCTTCAACCTCGTAATAAAAATTATTTTGTAAAGTAGCTGGATAAGTTGAAGATGGTAAACTTGCTCCATTTACGCTTACAATTGTTGTAATATCGCTAACACCAATTCTATAAATATTATTTCTTACAGTTCCTTCAGTTCTGCTAGTTAAGTATTTAGTACCCCAAGCTGTTTTCGGTATTGCTTGTTGAAATAAATTATCGCTACTAGTTCCACTACAAGGTGCCAAATCTGTTCTACCACTTCCAGAAAATACTGCAATCTTTTTGTTACAGTCAATTGATTTTACTTTAGAACCAGTAAAATCACTGCCTTGACTTCCCAAAACATTATAGACTTCACCTTTATTTAAAATAACAGTAAATACATTTCCTGCAATTAATCCACCAACTGAATTATAGCTAGGCGTAATTTCAATTGCAGTATTGTCTTCTTTAGCAATTACAAAAAAGAAATTGAAAGAAGTACTATTTTGACTAGAGTTTTGAGTCCAATTAAATGTATTGTATTCTGTACCCCAAGTTGTTGTTGGTAACAACAATGTTGCTGCTGATACGTAGTTTGAATAAATATGGGCATAACTTACAATTGGCACATCGCTCGTAATATGAATGCCTTTATTAAACTTACCTTCTTGATATAATTGAGCATATTGGCTACTGATAATATTAGGTAATTGAAAAGTAGTAACAGTATTTGCAAGTACTGTGATTGGCGGTGCAGTATAACTTAAACCTGGAATATTTAGATTAACAATAGCATCTTGTTCAGCTGTAAAATATAAATTCATTTTTTGAGGGCCGCCATTAGAATTAATGGTAGTAGCGTTACTATACATATCTTCATGGTTTGCATACCCAACCCAAAAATCTGTTCCTTTATTAGAAAAATCGTTTGGCGATTGTACACCTTTACCAGTTAAAGCAACACCAATTGCAGGTGCACCACCACCACTTATTGGTAGGGTAGCATTTAGTGTTCCAAAAACTGTTGGACTAAAACGCATAAACACATTTGTTGTTGCTAAAGTACCACTTGCATAAGGCAAACTTACAGATGCACCAAATGGGCCATTTATAGATAATGAAATTTGATAGTGAGCAGGTGCATTTAAAACAATATTTCCTGCTGCTGGTGTTAAAGATGCACCAGTTAGTGAAAAGCTTTGTGCAAGTGAATTGGTATTAACTGTTACATCTCCAAATGCCAAAGTATTGGGTAATGCAAGTAGTGTAGGGCTAGATGCAGGCGTTGTAAACGTTATTTCGTTACCATAAGCTGTACCAATACTATTTGTTGCATAAGCTCTTGCAAAATAAGTTGTATTAGGTGCCAATATAGCTAACAAGCTTGTGTATGGAGCATTGCCAGAACCATTTGTTGTTAAGTTATTAGCAATAGTTGGGTTTGTTGCTGTATTCCAACAAACACCTTTAGCAGTAATAGCTGCACCTCCATCAATAACAATTACACCTCCGCTAGTTGCACTTAGAGAATTTACATTAGTAGCAGCATTTGTTGTAAGTGTAGTAACAACAGGCGGTGCAGTAGTAAATTGTAAAACATTACTATACACTAAACCACCAGAGGTTGCTGCATAAGCTCTTAAGAAATAGGTTGTGCCTGCTGTTAAGCCAGCAATTGAAGCATTTATTGCTCCAGAAAAAACACCAGCACCTGCAGGACCATTTGTAGTTTTAGTAGATAAACTTGTATCGGGTAAAGGACTATTGCTTGTACTCCAAATAACTCCACTTTTAAATATGGTAGAGGAAGGTAATGGTATATTTGAAGCAATAGTGGCAGCTGCTATGCCAGTAGATTGCCCAGTTGAAGATGCAGTGTTTAAAACCAATCCCGGTAAAGAACCAGTATCAAAACTTGTTATAATAAGATCATCTAAAAAAATACCAGAACTAGATCCATTAAAAACTCCTACTTGACATGGCCCACTAAAAGTGACAGGAATATTAAAGGAGTGCATTGATGAATAACCTGCAGTGCCAGAACCTGGGAATGATTGAGTATAATAGGTAAATCCACCTAAAGTGTTGGTTCCATTGCTAGTATAAGTAGGTTGTGTTGCCGCTGTATTGGTATTAACACCTACAAAAAAAGAACCTGCAGGAGCCATCCAAAGAGTTAAAGAGGAAATTCCATTGTTTACAACAGGCGTAATTAAATAACCACTAGTACCTAATCGAAATGAGGTTGAAGCAGAATGTGCCTTATTTAATTTGGTATCACTAGATGTGGTTCCATTTGAATACCACCAAGTACCATAATTAGGGGAAGTATTTATACCACTAGATGTGTAATATACAGTATATGAAGTTCTTGTACTACTTGCTGCGTTACTACTACTACTAAAAAATGAAGATATACTTGCATTGGTAGTAAAGGCTGAGCTAGACCTTGCATTATTATAATAGTAACTCATGGTACTATTGGCACTTGTTGCAGTAATGGCAATAGCCCCGCTAGATGAGTTGGGCAAAGCACTCCAATCGGCCTCTTCAAAACCTTCATTAATAATTTGTGATTGGACATTGTTAATTTGACCAAACAATAAGTAAATGAGTAAAAGCCCAATGGTTTTTGTGCATTTAAACAGAGAGAATGACAATTTCTTCATACAGCAGTTTTGAGTCTATAATAAAAAATAACAACACATTATGTGATGCTTTAATTAAAAAAAAGTTTGTGAATTCTGGAAAAACCAGTTATTGTACAGAGGTAGTTAAGCAGATAAAAAATTGAAAAAGTGGTATTTCAATCTTTTCAAAACTACACAAATCCAAACTGATTTTTTTATTTTTTTTTTTAGCCACCAAAATTTGAACAATTCTATCCAATATTTTTTGAATAGTTGACTTTAAACATCTTCTTTCTATGCAAACGATACCAATACACATATCTTTTAGGCGAAAGTTTTTCATTTTAAATTAAATGTTTAACATAATTTTTTTTTGAGTAAATACATAAAGTATTAGGTTGCAACTTTTAAATAAATAGATTTTTAATTAAATAACTTCAATGCTAAAATTCTTTACCCTTTGCCTTTGTTTTTTTACAATAATTAAAATTGGATATACTCAAAAAATTACAGGAACAATTACCGAAAAAAATGGTACTATTTTACCACATGCTTCCATTGTAATTAAAGGAACCGCTAGTGGAACAACTGCAAACAGCAAAGGCGTTTATACTTTGCAACTAAAGCAAGGCAACTATACTTTAATTTGTCAGCATATTGGGCATAAATCCATTGAAAAAAAAGTACAAATTACCAATGCAGATATTGTTTTGAATTTTGAATTAGAAAATCAAGATTATAATTTAACAGGAGTTGTTGTAACTACAGGTAGAGAAGATCCTGCTTATGAAATTATTAGAAAAACCATTAAAAAAAGAGAAGAACATTTAAATGAAATTAGAAAATTTGAATGTGAAGTGTATTTAAAAGGTCAATTACAGTTACGCAATTATCCTAAAAAATTTATGGGGCAAACTGTAGATTTTGAAGATGGTGATACAAGCAAAAAGAAAATGCTTTTTTTGAGCGAAACCATTGCAAAATATGCTGTTGAAAAACCCAACGATGCAAAAGTTGAAGTAATATCAACAAGAGTTAGTGGCAATAGCGATGGGTTTGGATTTAGCAGCCCACAAATATTTTCTTTTTACGAAAACATGATTTCATTGGGTAGAGGCTTAAATCCACGAGGTTTTGTTTCTCCAATTGCCAACAATGCGTTGAACTTTTATAAGTATAAGTTTGAAGGAACTTTTTTTGAAAATGGGAGAGAAGTAAGCCGAATTAAAGTAATTCCAAAACGTAAATACGAGCCTTTATTTTCTGGCTATATTTCAATTATAGAAAATGAATGGAGAATTCAAAGCACAGAGTTGTATTTACTCAAAGAACAACAAATGCAACTGTTAGATACTCTTCACATTCAACAATTGTATGTTCCATTAAAAAATACTTGGGTAATTAAGCAACAAGTAATAT
>ERZ724508.419-NODE-419-length-30576-cov-6.155303_pt1 | contig 30576 bp, 43 predicted proteins | sample MGYA00376041_ERZ724508 | MGnify/ENA primary metagenome ERZ724508 (study PRJEB28724, sample SAMN07190887) | wastewater metagenome | isolation source: effluent of sewage treatment plant in Hong Hong | place: USA: Christiansburg, Virginia | collected 2016-03-01 ...
CGATGATGTGAAGATGGACTTGAACTCGTTATCAAGTTCGGCGCACTGTAACTGCGTTACCTTTTCAGGTTTGGGATCTGGCTTGGGCGGAGCTGTTGGCGCTGGCTCCATCTTTGCTTTGAGTTTATAATATTGAGATGGACTAGCTGTTCGTGACGGAGTAAAAACGGAAGGCAGCCCAAGAGAAATATAACAAATGGAAGTAGCAGAAGCAGATAGAGGAGCACTCAACCAACAGCACCGGTCAGAAACTGGATCGTTTTGCAGAGGGTTTAGTGAATAAACTCAACGATCCCGTCTACCAGATCGAGAACTCACTGATCAGTGAGCTTTCCGAGACGAACTACTGCTGCGTGTGCCTGTAAATGATGCTACCACCGTACAAACCAATGATGTTAGTGCCATGTGGACACAACGTTTGCTAGGTGTGCTTGGTCAACTCGAAGAAGGCGTCAAATATTCCGATTGATCGCTGTCCGACCTGCAAGACTCGCATCCAAACATCATCGCCCAACTATAGTCTAATGTCACTGATATCTCGCTTCAAGGAATCTCAGATCAAGATTAACAAGCAGAACACTGCTCTGGAACACAAGGTGAATGCAGTCATGAATAACGTGGAGACGTTGAGACTACGATGTTCCATCTTGGAGAAGGAAAGGAGGGAGCTTGAAAGCACCTTAATAAAGTAGAACAGGAACGTACAAGTTCTAGAACTGGTGCAGAACAAGCTGCAAGAGTAGAAGCGAAGAGTGAAGAAGTAGCTGGACGCACTGCTGGAAGAGGAGGAATTGCTGAATAGGCATATCGCCGACAACGAGCATAAACTCAAGCTGGCCCGCGTTGTCGCAGAAAGCACAAATGAAAAGTATGTCGTACTGGAGAACTCTTTGAAACCACTTCTTCAGGAGAAGTAGAAGGCCGAACTACTGGAGGTGGAGAAACTTCTGGGTAGCAACTGATGGATGTGTAGTTAATAATAAAAGGCAGTTATGCAGCGGCACACGCCTATTCATCTGAAAGAAGCACGTCTCCAGACAGAAAGCGCTGCTGCTGGCCGTTCGGCTCGCCGCAAAGCACCGCATCCTTCTGTCAATAAAAAATCCAAACCCAAGGCAGAACCGTTCAATTTCGACAAGTTCATGAACCGACTCAAGCTTGAGAACATTAAGACTGAAAGATTTGTTTCACCAAGCAAGACGCTTCAGCAAGTGTTCGATCGGGAGCGGAGGAATAACTCTTCGAAGTCACGCAGCCACCATGCCACCAAATCCATAGAAAGTAGGCATTGAATAATGCAGCTAGCCGTGACAAGTCTGGTGACACCTATCGGCGGACCATGAAGCAGAAGGAACGCAGGTCGAGATCCAGGGGTCTCCATCCCAAAGTCTCCGAGAGTCTAAAAGTGCTGGAACTACCACGAGGTCTCCAGTTCAGAGAGTTGGCTACCGAGATGTTCAACCGGTTCGGTGAGGTCGAGAAAAAGCTAAAACCATCATCAAAGAGGTAAGATTTAGAGGGAACACGAGCAGCCCATCAGTTGAGTGTTCGGTATCGTGAGATCTTTGGAACACTGATAAAGAGCATGATAAACGAGCTGAACAGCTTATCGGATTAGAAGTAGTCGTAGATTCTGAACAGCGTCGAGAGCATAACCACCCTCCAAAATAGCATTCTTCAAAAGCAAGGGGAACTCTTTGATTTGCAGGATAGGATGAACATGCTGCAGGACTAGCTGGATTCCAGTCGAAAGTTGCTCCGGCAACAAAACAGCTTTATCATTTAGATGTCAAAAAAGGAGAGTAGGGTATCCAGACTGCTTTACGCCATCCGCAAGAGAGGAGTTGACATCGACCGCATCTACATTGACGACGTGCAGACACCCATCGATGACAGCGGTCTCACCGAACAATCATAACCGGACGACAGACAACAAGAAGAAAGTGAAGAGCAACAGCCACAGATGGATCGTTAGTTGCGATTTCTCAACCAGTCCTATTGAAAGTTTTTTGGACTGCTGCGCCAATTATCTTTGATAATATGTCAACAACCAAAAAGAACAAGCACGCACCATTGGGAAAGGCTCTGATGAAGAGTATCCAGAAGAAGAACTTTGTGACACCTCACGACGATATGGCCACATTCTTCCAGAAGTCCTAAACCAACGATGAGTTCGAGAAGGCGTTGCGGATGAAATCCATTATCGAGAGGGACTCTCTCACTGAGTTTCTTGTTGAAGCCGAGATGAGCAATAAGGGTTTTGAGGCAGACCGAAACCTAAAGATGAAAGACATTCGCGAAGAACTCATGTCCAAGAGAATCAAATAACCAGGAGAGATCCATAAGGAAAATGAAGCGTTACAACTCGATCGAAATCGACTTCTGGCCAACCTCCGAATCCCACGCAAACCGCACTGGTCCAAGGAGGACACAAAGGCGAACTTTCTAGCAAAGTAAAACGAGGCCTTCCTGGATTGGAGGAGAAAACTTGCGCAAGTCGAGGAAAAGGAGCATCACATCAAGATGACACCATTCGAGAAGAACATTGAAGTGTGGAAACAACTGTGGCGAGTTGTGGAAAGAGCACGGGTGCTCATTCAGATTGTGGATGCTCGCGATCCCCTATCGTTTAGGTGTGAAGACCTTGAGACATACGTGAAGGAAGTTGGAGTCGAGAAGAGAAACTTGCTGTTAATCAACAAAAGTGATTTGGTCAGCGAGGAAATGCGAACTCTGTGGAGCACACATCTGAATGAACGAGGTATCGATCACATCTTCTTCTCGGCAAAGATTGAGCAAACAAAAATTGATGAGGAAGAGGAGCCCGCTGAATAGCTGGAAAAGGTGCCAGAAGTCGATGAACCAATTGAAGGTAGTGAGGTTGTTCAGCCGACCCCGCAACCTGAAGTAACTTTGCAGTCCGTTGCATTAGCCGATCCAAAAGTCGAAGCCCAACATGACCAACTAAAAGTAACGATCCCAGCTGCATTCCTCAACACTCACCGGATAGCTTCATGTGCAGATGTCATCGGCTATATTACCGAACTTCGCAATGAGCTGAGCAAAACAATAGAGGTGAAGCCTGACTAAAAGGAAGAAGAAACTAATAAGCCCTTCCAGTTGGAAGTCGGTATGGTTGGATATCCAAACGTCGGAAAATCTTCTGTTATTAACTCGCTCTTCGGTAAGAAGAAAGTGGGAGTGGCAAGCCAGCCAGGCAAGACCAAGCACTACCAAACACTATATCTTACGCCAACCATAGTGTTATGCGACTGCCCTGGTTTGGTATTTCCCAATGTTGCTTCGACCACTGCTGAAATGGTGCTCAATGGTGTTATTCCAATCGATAACCTTCGGTAGTACCAGACACCTATGAACCTGCTCGTCCAACGAATTCCCAAGAGGATGATTGAAGATAAGTATGGGCTCAGGCTAAAGGATGACATCTATACTGCTGAAACTCTTCTGCAAGGATTTGCCAGCCTCAAAGGGTTCCACACTGGAAGGGGCCTGCCTAATGAATCCATGGCAGCCCGAATCATACTCAAAGACTATACAAGTGGGCATCTGAGTCACTGCCAGCTACCTCCCGGTTGCAAGCCACTTGAGGTCAAGCCTGAAGCTTAGCAGCCTTCTGAGCCAAGACTCCAGGCTCATGACGTAAACATGAAACGTTTAGGTGTTGAAGAAAAAAACTTCGACGAGAAATTCTTTGATAGCACTCAAACAAAAGTTACGGAACAAGACGAGCTGATAAAAGGAATGTCGAGCGAAGAGCTATTGGATCTAGTAGAGGGAAATACCGTGCATGGTCTCCGCCTAAAGAAGGACCAGCGCAAGTAGATCAAGTTTGCCATCAAACGAGGGGAGAACTTAGATGACATCAAGAAGAAGTATCTACTGAGCAAACACGTGGTGCAAGAGGGAGGACATAAGCAATACATAAGAAGCTGATTGTGCGTCAGTTGGTGCTTGTTGCGTCTTTATTACTACCCGAAAGCAGCTTTATCAAGTCTGTCGGGCTTATGCGCTGACTTGGGTCGATGCTCAACATCCTCCTCAGGGCCTGTTTTAGGTCAGGTTCCAGCACGATTCCAGAATAATTCTGAATAATAGCAGTTGGTACCTCCTCATTTAGGTAGTGATCGAGGTTGTGAGCGACCTCGATCTGCTTCTTGATGATTTTGTCGAAGAGTCGACCCTTCACTGCAAATAGTCCATACTTGATCATGTCACACCCCTTCCTTCTTATGAGTGTTTTCAAGCTCATCCAAAGAGGTATTCCAGAGACTATTTAGAGGAGCACACAGCCTAAGCTCCACATATCAATCACCCACGGGTTATGATAGTTTTTGAGGTACTCTAGCAGCTTCGGAGCATACTACAACTCGTTTTCGTAGAGGATGTAGTTGAGGATTTCAGGGGCCATGTATTCAGGTGTGGCCATCGAAAATTGTTTCAGGTTGTTGAAGGTGAAGGAACTTCCGTAGTCGATGAGCTTGACTTCTTCGATTAGGCTGATGTCGCGCTGTCCCATGATAGCGTCGTCCGGTTGATCTGGGTTCGTTAGCCTTATCAGAATGTTTTAGGTTTTGAGGTCTGAGTGCACAATACGGTTCTCAGTGAGTAGTTGTAAGGCCTTGGCAACTTCGGTGATGACCTTCCGCAGTTCGTGCTGGCAGACTCTGATGCGATGATAGAGAGGTTTATAGACACTCTAGAACCCTATATATCATGACACTGTTACTCGATAGAGTCGCTAGCCGACATAGCTGTCTCCCTTCAGATCGTAGAGAGCGTTGCCGAGAGATTCACCACATTTTTCATAGAATATCCACGTGTCACTTTTGTTGATGTCGTAGCTGTAGATCTTCACCAGATTCTTAATTCCAATGTGTTTGGCGAATTCCTTTTTTGGTAGGCCACCCATCTCAAAGAAGTATGTTCCAAACCAAATTTATTTTATGTGTGTCTGGTGGTTGTTCTCTGTTCGAATCTGTTTTATAGCGAACTGCTTCTTGGATTTTTTGTGTTCGCCTAACCACACCAGGGAGAAGCCTCCCCTCCCCAGCAATTTTACCTTCTGAAAAGACTCGGGAAATCTATCCCCGAAGGTCTCCAACTCCTATCGGCTGAGATCATACGGGTTGCTGGCCTTCTTCTACGGCTTTCTTTTTTCAAAGACGATGTCTAGCTTTTCTCTGGACTCGCCCATTTCTGTTTTGATTCGTCTTCCCTTTTCTTCGTAGTTCTAAGATAGTGTGAGAGGTACATGAGATTAGGTGTTGAACTCGTAATCATCATCGTCAGAGTCCATATATCGCTAATTACTCGCCTTTCGGTCATCTGTGACGTCTTCGTAGATCCTGTCTTTGTTTCGACTCTTCTTTTCGATAGTCTTTTCACTTCGCTTTTTCAAGTCAGTGCCGGAATCTTCATTCACCCGATGACTCAGGTCCAGCTTCTCGAGACTTTCCGAAGTGTACTTTTCTATGTCAAGTTTCCGCTTTATCGAGCGGTCTGAACGTTAGTTGGGTTTTCTGTTGGCCGCTTTTGAAGTCAAGGGTTGCCCCGAATCTGGTTTTTTGAAATTTTTGCCCACTGCATTACTGACACCATTTACTGTAGGTTTCGTTGAGGAATAGTGCCTTCCTCTGGTTGTATGGACGTTCTTGGTTGGCAGCTGTCGCTGTTTCGAAGTCTCGGAACCTGTTCTTGGCTGCGAAGGAATACTGCTTCGAGCCACGTGTCTACGGTGTTTCGTCAGTGATGGTTTTTCTGCGTCCCTCCACTGGTTACTTCTTTCTGAATTGTGTTAGCTTATGGTAAGGCGCCTTGTTATCTGGTATACGGTGTGTTAGGTTAGCTACATAAGCCTCCACTTCAGTGCGCAGTCTCGATGGGATAAGCTTCTTGACCTTAACTTGCTCTTCTACCGGTGCCCTCTCGGAAGAACGGTACTTGCGTTGAGAACGGATCTTCTCCTGGCTTTTGATTATCCTTTCGAGGCTGTCCAGCACTCCGAGATGCCTACTCCGCACGGAGTCCGCATTGATTTTTTTCAGAGAATTGTGCTGCTCTGACCTCTTGGACATGATTGTTATATGAAATCGTAAGTTATGATATCGCTGCATTCCTTCGTGAGTGCCAAAGGGGTTTTCACACAAACTTCAACAATCTCACATTCACAGTAGATGACAATCACGGATGCTGTAGTTCCAAACGCTTCCATTGCTACTTACAATCTTTCAGTCTCTTGTCCAGCTTTTTGTTTTGTTCCATGTACTGCTATCGCTTCTGACTATGCTTCTCTTAAATCTGCTGGAGTTTCAGGAGGTTGGTGTGAGCGTTGGTTATTTCTTCCTCCACCTGGCAGATGGCCTACTTGTGATGTTGGAGCCTCAGTGCCTTCGAATGGATATCAGAAGCCAACACAGAAAGCAGCTGCGCAAGTGATTAGCAATCCGTTTGTTCTGCGTAGGCATCGATGTCAGTGTCAGTCCATTCGCAGAACTGTTGTAGAAAGCCTTATCGATTTTGCTGCATCGATGCTAATTTAAATAATAGTCTGGCACACAGTCATTCAAGTTTCCAGTCCCTCCGGATGAAGTTGTAGGATTCCTGAGTAGAATGCACAGTTACTGTGAGATTGGTAAGTAGCCTTTTTTCCGACTCGTGTTCATTCGGCTCAAAGCTCATGAAATCACTCATGATTTCCAGCTCAGCTCGAAGATTCTTGATGTCGCTGAGCAGCACCACCAGAATCGTGATGGGCAGGATATCCTCGATATTGTTGAGTTCTGAGTGGTAACCAATTGCTACCTTCCTTGCCATTAGAAAAGTCAAACACGAGACTCTTGATCTTGGTATACATCAGCTGGCAAAACTTTATCTTTTCGCGGATATTTTCGGTTGTCTCCAGCTTCTCAAACTCCTACAATGCCTTGACGTATGAGATGGAGATGCGCTAAGTCCAACTATCTTTGTACATTCTATCGAAGTCCCTTGAACGTAAGTGGCTTGTTGTAGCATTCAGGCTAGTCCTTCACCAACCAATGCTTTCTCACCAACCCGATCTCTCCAAAGATGGCCTTTACGGAGCATTCATTGAGAATTCGCTATCGCTTCGCAATGAACACTATTTCTTGTTCTTGTGTCTTCTGTCGATAGATCGGATAAATGGTGCCGTGCAGCTTCTCGCAGACGTACTTCTCGACCGAGACTCTGCAATACGGCATGACCTTCTCCATCTCCTTCCGCCCAGAGTTGAACTCCTTGAAGAGACTGTCCACAACCTCACCGATGATGATGTACAGATTCTTAATGGGAAGCGGCACCAAAGCTGCACTTTCCTCGACATTCTTAAAGGCATTCTTAAAGTCGTAGATGTCTTGTGCCAGCTTCTTACCCAACCCGTACTTCTCCAACGATAGAATTTTATAGAAGGCGTAGTCAGCACACACCTCAACCTGAAATGGGTTGGAAGACATCGAATCTGCTTCTTCCATTTCATCTTCGAAGTAGTTGTTATGCAGGCCTTCCTTCAGTGACTTGCTTTTGAGTTTGAATTAATCAATGAACTTCTTAACTTCTTCTCGAGCACCCACCAATCCTCGGAGCTTTGCCACCCTCACCGACTTGGTCTCATTAGTGCGTACAATGATCTTGACTGCAGTCACTCCATCATCGGACCCACCCAGGTTCAGACAGTTGAATAAATCCAGAAAGCGATGCTTTTTCTGCTTCACCATTGTAGCATGGCTGCTCTACTCCTCGATAAGGTTGAAACCCCTACATTCAAGCAAGGGATTACATGCTCAGTCCGACACTGGCAAAGCAGTCCAATATTCTGCCAGTCGTAATGCTGAACCCGAAGCTCAGCTCTGCAGAGTTACCGCTTTCAATTGCCTAACCTTCATGCTCTTGGTGCATCTGCTCTGTTCTATCGGTTCGCACAAGGCTATGCAAGCTCGTTGGTTCCATCGGATGTAGGCTTGCCGTCGATTGTGAAGGCAACGGGCCTTTAGTCTGCTTTAAAGAGGTACTACCTCCAGCAACGGGTTGCCGGGATTCGGATCATCGGCTATCTTCGTGCTGATCTGCGAGTTGTTTAGAGTGACTGAATTGTTCATGTGATTCTATTATAGTCTAACCAATCAAACATCAGTTCTCGATATCAAAGGTAATTCCTGCTGCCATGTAGTCGAGTTCTGTCTTTAGCTCCAAGTTGGTTATGTTCAGACCTTTCAGCATATCCATGGGGATGTCGATGCCATCGCGGAGTTGGCTGTTCACTGGTGGGATGAACGAACCAACCAGGGTGTTCAGGATCATCTTCAAGCTCTTGGTGTCTACTTCGATAGGGGAGTCCTTGTAGGTCTGAATCATTCAATGCACTACCTGCAGATCCTCAATCTGGACTACTTGAACATTTCCAAAAACTCGGTTCTTGGTGTCAGTACGCAATGCCACTGAAACGACTACGGATGTGTTGAGAGTTGTGGCTAACTGACAAAAATCTGCCAGCAAGCAGACATCAACATCACCGTTGGGATAGTTGGGTGTGTTGTCCACGATAAAGTCCAGGTTTACTGATAAAGATACGATAAACCGACCTGACCGAATGTACATCTCGGGAGTCTTTGAGCTTGTTCGAACCCGGACATATACACCTACGTAATGGCTATTGGTACCTTTGTCCTTGCCAAACTTCTGTGGGAGTTTTGGCAATAAAATGGTCAATGCAGTGGTATCCAGAGTAATCGGTGGTGAGTCACCGAGCATAGTGTTATCGATCGCTACATTGATTACGTTGGAATCTTCGATCAGCCAGATCAGACTGTGTACGAGTCCTGAAGAAGCAATCAGTTCAGCCTCTTGAAGGTTCTTGAAGACCTTCACAGGAAGCTGATCGTTTTAAATTTACGGATTCGTCCTCAGCGAGATGAGGTTGGTTATGAGTATGTTTGTTGGAGCAGCCATATAGGTTTTGTTGAGGAAGGCTGGAAGTTGTGTTGTGTTAAAATCGAAGGTGTAGAAGTAGTCGCCGAGTTCAGTATCAAGGAATACCCGACCGGACATGAGCTGCTCGATGGCTGGGTTCGCCTTTTCAGCAACTGCCTTGTTCACGATATTGGGTAGCGAATTTTTAATGAGTCTAACCACCAGTGTCGCCAGCGAAGTATCGAAGGTATCATTAAGAAACATGATTTCTATCTGTTTGATGTCCAAGTCAATGTTTTTGACTGCCACTCCAAAGCCTATTCCAGTGTTCGCACTAAGCGGCACAATTCCCATATCCAAAGTCATGTCGAGTCCAGTGAGGGATAGCACTGCAGTCGTGTGTACCTTCTTGAGTGATACCTTGGCAGACACGTAAGTGGAAACGCTCATGTTAATATTCCTACTTCGCACTCTGAAGTCGTATTCGGTTAGTGGCTCCAACACGTTCGTTGACCACATAATCTCCAGTCGTTAGATCTTGATATCCGAGAGGTTGGCTTCCACCTTCACTCCAGCGATGGTGTCGGTTTAGTTAAGGGTGAGCTTGATGTCAGCATCCTTTATCTTATCTGTGATCAGTGGCCCAAGGGAATCTCCCAGTAGTTTGTTGACCACGTCAACGGAAAGACCCACCATTGCTTCGGGGATGATCGCCTGGCTCACGACCAGCAACACTGCGACAAGAGCGAGAGTTGTCACCTTCATAAGTAATTTATATCGTGAAGTCGATAGCAAATCTATGAGCCTACAGCCTGCACCCACTGTCGAAGACTTCGCAGAAATAGCCAACCTCTACCGTCACTAAAAACAGTCGTGTAAGGGATATAAGTGAAATAGACCAGCAAGCCAAGTAGCTCTATCGTGAACAAATAAGACAGCATGAAGAAAGAGTGGCGAAGCAAACTCTTGCTGTTGAGTTTCATGGGCGACCGATCAACGTTTCCGCACTACCTGCAACCTATCAGCAGTACCGACTGAGTAAGCTAGACACCTCTTGCCGATGTTTAATCATAAACGTAGTCTCCGTGAACTATTTCTAAGAATGTTGGAACACCCTTCCTTTATGAGCGATTTCGTTACTCTATTCCCATCACAACTTACCCTCGTCTCCTTGCTCCTTTCCAACAGCAGAACTTCCTTGCAAAGTATCTACCAGCTCTTTATGGCACATTGCTCTGTAGACTACATCTTTCGCAATGCTGTAAGACAGGCCAAAGGAATGATCGAAAGGTATAACAGTGTCCTTGCGTTCGATTTAACTGTAGAGGCTCCATCTGCAGATCATCGGGAACTTATCGGTATATTTCACGGTGTTAGTGAACGCCTTGAGCTATACCAACGACGAGTGAGTGAACGAGTATGGGAACGCGTGGGCATGTCAATGGAATAACCTTCTGGCTACCTTCAAAACAAATCGCTGCTTGATTTGTAGCTAGCAGACAACGTAATAAGCAGTCTCTTTGGTACCCTGTCGAAGCAGCTATCAAATTTTAGCATTCCCCTGCGTTATGTCCTGTCGGGTATGAGTGAGGATGAGCTTTTGCGAGTGAAACATGATTGGATCAGGATCATTGAGAAGGAGCTGCTAGTGGACAGCTTTCTACCTGACTACATTGATAACGTTCGGATGGTTGTGTCGCTGATGCGGAGATGCATCGAAAGGCCACATGAAAGGTTCACTGATACATCACTTCGGAGCCTGTTTATTGGGTGGGTAGCTAGCATCAACACTTTCTTTCGAGAGCTCCTGGAAGTTCAAATCAACGATCGGCTGGTAGGTGAGTATGAGCTCCATCGGAGTATTTGTTGCCTGACTGGCCAGACCATTAATTTGATTGGGCTGCCGATTAACGAACCGCTGGAAGCAACCACCCACTACTGGTTTAGCCCAACAGATCTTGTTTCAAGCCAGTCTCGCAACAACAAGCCAAAAGAACCCATAAAGAAATCTAACTTCCTAAGAATTGATCATTAACAGGATTGGGTGAATCTCCTTCGGGTGACCACTTGTGAATCCCCTGATATGGTGAAAGAGGAGTGTGAGCGAGTCAAACGAATGGTGGTGTAAGTTGAGACTGAGTTGGCTTCTATGTCCGAACGAGCAGAAGACTATTTGTCGTACCTTCGGCTCAGAGAAGCTGAGCTGGTCAAGCTGCTACTGGGTATCTAGCAGGAGGCGATTGACAAATTAGCAGATTCTCTCTGGATAAGCCTGATCATTCAACCTGGCCTTCGACTCGTCGTATAGAAGGACTCCATGTTCTTTACGTTGGAGTAATAGAAAGGATGCCTGATTGATACACTTGACAAGTTTGTGCAGTACTTCGGTCAGTCCCACAGAATTTCCGAGCTAGTACACAACTCGCTAAACCTGAAAGATATCAATCAAGTCTATTGCGAGTTTCTCGGCTTGGTGAGTGCCAAGCTCAAGTCGCATTAAAATTCAGATAAACTCTTCAGTAATATCCGCTCAAAGATCGAATCTTACTTGTTCTACAGGTACCAGCTATGTTATTTAGTTGGCAGATCGACGGAGGGCCTTCAGCGAAGGATATGAGAGCTAAACGGCAGATGGAGACCAAGACAGTAACCCTTTAAGACCTTGAATTAGGGGCATTTGCAGGCGACGAAGACTTTTATATGGACCTTGCTGAGCCTTGGATCCTGCAGTTGACGATGGCGACCTCACCGAAGGAGATAATTGGGTGCTTTCAAGAAATGACCAACCGCGTACAGTACGCAATGAAACTGAATAAGCCGAAGGTAATAATGGCAGGGGACTCCCAACTATCTGTGAGCTACTTTTTGATTGCAAGACAACGACTCCGTAACCTCTCCTCACTCTTAAAGTACTAGTCCCTATATGCAGCTTCCTGCAGATATGTTGGTACGAACGACAGAATTTCGGACAGGAATAGTACATCTTGACTGTCCTCCGATCGGTATTGCAGATACTATTGGAAAGCAGGGAAAAAGCACGGCTGGACCCTTAAAATTCATCAAGCATCTGATCTCATCAACAATCACTCTATTCGTGGAATGTTCGGGTTGAGCATTATCGATAGGTGAAGTTCATGCTTTGAGCTTGGTAGCTGGCTGCCAGTGAATCGGCTGACGGTATACACCAGTTGATTGACTGCACAGTCCTTAGGGTAGATGGCAAGCAGCTGGTCTTAACTTTCGAGTGCAGTAAAGACTGAGTGTGAGATTCCCTCCTTCCTTTGAGAAGTTGCAGCAGCAGCTGTTGTAACTCTGATGCGGTCAGCCAAGTGTCCTGCTTCATCACATTCTTCCTCCTCCTTCATCGCATCGAACCGTATCTCGTTCTGGTGGAGTGTATTGAACACCTGTGTATTCTGAAAGATGCCCTGCCAAATAAGTCTGACAAGCTTATTCTAATTCTTCCTGCGAATGGAGAAGTGCTTGAACATATCAAGCTCCGGATACTTCTCGTGATATGCATCGAGGATCTCCTTCGTAATTTTAGTGAAACTGAGCATTTACTACTCAGTGAAGCGAACATTATGGCCAGGCGAACTGGGAAACACATTGGTGCGCTCCTGAATCTGCTTGTAGATTCGTTGGGTGTAGTAGTTGATGGATTCGTTGATCTTGTATAGCTGTAACGAACCGCCTTTCAACCTATCGATGACAATTTTGTTTATGCTGTTAGCTTGCTACTGTGGCTTTTGCAACAGTTTCGTCACTTCGTTTTGAAACATCTCCAGATGGATCTTTTCTAGCTGTGCAGTCACCAGCACATAAATGTCAGTTGACTTTATCGACTGGTAATAGGAGCCGGTGATGCCTGGTCCTGCGATTTTCCAAGCCACCCCAGAGTCAGTCACTGGGGAACGGCCGATGGCTTTTATCAACTGAAACAAAGCTGCGTCATATGCCTTTCTGCAGGCATATCGAAGTGAGCTCCATAGGAACACAATCAAGCCGATGGTTAGGAAGAAAAGTGGCACTACAGTCAATTTGAGGAGTATCAGCAACACCGTGAACACTGCCCGAAGTGCGAACCTCATAAAAGGAAACCAGTTAACACGATCGTAGCTGGAGTACCTACTCTGATGGTCGAAGTTGAAGAGGAAGATATCAAGACAGTACAAAACTACACAGAGTATCGGTAGCCACACCGGCATCGTGACAATGAGTGCCAGCGATACCACTATGTTCAGCAAAACGAGCAGCGGTTTCAGAATGCAGCAGTAGACTACGATTTGAAGCAGAAAGATGACGAAGTAGCAGTGCAGCAGGTGAAATACCCTGGCAGTTCTTTTATCGAAGAGTCCACTGTTCGGTGCGCTATCAAACTTCTCTCGGAGTCTGCTGATAAGTCTCAGTTTACTCCCTATACCCACCAGAATTGGAATTCGTTCGTGGTTTGGGTTTCTGCCTAACTCTCCGGTGCTCCCATTCAGAAGATACTCCGGATAGAACTTTGTTCTCCCGAACAGAATACGAATACCGAGGTCTCCAGCCCAGATATTCCTGACCAGTACATAGAATACCTATCTGAAGCCACAGATTAGTCTAACCCACCACAACATTAACTTCCAAAAGTTCGAGCTAGTATCTACAGTTTTTGATTTGTAAGTTTCGATGGTGTATGTTGCCGATTCAGGCAGGTAGTCAAGTCGGTAAGGTGCAAACAATCCATAACCTTGAGTGAATGACCCTGTGGGTGTTTCAGTTGTTCCGAGCCTCAATGCAAGTCTCTTGTATTCCTCATCGTAGGTTTTATAGTGGTGGACGTAATCCTCGAAGAACACTGTTGATAGACGCCTCTTGAGTTGGTCGAGCATCCAGTCTTCCTCCCTCTTCGTGATCTCTTGTGAAAACTTGTAATACATGGTATTGAACCATCTCGACGAATGCTTTCGAATGGGAAAATCTGTGGCAATCTGTTGACTGATGTTGTTGAGAGCATCTGACTACCTCTTTCCCTTTTCCGCGACTGTATCGTTGATGATGTGGTACTGTTCCATGAGTTCGACTAACTGAAGTTTTATCCTTTCTTCCAAGTGTGCCTTGCCCATTACCAAATTTACAAACATTTGGTGCTGGTATCGTTCAACTTCCTCTTTCAAACGTTAGGTTGGGAACTTGTCTTCTAATTCCTCTACAATCCGTTCCTTTTGCGAAGTCCATTGCGAAAGCAACTCCGATGATAGTTGTGATAGCTACTGAATTCTCGCTGCTACGAGAGTTTGTTTCTCTTTAAGAGCGTCACCCTCCAAGCCTATTGGTACATCCAGGTACTCCACTAAGGCGAGGCTAAACTTTCCTGCGTGATTCTTAAACACTTCCTTCTGTCGCTTCTTCTCCAACTCACAAAGGATTTTTTCGGTATCCACATGAACATTGACCGATTTCAGCCCAACAAAGAGCATACCGATATGTTGAATGTTCTTCCAAATTCCCCGTAGTTCGTCCTTAATATTCATGGAACACTGAGCTTCGTAGAGGGTAAAGAACACGTTGCCGAGGCCTTCGTACAAGCTCTGCTGAATTCGCTCTGTACCCTTCTGAAGCCAATCAGTGATCTTCCATTGGTAAGGGATAGCATACCTTCTGGAACTCACAGTAAAAACACCCGAAGTCTTGATTCCTTGGAGCTGCTCTGCAGTCAACGGGCCCACCATGCCTTCGTCCTGTACTGCATCTGGTTGCAGATATGTGATGATTGGCTTGTCTCGCTTATGGTCAAACTGGCTTTCGGGAAGTTCGAATGAAAACTCTACATTAGCGAAGTGTCCTCACCACTATCTATCTTCCACTTACTGAAGCGCGTCGAAAGGTACTCTACCAACCTATGCAGAAGCTCGTCCATCCTGACGTCTTCAGACCGAATGTGCTAGCTATTCGATTAGAAAGGGTTGTAGGCTTCGAGTTCGGGTAGCTGAATGGTTTTGCAGGTTGCTATCATAACTATTAATTTCCGACTCAGAGGATAACAATATTATCAAGGTCGGCAGTGGCCTCCAACACGGTAAGCTCAGCTTGGTGCCATCTACGAAGGTGACCAAGTTCCAGCTTCATCTTACACTTTTCCGTGAGCAACTGCATTATCTTTTCGTTAGCTTCGCCAAGTTTGCTGCGGTAACGATCAACATAACGGCACCTGCAGTGGTGGCTATTTGAGGTACGTTAGCGAGCTTCAGGTTGGATGATGATCTCGCGTGTAGATTCCTGCTTCTTCGAATTACTCTCCTTCTCAGGATCCTCTGAACGGGCTCGAATGTCGGCTTTCTTGGGTTCAGTACGAGGTGATTGCCGTTGCTGTGGTCGTTGACGTTCAGCCTCTACCAGTTCCCTGGTCTGCCGTATTTCCTCTTGATAGCGTGAGGAGAGCGTCTGCTGGCAGTTCAGTTCACTGGTCAGTCGAGCAAGTTCGTTACTCATTCGACGATTCTCAGAATCAAGCGTAGAAAGCCGATGTTCGTAGTTTTCATTGAGTTGCCTCAACTTTCTTTCGTGTTTTTCTTCGAGCTCGTTAGCAGTACTCCGAATCAACTCAAGCTACTTATCTTTGCTCTCCACCTGTTCTTTGCTCAACCTTAGCCTTACCTCGAGTTCCTTCAGATTTCGTTCTGCCGATTCATACTTCATACGGTATTCTACCATTTCTGCTTGAATGTTGGTGTTCTTGTTGGTTCTTTCGTCCCTAACTTTTAACAGCTCCATCGCTAACGTGTTCTTTTCATTGCGTATCTCCATCGTCTATCTTTACTTCTGCTCCAATCCGTTTTCTAGCCACCCTATCTTTTACTGGAGAGCTGCCACTTCTCCTCTGAGGCTTCGTTAAAGACTTGTCGCATCCTTACCTCCCTTCAACGATATCACCAACGTCTTCAGCTTCTGGATCTCATTTGAACAGTAAAGCAACTCAACCTCATGGTACTTCTGCATCTGCTATGCCTCATTTCTTGCTTGCGTTAGCTCAAAATCCCTTTGGGTTGCTAGGCGCATCAGCTCATCATTGAGCCGTCTGTTGTTCTCCTGTTCCTTCTCAAGGTTGAGTTGAATGATCTCAAGCTTTTGCTGGTAGCTATCATGCAGACTGAGGAAGGCTTGCCGTTGGCTTACTTCAGCAGCAAACTCCGAACATCCATGTGGCTCACTTTCGGCAGCCCTGATCCTATCCAGTTCGTCGTGCATCAGCTTGAACTTAAGTTCGTCAAACATGCTGGTTTGAATTTAAAATAAACCGTCGTATGGTCACGATTTGTAAACCTTGAACGGATTCTGGTCTGGTACGCTGACTCTGACGTACTTGCGAGAACTGTCCGGGCGACGGTTAGGTGAACGAGAACTCCTTTCAATATCCTGGTCCCTTTGAATCGAATGTGCCTTCTTTAGGCTCATTTGCAACATATTTGCTTTCATTTCAGGCAACTTCGGAAAGTTAACGATAGATTTCTTTTTGAGTGGGGACTTGACAGGCGAGAATGAGCCTGTAGCGAGAAAGTCTTGGACCTTCCGATGTGTTGGCTGTTCTGTTGCAGGGTGAACACTCAGAAAAGTCTTATCTTTGCTGGAAGGGAGCTTGGCTGAGCTCGGCGTCACTTTATCGTCTTCAGTGAAATCTCTAATTTTTATGCAGTCTTCTGTATGCGACACGAAACTCAGGTTTATGAGTTTGAGCATCCGATGATGCATTGGAGACACAGCTTATTTGCTGTCACGCTCATCGCCAATCGAAGCAGAGATTTGTCTCATCTCAAATCCAGAAAACTCATGGTTCGCATCTTCAGACAATGGCCCCTTATTCTTGGAGCCCTTTCGAGACTAAATATTCCGCTGTCGCATTCGCTTCGAAACCTCGTTCTGCTCGTCAACCTGAGTCAATAATAGGGTACCTTTTCTAAGTAGCTCTGCTAAACAGTCATCCGATCAACCCTTCCGAACATCTCTCCAAGAAGGAAGCTAGCTCGGATCATCGTGGAAGTGCGGTGACAGACCATGAAGCTTGTGAAGGACTAATTGCAGGTCAGTGGTATGAAATCATCGTAGTTGCGAGTGATGAAGGGGTGCTTGATAGCTTAAACAGCTGTGTAGCGGTTCACTGGATCGTATTGAGCCAATTTCTATATGAAACTTTGAGCCAGCCTAGCTGAGTATGATTTCTTCGGTACTGGTCATTGAGCTTGGGCCAGCGATGACGCATCATCGCCAAGTAGTCTTCCGAGCTGATCTTCGACTTAATTCCAAGAGGGTGTGCTCCTCCATTGAACAGCATGTAGAGAATTACTGCGCACGACCACACATCGATGGGTTTGTTGTAGGGATGTTTACGCACGACTTCCGGTGCCATGAACAGCAACGTTCCACAATGGTCGTAAGGCTTGGAAGAGTTAACTTCGACCTTGATGCTGAGCCCAAGATCGGCGATCTTGACTTTCGAGAGGTCGTTTGGGTCACTGATGAGAACGTTCTCTGGCTGTAATACACAGCAATGCTTACCTGTCTTCAAGTCGCGGTGGATGATGTTGAGAGAGTGCAGATAGGTAAGTCCACTGAAAATGCCCTTCATGAGCTGACTTATTTCCTCACTGCTAAGTGGATTGTTTTCGTTGAAGCGCTTCCGAATGAGGTTCCCCACAGTCCCGAACTTGATGAGTTACATCTCAAGTAGGATGAATCGCTTGGTTTATTTGAAGCCACGCAACTTCACGATATTGGGGTGGTTTGTTTGCTCCAGCAATCGTGCTTCGTTCCGAAAACTATCTATTTTGGTCTTGCGAACGGCTAGCTTGTCGATGAGCTGAGTCAACGGTGAGGCATACCTTAACGGCGCACTACTACTGATTTATTCGATTGACGCAGTTGTACACCCGGCCAAAGCTGCCCTCAGCGATGCACTCCACGATATCATAGTGAGTGTGGATGTCCTACTGGTCCTGCTCGTCCTACTAAGTTTGCTGCTTCTAAAAGTGCATCAGGTTCGAATAGATATAACACAGCAAGCAATCCCAGCATACACAAGATGGAGGCTTAGAAAAGACCAGCTGGAAGGGGGCGGCCGACAAAACTTAAATAAATTATCGTATGTCGAACGAACAGTCTCCGAACAACGACAGGCTTGAGACAGCCAGAAGTAACAACACGATCTCAAGTGCTAGCTATAAGACGATTCGAGTGTTCACTAGGAAGCCCAACGAAAACGATGGAAGGACTGCTAATCGGACCAAAAGGGTGCGCGGCAGTGGAGATGATTTCGCGTCATTCTACTCACCCACACGCCCACAGTACGAACAAGTGCAGAAGGGTCGAATCGACATCAATACTGTCTTCAACCGTCCCAATTTATCCCCTCGAGCGGAGAACGCTGAAGCACTCCGTTCAGAAAAGAATCTCGAAACAACTGACTCTCTTACGAACACTTCTCCCATTCGCCAGCAAATCAAACTTAAAACCAAGCTGGCAGAGCACCACAACAAGGATAGCGGGGAGAGTACCCAAGCAACAGACGTCAGCCAGTTTACTTCACGTGACTTACAGACGGAGCCTAGCCAAGGTAATAGGTTTCAACAGCTCTAATCAGCTGTTGCAAGCCTGACTGCTGAGAATAGGCTGTTAAAAGTGGAATTGGAGAGTTTGAGGGAGTCCCGGCACCTCACCAAGGCAGTTTCGAACCCGAACTTGACGAATCTGCTTGGAAACATTGATGGATTTAGGCCAGAAAAACCAAGCATGAACAGTACAGTCGGTGAGCGTGCCTCCCGAAACCAATTCTGGCGAGATCAATCCAACTTCGAAAACGAATCAGTCCCCGAGACCCTCATAAAAAAATATGCAGATGAATGTGAACGAAGGGCGAAAGCTGAGACTAACCTACGCAGCGCACTCCAAAAAATCCTCAGTTTGGAAGAAACTGTATAATTTCAGCTGAATGAGCTCACGAGGAAGGAGGGGGTTATTGCTGAACTTGCTGAACTGTTAAGTGCCACACGGTTGGAGCTCGAAGTGGAAAGTAAGAAGGTGTCCTGCTTGGAAGAGCTAACCGAACAGCATAGGGAGGATATCCTAAAATATCGACAAATAAATAAATACCTCGAAGCCGAGCTCCATGTGCTGAGACATAAACGGCATAATGCGTTAGGAGCTAAGCTACCAGCTGAATAGCGTGGCCGACTAATGGAAATCAACCAAAAGCTGAGGGACGAAGCCACTCGACTACGAAGGAGCCATCGCGAAAGAAGCACCGAGCTATTCTAGCTGTCTCCAGACAAGGCTGAATTTTCCAGCTACTGATTATATTTCAAAGCATCTCTGTTCTCTGCTTAGAATATCTCTACGAATGAATTGCAGCTGTAAAGGGATGCTCGTCATTGCAAAGGGTACAGAAACGTCCAAGTCACGCATCTCGAGAGGATGTCACTTGCGGTTGGAGATTGTCGATCAGGAAGTTTATTTAATCTCCCGAAACCCGAATTCATTTTCCAGTGACGAGTTTTGCTTCAAGGCGAATTGTTTGATTCGCTAAACGAGCTGGGCTGGCAGCGGTGTCTTTACCACTTCGTTCTCAGACGTCAACATTCGAGATGTCTTCGACTGTCTTAGTGTTTACTGAATCATTTACAGCAAGTACTTTTCGAGAGAGGCTAGGCACCTAAGAAGGTTACTTTGTCAAGTACTCATCATGATCCATGCGCATTCGTCGCTGCTTACAGTCTGCAAGCCAGAGAATACTCACGCACTTCACTCCATACTATCTGGCTTTGGTCCTCCCCTTTCCTGATTTGTTTTGGTCACTGACCACAACCGTCACGTTTTTTGAAAAATAGTCGACGCACTTGGCTCCCATCTCCGCAGCCAACTCCTCGAATGGCGATGTCGAGCCTGGCTGCTTTTAAATATCGAAGTATATCACTTCCTTTGAGAGTATACTGCTAATTGCACTATCGATCGGTTTGCTGGACGGTGGCTTCATCTCCTCTACCTTCTCCTTCTTGCCAAGAGAATGGATACCACTGCGTTTCTTATTGCGAGGCGATATGGTCCTTTCGAATATTTGTTCGGGTGGCTTTAATGAGGGAGCCTTCTGAGGAAGATACTTGGACAGGATAGCAGTAGCACTGTCCTGCTTGTTCTTCCGTTCCTTGGCTTCAGCAATTCCTTCTTTCAGGTCGAGAGAAGTCGGCAGTTGCCATCGCTCCATAAACATTCTAATTAATGATTGTCAAGACAGTGATTTACGCTGCTATCAAACTTGATAATTCTTGCGGTAGCTTCTTGCTGTTGATTTGCTCGCTAGTGATTCGTTGAACCCGCAATCCGGCTCTATATATGTCAAGTTGGCCGAAACTAACTTCGAAGATTCCCTTGGCTTCTCAAAGCAAGGCTCCACGAACAGTGGGTTCTCATTCACCTTCGGCTTTGGATTTGAATTTTCGGAGTTCCAGCCGCCCGCTACAGGTTTCTTCTCTGGTTCGCTTCTTAATTGCTAAATCGGCATTCCGCGGGTGGGACATTCCTCAAGACCCCAGTCCTCCTCCAAGAAAAAGTCGAACTTAGAAGGACAGTCTGAATGAGAAATGCAGTTACCTTCCTCGTGATCTTGAATGTCATACTTATGGTGGATGTGCATCACGTTGTACTGGCATGCCACGAAATCTGGGTTTAGTCGAGCAGAGCATTTGGAGAGGTGCCCTGCGAGGGAAATCTCCGGCATGATGTGCCTAGGATTGTAAGGACAGACCACCGATTTGATCTTTTTCATTGTCACTCAAAGTTTAATTATGGCGTCGGTGCCTAATTTGGCGGTCTTCTACCACTATTTGAAACGGCTGATGCTGTTTCGTTCTCTATGGTTGTTCCAGCTTACGCAGTATAATTTTGACGTGGCTTGTCCAACCGATGCCAACTTTTCTGAGATCTGCATTGACTCTCTATTGTGGATAACTCCAGCTCTTTGAACGAACGACTGAGGTTAGTGTGCACATGGCACGATATTCGCGGTATTCCCTTTCTTTGTCGAAATTCACATGTATTTGTGCTTTTAATCCAAGCAGCAGCGAGTACGAACATGTTAGCACAGTTCTCCGATATAGAATTGGAGTAGTTTTGCACATTTCGGCGTTCTGTCGTGTATCGCAGCAGAGCAGTATTTGGTGTTTGACGAAGTAAATCAATCGGAGGTCTCCCATCTCCGTAAGCCTGGAAGCCCTAGCCATTACCTGTCAACTCTCCTTTTCATGCCACAGGTGGAATATTGCGATTGTATTGCACATACCTGTTGCGACGCAGCCTGAGCAATATCTCACCAGCAATTTTAATAATACACCAAGGTGGTCTAGCAAACTTTCTTCTACAGTCAGCTACTGACGAGGATTTAACTTACAAAGGGAGAATCCATAGTCGTGCCATGTGCACTACAAATTAGTGACAGCTGCTTGGCGGCAATGCTGGGCACTTCTGACATACGTTCCGGGTTGTGACTTATGGAAGCCTCGACTGTTTAGTAACAGCTGGTAACATCCCCCTGCATAATGCTGCCTTTCAACTCGTTATTGTCCATCCAACTATATTTAATGATACGTCATTCGTGTATTATGGGCGGCACAACATCGAGTTCCGGCAGTAACATCCCGCAAGAAACTATTCGGTCGCGTCATTTCATTATATTCAAGAACTGGCACCTTGCAATAAACAGAGTGCTGCTATCACACCTCCTCCGCAGTCAGGAGTAGAAATCGTCGAATTCCTCGTAGAATACATCGACTATTGTGACTGCAGTAAGGTCCTTGCTAAGTGACCGAAATGCGTCTTGCCCATACCGAATAGGCTGGTCCAGGACTTTGAAAATGAGCCGTTTTCCATAGAGATCGCTCTGTAACGAATTCTCGTAGAGTCGTTTGTAGGTTTATAGCGGGGTCATCAACTCGATGTTAAGCTCGACTGCTCTTTGCTCGGGATCATTCCGAAAGACGAACCGAAGTTTGGAATATTTGCTGTCTCGTCTCATGGCGAATTTGTTCTGCATTATATTGTGTATCGCCGGTTCAGCGACTTTACGAGGGAACTGCAAGGAAACTTTCAAACAAAATGCAAAGCAACTGAGAAAAAATCAGAGGAAGTCGGTTATTACTTATTATGGGATGTACCTGCCTCAGGAGAGAGGGTGAGACTGACAGCGTAGACAGAAGACTTTACGAACGCATCTACCAGTAGGTTCAACGTGCCAGCAGCCTTCGGGAGATATAAACGCTCAAGACAAACAAGTACCTCTACCTCAAGTCTGCGGTCGAACGTAAAGGGGTCGTCCGTAAGCTGATGGATCACTTGGAGTCGCATAAGCATCGCATGAGTTCGTGCGTCAGCTATATGCTCAGCTTCGGGATGAACCCTCTCTTACCTGTCGATCCGAAGTGCCTGATGTATACAAACCTGATTGCTCTCGAGGCTCTAATCGGAAGGATGTTGGTGCTGACTCAAGATCACAATTTCGTGCGACCTAAGAAAACGGCGATGCAAGTGCTAGAGATGTCCCTCAAGCGACCACAAGCATCGAGAAAACTGCAAGAAGAGCGAAAAGGAGTGTCACTACAATCCGACAGCTTGACCAAGGTGTACTAGCTGTCCGTATCAAAGCTACTTGACTTCTTCCGGTAATGCGAACTGAGCAAAGATGAAGAGTCTTGCTATCTAGCCTGCATCAAGGCCTTTTGCAAATACGAACCTTTCAAGTTTGACAAACAGACAGTTGCGACGATGCTAGAACTCACACAGAACGCCTTTAGCAAGCCGGGAATTACCTACTAAGAGGCCTGTGTAAGTTTGCAAATCTTTGAGAGCCTACTGCACAACATCCATCACGATACGGAGGTGGGCGTGCTTGCAAATGTTCTCAAACAGGTGCTGCTTTATGAATGCGAAAGGACACCGGATTAGCATTCCGAAACTGGCAAGTGCATCCAAAGGATAGTGAGACTATATGAATCACTTCTGCACGAGTCAAAATACCTGCGAGTCTACGAGGTGCTTCTGGAAATTTGGGATGCTTCGCTCGAGTCCAAGAGAGTGCTATTTCAGCTGGCCTTCAACAACATTCTTCTATTTGTGCTGGTGCGTCTTCTCACCGACGAATAAGCTCATAAAAGATCAGCGAATGCCCTCAAGGATGTCGGGCAGGCATATCTGAATATCGGAAAGTTTTTGCATCTTCGTGCTGTCAACAACCGCAACCTGCTGTTTTCAGTGCTGCTGGAGTACATCCGCTGGGGTTATCAAACCAAGAAGGAGAGACTATTGCTCCCACTTCACGAGCTCTGCATCTGTCTTGCATCTAACAGTTCGGTGTTGGGGGTCGATACTAGAGGATGGCTCAACAGTATAGTTCTGCTGCTGAAGCAATGCGATATCGGCATTATTGTTCTGTTCAAGTAGCTGCTGTCAAGTGCCGAATAACTACGGCTTGGCAACGCTGAAGAAATGGCGATAAATTGTCTACAGTTGCTCACCCAGCTGCTGGACAGATAGTCTGAATTCCTTGAGGAACACTTTGATGAAGATATCTACAGGGCAATTTCCTCGAGGGCATTCCGAACCTCCACTCATCTCAAGATTTCTCAAAGTATTCTTTAGGTGGTGGCAGCAGTGGTTTCACTTCCCCATTTTCATAGCCTCTCTGAGACATACAATTTTGTTATCATCGTGATAGCACACGACATCTGCCGATTGATCAATGAGCAGTACACACCTGCCTACACCGAAGTCATGTACCACTGCGGGCTGAAGATATGCACGATTCTGGAGACTATCCGAGGGCACAAAGTAAATCTGTTTCTAGCACTCCTCGGTAAGATTATCGAGGTATATTCCGACCCTCAAATCAATACATGGTTTAAGTGTGGGTACTTCTCCATGGTGAAGCGGTGCACTGCTGGGACAGAACTCGTAATTCACGAGAAGGATCCCCTCAATGAATCATTGATGGCTGAGTGCAAATTCATCTTCTCAGTGGATTCGCCTGACACGTGTTCCAAGATGATTGAGAAGATGAAAAAATTCAACAGGCAGCAGTTAGCGTTAAACCACAGTGCAATGTAGTAACTTCCAAACTTCGACGAACAGCTCTACCGCAGATTCTGCGAGGTGCTCAGCCTGACCAACATAGAATCCGACACTGTAGCAACCATCGAGTCAGAAGAGGCCAACCGTGTACTTCAGCTTAAGCATCGCAACAGCATAAAGTAACTTTCAAACCACTCCAACGACGATAGCCTGCAGGAAGTGCTGAATGCTTTGAGCGGCATCTGAACAATAGATGGGGAAGATCAATCAAGAACTCACAGTTTTTAAAACTATGTGTGCTAAAATGTAAGAGTTCGGCTTGAGTTATTTTTGTTTGTCGAGGAGAGGAATTGTCCGATACCCTGTACGCATTATCCTCACAGGGATGGAAATATGTCCGCAGGAGGGGATCTGAAAGTACACGTGGGCAAAGTCCATCTAGGTGATTCGGCAGCGAAATTCCCTCACTATTGCGAAGGTTGCTTGAAAGTGTACATCCGGCTTCTCCTCGGTAACTTCAACCATGGAACAGTTGGCTTGGTTCGCAGCTTCATCGTTGGTACTACAAACCAGGCACATCTTAACTTGAACTGAGCAAGTCTCGTCGAAGTTGTTGGACACGTTGTGAACTGACATCACTCGAATCGTGAGTTAGTAGTTATTCTTCAGCAGAGTTTCGTCGGTGCGTAGATAGGAAGGTTTCAAGACGTACCCTCCTTTCTTTCCTCCGTTCTCCATGAAGTTACCCGTCATAACCATGTTATAGATGTCTCCTGATTGGGTGTTCAGGCTCACCAGCTGTGCGCCTACCTCGTACATCGCTGCATTACTCAATGTATACGTATCGGGTTGTAATTGGAACTGCCAAAGCGTGTTCCATGAGGATATACCCTCACATGGCACTTCCTGGTGAATTGGACGAGTGACTACCGCCGGTTCCTATCCTCAATATAGTTCAAGATATTGGCTTCGCTGATATTACCCATTTCCCAGCAGGCCTGTTGGAGTTCCATCTTGCTCACAAAGATAGAGTAGTACTGCATGAGCTGAACTTCGGAGGCAACTTGCATGCTCTGTCTTTGTGCTAGTATGTAGTCATCTAATACCTTCGTTTTTCTGCTCTTTTATTGGAATTGATTTTCAGACCAATCTGCGAACTTCTTTTTGCTTCGTAAAAATTCTTGTGGGTAGCCTTCAGAAAGTCCTTCCAGAGCCTTTTCCGCAGAATTCTTCTGGTAGCGGCTTGCAGTCATCTCGATCTTGCTTCGAAGGATATTTGGGCGGATCTGGTCAATCAACCCTGTTCCCTGAATGATGATCTTGTTGCGAAGGGCATTTGGAGATGGGAATCTGTGTTTATTGCTGCAGCTTTGCGGAACAAGGTATATCTTGGTATCTAACAGTTCCTTCAGGATGCGCGACATTTCGATTTGATTTTGTATTCCGCAATGGTTTTCGAAGGAGAGGATGATAGGGAGGTGACCCTCGTTATCGCGAGAGTATTCCGCTATGGCCTCGATCACTGCTCGAAACGACACAGGCGCTGTAAATGTAAAGCCATGCTTGATGATAGGCCCATCGCTTCCATCGTGGATATCCAACTCAACACACCGAACTCCATCGTAAAAGTCTTCGACATAACGGAACGCCTTCGAGTCGCTGGTGAGCTGATTGCCAACCAAATAGGTATTGTGGGAACTATGCACATAGTACTCAGTAAGTGGCAGATCCATGTTCTGATACAGCGAACATTTGCTTTCGTTGATGATAGAATTGAAGTCCGAGAAGATGTATTTGCAGAATGAGTGAAAGCTCAACTTGCCATCCATAAGCCCAGCATCCATGAGGAGAGTCTGTATTTCCTCACTGGAAAGCTACTGTTCTTCTTTGAGAAATTTTTCGAAATCGGCTTGGAGCATAAATGGTGTCATGCAGGACCGAACAGTGGACCCCACAAGCAGCTGGTCAGTGAATTCGGGGCAGTACTTGCGAAAGACAGCAATCAGCTCTCGTTTGCACAGCAATACTCTCAACAACATGTGGAACTCGGGCTTTTGTAAACCCTGCTTCGATTTTGGAGAAATCTCGCGGATGCAGCTTTTAACAGTTTCATCGAAGAGAATATCGAAGCTGGTGAGAACTTACTGCAACTCCTCATCATCGATGAAGTCATCCTTATTCTCATTGAAACGCAGAAAAAGCTTGAGAAAGCGGGAGTCCAGTTGATCATCCGCACGCTTCCTAAGCCTCACTAACTTCTGCAGGTTCATGAATTGTGCCATCCGTTCGAACCTTTCCTATTGGCTGGTGAATGAGAATATCCACCTGCCAGATTCCAGGAAAATGAAGTCTAAGATATCAACTGGTACGTACATCTGTTCTTGTGCAACTAGTAAAGCTGCTCCAACTCGTGATTACTCTCTTCAATCTGCAAGGTCTTGAGATCGACGATCCAATAGCGCCGGTTGAGTAGGCTCACAATCATGAGGAACCGCTCTTCTTCCGGGTGTCGTACCACCATGACCACGTATTCCACAGAATCCTCGACCAAAGTCATTCGAATTCCATAAGCCAGTTCCTACTCAAAGTCGAGGTCCTGTCTGGGCAATGATGGCAATTTTCTGAGGTGTGCTACTTCCATGGTAATAACTTCTACTCGGCAATTGTTATTATACCAAGTACAATCAGTCCACAAACAGTTTCGTATCGAGGTTCGTTAGAGCAATTGCGAAGGCCTGGAATAATGAAAAGGGATGTCGAACTTCCATGAAATAGTCTTAGTTTGAGTACTTGCCGACAGCAAGTGCCTCCTCACCAGCCTCTCCAACTAAAATGAAATTTTTCTGGTCCGATTCGTCAGTTATTCTTCCTTAAAAGTTCAGTCGGTAGCAGCCACTGTCTCCAATTTCCTTGGGCTTCGAAGATTCGAACTTGAGCACCAGACTGGGGTTGTTTTCAAGTGACTACTTCAACTCGTTTCGACTTTCCAGCGGTCGGAAGGGTCTCGGACTAAGGTTCTAGTCGAGTGCTGGAATCACTACACGAAGGCTTCGTGGTTGCCCAGAAAACATTTTCTTTTCGTAGTTCACATAGCCCAGTTGCTGACGGCATTCGCTGAGCTCCCGAACTTTGGCTGGGTTGAACCCATCGTCATAGATGATCCACTCCTTCCTTAGGAAGTTGGAGCTAACCTTACCTCTGTACTTGTTATCCGAGTCGCATATCGACTTCGCATTTGTGGAAATGATGTATGTCGTGTTCGTGCCAATTTCTTTCTTGGCAGCCATGAGAAATTTCGAATCTCGCTGCTGAAGCAATCGATAGGTAGTGCCTAACTCAAACACTCCTGCCCTATCCTTGCGAATTAGGCAGCGAATCGGCTGACCAATCTACATTGGTGCCACGAGAAATCTCTTTTAGTTGGCCATCCGAAGCTATCTCTCCAGTGTCAACTTGTCAAGCTCCCTTTTCTTATCCAGTGGTAGTACGTTTATTGGTAGCCGCTGGGATATTCGGTATTGCTGGTGCCATTTAACTTCCTTCTTCAGTAAAGGGGTTATTCTCTTCTTCGATTGCGGCTCCTTCTGGAAAATGTAGTCTCGTTACAGCTGTTCCAACAGCTCTTTGTTCTGGTCGGCACCTTCAACTGCTTACTACTCCAGACGCATCATGATGGTGGGCCGAAAGCTGTCGGTATGTCCGCTGGGCGCTTAAGGCAGTGATGGTGTTAGGATCTCTGCAGTAAGCTCCTCGCTTTCCTGCATAGAGTATAGCTGATATAACATATATGTTCTTTTTCTATGAGATTATAGTGGAAGCAACTCATCCCATTATTTTTAATGTCTGTGTGCCGGTGCGATATGGTAACTCCGGTGCCTCCGGAGGATCAGCTAATGCCTCCGTAGTAATGTTGCAGCAAACATCATCTATTCGTGAGCGGTTTAAAGGCTGACTAGCCCTTGTAAAACTGCGGTATGTGTCTTTACAAATCCTCGAAGTTTCTTATCTTCCCTGAAAGATCCTGTTGACAACTTCTCAGCTTCTCGAGGATGTCCTATAGCTTGGCTTTCTACTATGCTAGCAGTTCTTTAATGTCCCGAGCAGCGGTTGGGTGGTTAGTATTACCTGAACTCTTGTTTTTCGACTCAGACCGATCATCAAGTACTTCTGTCGAAGACGTAATCTAAATACTCACTCCATTCTGAGTCTCGTACTCGCAGATAGTTGAGCGTAACAGGACTGATAAGGCATACAACTTTTCTTTGGCATACCTGTTCATGAGGGATGAAAATTCTTCGGACTTGTCAAGGTATAGTTTGAGGCAATATGCATCAACTGAGAGGATACGGCAATGTGCTCCTGACACGACGCTGAAGCGACGCGGTTTGCATGCCGGAAATACATCATACTATCCAAAACTCCATCTCTTCTTGAAGCTAGCAAAGCTGAGGGCCACTGGTAACCGGTAACACTGAGGCACAGTTGCCAGCAAAAACCCTTAACGAATGATGTAGATATCCTCACTTGGGTCTCCTTCCTCGACGATAGTATCGTTCAGTTAGTAGGTAAGCTCTTTCATTGATGGCAGCAGCTATACGATGCTAAAGAGAGGGAAACGTCGAAAGAAATCCAACTCACCGAGGTATACGTTAAAATGTTGTGACATTCGTGCCTGTGTCTCTTCAGGCAAGAGGTCCAGCAAGTCAAAGTTCTCCTATTCCTCCAGGTGCAAGGTATTTTGATTGAGAATCATTCGTGTAGCGCTTCTGATTAACTTGCTCACATCTTCTGAAGAGTTCATGGGCAGTTTCCTTTCAATGCGAGACACGCTTCTAGCCAAGTATTATTTTTCGTTTGGAGTAAAGTACTTCTCCTCGAAGAAGTTCGAGAATACTGCGAGAAAATAGGAGAAAATGACTACTCCCACCACCATGTAAACTGACATCAGCATCTTTTACGCAAGAGTCATCGGTGGTAGATCCCCATATCCTATTGTCAAGCACGCCTGCAACACAAGATAGATAGCTTCGACGATGCATCTACCACTTTCAGCGTCACTGCAATTTGTGGCATACCACCCCCGGCTGTCGTTCATCCACCGTGAGAAGCTGATCCACAGTGCACCCATCCAAACAACTGCGCAGTGAAGTCCAATAATAAGCCCCCAGAACTTGTTTTAGTTGCGGTTCACGAAATGTCGATAGAAGGAACGAATTTCCCGACGAATACCCACTAAGCGCAGCACTTTTAGGTAGAAGAGATAACTCATAAACTCGGACTGCATAAACTCGAAAGGTATGGCACCTACTAATCCAATGAGTTCGAAGCTGCACAGCTGCCGGAAGATACCCTGGTTTTGACGGTACTGCTTGAGACCTAGTTTGAAGCCAGTATATGCGATTTGAAAGCAGTCAAGACAGACCTAAAGGATGGGTAGGTAACATCCGAAGCCGATCACCAACACGGGAAATACGTACCCAACATAGAGCAACTCGAGCAGGTAGAAAGCTCGAATTAACTTGCGCACTGTCCCCTTCCAACTATTCTATTGTGGTTTCACTGACACGCTGCCAGCAGAAGGAAAGTTGTTCTGTATTGGGTGTATTTGATGGTTTAAGATGACTGAGGGACGACGTTCTGAAGTGTATCCAAGTGAGATAACCATTGAACCTTTACGTCTGGGCGACCTAGTTTTCCTGTTGGCTTCAAGCTCTGAAAAGACATCGAGATCGGACTTTGAATGCTCTTCGAGAACCTCGAGTGGAGCCTCTGGGTCACTGCCAACAGGTCCCGAGTAGCGTCTTTCGTAGCCTGCTTCACTATGATTGAGTTGCTCGCACGTCTAATTGAATTCATTGACGTCTGAATTCATTTAAATTGCTGGATAATTGTTTGACAGTCAATTGAGCAGGAGACTCAACAGCGATCTGCTGTTTCGAGGATCTGGCGGGAGGAACATCAGGATGTGAAAGATGTGACACACAGGATTAATAATTCTCGGTCGATATTCCGATTTCGAAATGTAGTCGGAGCTAGTGCGTCTCGGTAATTCGGACGAATAATCCTCGCCAGGGTGGATGCCGCGCATGCGATAGAAGTATAACCTCGAGGACTCCATTATACCTAGGCGTAAGCGGATTCCCTCGGAGAGCTCCACCAAAGTGCGCATGATACCTCGCGAGACTGACATTATCGTTAAGCGGGACATGCCCATGCTCAAGAAGATCGTTAAGCGAAACCGCGTGAACCGGTTGGTGAAGAACTTCTGCATCAAACTTAAGCGTGGTGTACTAAGCCGCGACCCCAAAGTATAAGAGGACGTTTCCAGCCGAAAGGAACTTCCCGTGATGCGGTGGCTACGAAGCACCGAAGGATGCAGTCTATCCAACTTTGTTTCCTCACTGTTCAGCTTCATGAGCATCTGTTCCATTCTCTTACTGCTCATCGTCTACTCACTCACTCTCGTCTTCAGCGAAATCGAGAAGAATCCTGAACTGTTCAACATCCTGAGGCTCATCCAAATCACAGCACTCCCTATCTTCTCTTTGG
>ERZ724508.420-NODE-420-length-30576-cov-6.141804_pt1 | contig 30576 bp, 49 predicted proteins | sample MGYA00376041_ERZ724508 | MGnify/ENA primary metagenome ERZ724508 (study PRJEB28724, sample SAMN07190887) | wastewater metagenome | isolation source: effluent of sewage treatment plant in Hong Hong | place: USA: Christiansburg, Virginia | collected 2016-03-01 ...
GAGGCCTTGCGTATTTCCTTCCGCATGTCATCCTGGTGAGGCTTGCTTCGCTTTTGCACCAGCTTGCGAACCTAATGAGTTGGCTCCAGATGCGGAAGGAGCTTACTGGGGCGCATGGTGAGACTTGGAATCGAAAAGTTGTTGCGATCTCGACTCAGATTGTTAAGGTTGAGGTCAGCGACGTTCTCCTTTTCAGCACAGCGGTTCAAGCTTCTGCGAACTTTGATGTTGCCCTTCTGCATACGATAATGTTTAGCTTAACTGATATATTAAATAAATCATCGGTCGGGGAATTCGCAGCAACTCGTGCTCATTTGCCTGTTCACTGGCTTTGCGTGACCAAGCCTGCAGACTCATTCAAAACCTTGCTTTACTCTTTTGAAAGTCAGCACCAGTCGGAAACTCCCAGAAGTGGCTCGCTGCTTTAGACGTCACGCTCCGTCCGACAATCATAATTAATTTTATGGACTCCATTAAGCAAAAGTTCTTCCAGCTGAGCAGTTCACTGCGTGAACGTTTCTACTAAAGCCAGGAAAGGTTGGTGCACTATCTTGTGGGTACAGTTTCAATCGATTCAGCCAACCCTGCCACTTCAGGCCTGTTTCTGACCCGGCCGGTGCAAAAGCGAACGGATTACGATCAGCAAGAACGCGAAGACCACTACTAAAACTCGTGATATGTATGTAATGGCATACCCTGCAACCTTACCCGTACGGCTGTTCGAGTATTATAATACAAGAGAATGGCCAAGCGGTAGAACGTTGATGCGATGAACATCAATTAAGAGACGCTTGCTTAAGAGAAGCAGGAGGCGTCCACAGAATATCCCATCCGAGTTTGGGAACAAGTACTATTCCTTTTCGTAGGGATGTCGAGCTGGGCAAGCTATCCCTATTGCTTCGATACCCCACAAGCAGTTCAGACACAGATGATGCAGCAACCCTTCTCTCTTACTTCCAGCGAGTTCAACTACCTATACGTCTGCATATCGATTCCGAATATCGTGCTGAGCTTCGTAGGTGCCATACTTACCACCAAAATCGGACCGATTCGAGCGATCTGCCTCTATGTTGGACTGCTATTCATTGGGCAGGGTATGATTACTATCGCAGTATACACTGTGGGAGGGCCTTGGTATGTACTCACTCTGATTGGAAGAGTTATGATTGGCATTTCCGGATGCAGCCTCGTAGGTGCTAATCTCGCGCTCATTCCTCGCTATACTGATGGCAAATACGTATCTTTGTTTGTAGGTCTGGGTTCGATGCTGCCTTGGACCACCCAATCCCTAACAGCTGTGATATCACCCATACTTTACTCTCGAACTGGCAATGTTTACCTCCCTTTTTTCATCGGGTAACTTACTTGCTTACCTTCAGATGGCTTGGGATACTCTATTCAATGCTGGCTGCTGCGGTACTCGTGTTCCTCGATCGGAAATTCAGCAAGCGAATGCAGAAGAAATCGGAAGATTCCAAACCGCCCAAGATCACATTGAAAGTGGTTCGATCGTTGGGTATTGTAATGCTGATGGTGTTCATCATCATCACTTTCGCAGTTGCCATCGAAGGATCGATTATTATAAACGCCAACGATATGCTGCATGAGCGGGTTGGCTTTACCAATACACAAGCTGGGCCAATCGCAATGATGACACTCCTAGTCAATTGTAAGATCCACAACGAGTATAGGTATTACCAGTCCCCTTTGGGCATTCGTCAAGGAGAAGGTCGTACATAAGCGGAGGTTATTTCCAGTAGTTGTTATGGTGCTTCTGCTGGATATCATCGTACTCTATCTGCTTCCATAACAAGTTAACGCAACCAGCTATTTCATGGCCTTCAGTGGTTTCATTCTACTTGGAATTTGGGACAGTGGAGCCGTGACACTCATCATCGGCTCGATTCCGCAGGTGGTCCCCTAAAAGCTTCACACACTGGCCTTCTCAGTCTACACCGCTGCCCTAGCCTTAGGGATGGGAGTAAGCCCTATCATAGCGGGCTACATAATTGACCACTCGAGCTCAAAGAAAGAAGGGTACAAGAACTGCTACTACCTGTACTTTGGAGAATTCATCGTGGTGCTGATTGCAGTTTGCTATCTTTGGCTGACCAAGAACAAGCAGGCAACGCTCATCGACCAACCTTATGGGAAGACGGGTGAGTTGGAGAAGCAACAGCTCATCGAAACTTGAAACCTGAAATGTGAATAGTAACAAACCACTATGAAGGTATCACTAAGAAACTCTGTTCTTGATGCTGACGATTAGAGCCACCACGATGATCAAAGTTATGGTACAGAGCACACCGCCCACAACCAGCTTATTACGGCGCATCAACGAACCAATTCTTCGGACTAGAAGCTGGCTTTCGGTGAGGTCTTCGTTTATCATCGTCAGTTTATGTTGGTTCTGTTTCAGCCGTCCTGTCTGAGATACCAGCTCCAGCTGGATGCCGTCGTTCATATTCTCGTTTTCTTGCATCAGCTTCAGAGAGCCTTTCAATTTGTAGGTGGTGTCCGATAATCGCTGGCCTTGTGCGATAAGTTGTTAGTTTCCTGAAGCTGTTGTGCTCTACAGTTAGGGGCTAGGTACATCGAAGCTGCCTAGCAGCTCTTGCTTATTACGCTCGGTACTCATCTCCTCTTGCTCCTTCAGTAATCTCTTCCGCACTTCTGAGTACTCTCTCTTTCGCTCGGTCACCTAAATCAGCATTAAGTATACCTTCTTTTGAAAGCGAGGACGGGCCTGTGCTGAGAGACTACTGCACTCAGCTTCCAGGTATTTTAGAGATCGCTCGGCCTAGCTGAGTTCTGCTTTAATCTATCGGTAAGCTCGTTCTTGCTTTTCTGCGTTTCTCAACAGCTACCTGTGGGTTGTTCTCGGACTCGGTCGAGCTTGCCTCGCGTAGCAGTGAGACTCTTCAAGAAGTCTTGTTCGTAGTTATCAAACAATTCCGACATCGCTAGTGCATTATACGAAAATCAATGGCGTCGTTGCCGTTTGGTTGACTTGCTCTTTGCTAACCGTTCGACAGGCTTGAAATCCATCTCTTCGAAGACCTGCTTAAGCTTTAGCAGATTCTCTTTACTGCGGCTGCGCTGATAGGTATCCGATTCCTCGTACTTAGAGCGGCTTGAGCGGTTGGTCGTGGTTTATTCGAACCTCGAGTGTTGGAAATCAGTGCGAGGGCGAAGCACCGACTTACCCTCGTCAATAGAGAAGTTTCTAATCTGGCTACTGGTCTGCTCCAGCTGACTATTGACCTTCAGGATTAGCTCACGGTACTAGCAGTCTGTTCGCACCAGTTCGTTTTCCTTTTCTTCTAGCTTCACAAGCAGGCTTTTATTCACTTGCCTCAATTCCTTCAGCTGTTTCTGGAGGTAACGATTCTCATCGAGTAACTGTAGGTGCTACTGCACTGTAGATTACTGGAGCAGGCTCTCCAAACTATGCTGGTGTGCGATGGTAGTTCCTAACTGACTCATCGAACCATTGACTGATAGGTTGGTCGGGCTCTTCGGAGTGGGATTTCCATTGCCGAAGGTAAAGCCACGCCGGCATAGCGGGAACGGTATCTTTCTGCGGGAAGGGTTAAGGTGGTACAGGTCAGTTGGCTCCTATCTTTGAGTCATAACGGTTAGGCCAATTAAGCTTATAATTGTTAGCAGCTCACACAACTCCATGAATTTTTAGAAACGTTCATCTCACAATAAGCACCGACTTAAAATCCCAAAGTCTTCGACATTTCATTATAGAATAGAAATTTCGATGGGAAACATTTGTCAGAACGATGTGTTACGAGCTGAATTGTCTGGGATGATGGGGCTTAAACAGGTGCCATGGCATAGTGTGGATCCCAGCGCCAAGGATCCCCAAGAAACTGCGAGCTCGTTTCATCCTGCAACTGTCAGGGAAATGGCTAAGGTCAGGTCTCGTCAGGGACCCTCTCCAACAGACGGGTACTATATGGAGGTTCCTGCCTTGCTCCCACAGGTGGCCCAACGCCTTCAAGAGAATAGTACTCTATTTGGTAACCCAGTCGTTCTCAGATAGCCAAGCAACATCTACAATAGAGAGTATCACGGTCCATTCAAATTCTTTACAGTGGATATGGTATACATGGGGTAGTGGCAGGATGGGAGGCCTCATGGTCGAGGGCGGGCATACTATTCTGATGGGAGCGTTTACGATGGGGAGTTCAATCAGGGTGTACCGATGGGCTTCGGTAGGTACGTCGTCCCAAATGGCGACTACTACGAGGGAGATGTATGCCAAGGTCAAGCACACGGAGTAGGCTGCTACATCACAGCTACTTCCACGTTCAAAGGATCGTTCGTAAACGACATGAGAGAAGGTTGGGGATAATAATAAACCAACGAGTACCGCTTCGAAGGTTATTTTAAAGCAGGTGAACGCCTGAATGGCACCCTAATTTGGGCTGATTGCAAGTATGTAGGAGATTTTGCAAACGATCAATTCGATGGTAAAGGCAGCATTACTACTGATGAAGGTAACTACACGGGTGACTTTGTCGAAGGAAAGAAGCATGGGTTCGGAGTATTCGCATGGCCAGACGGAACAATCTACAAAGGCTGCTATGAGCATGATTACCGTGCCGGCGAGGGAGTTTACCTCTCGCCCTTGGGTTAGGTGCTGAGCGTTGCTGCCGAAATCGAAATTTGACTTGCCTATAGTTTATTGAATGTTCGTTTCGGAAATTCCAGTGAAGAATAATTTTATAAATTGCACTCAACTGCTCAACCAATGGAGCGGCAGCAGCTCCATCGTTGCTTCACGAGGAAAAAGGATGGTTAGAGAGGCTGTCAACCTTCAACCGCGTCCTTTTGACTCGCGGAATTATATTAATTAGCTATTCGTTGTTGCTGCTGTCGGACGGTAATGGCCTCTTTTCCAAAATGCCTGAACAAGCTGGAGAACACTGCCCACACTTTTACAGGCTTCAGCGAACATCAGCAGTTCAAGGTGGAGTACTCAGGAACTGTATTGCAGGCGAGTATTGAAGTCACCGACCAGGAGATAGTCTTCATTATGCAACAGCCCTTTGTCCTGGAGCGAGGAGCCCAGTTGGTTCCACAGTACTCACAGCACGGCAACCTACTTGCAGTGGGGTTGGAATGTGGTACCGAGAAGTTAGTAGTCCGTGATACTCAATCATCATCGCTCGAAGTACTCTACGAACAGTTGAAGCGTCGGTTAAGTGTAAAGGGGTTCAATGACTACTACAAGCCTCTGAAGCGACTTGGCCGTGGGAACTTCGCATCTGTTTACCTTGTGTAGCATAAGTTTACAAAGAAGCTGTTCGCTGCTAAAGTTTTTGGTCGCTGCCAACAGTACCTCGAGATCGACGGAAAGGCAGCACTGGAAAATGAAATACGAATTATGAGGCAGCTGCGTCACCCATACATCATGAATATTGAATCCGTTCATGAGACAGATAACCTGGTCTATCTCATCGTCGAGTACATGGGTGGAGGTACTCTTGAAGACTATATGAGATCGCGCCTGCACTTAACCGGCGAGGAGATATGTAAGATCATCAAACACATCCTAGAGGGTTTGAAGTACCTCAGCAGCAAGGGTATCATGCACCGGGACATCAAACCATCGAATATTATGCAGAGGAAGGACACTGGGGAATGGGTCCTCACTGATTTTGGGTTGGCTGCCTGCACCAACACTAACTACCTGTATCAGAAGTGTGGAACTCCTGGTTTCATTGCTCCAGAAATCCTCAGGTTAGAAAAGCCGGAGGAAAAATATACCCAAACCTGCGACATCTTCTCGTTTGGAGTGATCATCTACACTCTGATAGTGGGCAAGATGCCTTTCCAATGCCAGGATGAATAGGCTATGTACGAAACTAACAAAAAATGCGATATCAAGCTTCCCGAAAAAGAAAGACAGGAACTTCACCCCGACATCATCGGGTTCTTGCTGGGAATGCTGGAGGCTGACCCAACCAAGCGACTGACTCCTGACAAGGCTTTAGAAGCCAACATCCTCACGAAGCCTGAAGTATCGCTCAGCTTGGTGCAGTACTTCTAAAGTCAACGGGAACGGGCAATGAAAAAGGTTCTACAGTTTGCCAACGGAGCCAACCAATGACGCTAACTTTACTTTTTATTGACACGTGGAATTCGATGAATGGAATATACAGTAGCATTAGCGCAAGTTTGGCTAAACATTGCTATAGACACTCCATTTGAGCGAAAGACTCGCCGACTGGTTCCGATGGGAGCTTGGTAAACAGGGAAGCAGTTGCTTTATTGCTCACTTAGAGGTTGGGTTCATTTAAATGGCTGACGGTTTCCAAAAATGTTATAATACCATTACGGGGGAGATAGATGGCTGACGAACTGAACGCTATCACTCACAAAGTCGTTCATCGAAGTGACAAGCGTAGGCGCCAGACTCTGTTCTATCTACGGATTGGAGGCTGCGTTGTACTGCTACTCGTCGTGTATCTACTTTGGGCAGCGACTCAATCTGACAAAGCTGATACAAAGACCTTCAGGAGAGAATAGGCACGCCTCAAACAGCTTGAGGGCGCTCTACTCCGTTATCAAGAGAAAATGCGATAGCTTAATGCTCGAATTGTTCAGCAAGAATTAGTTCGCGTTGAGCTGCAGCAGAAGCTAGAGGAAACTTCAAACGAGCTGGTTCAATCTGACAAAATGCGTGAGATTGAGAAACAGCGAAGGAAACGATATGCTGAACAATTCGAGGCTTCTGAAAAAACCCGGCAATCGTTGGAGGACACCCTACAGAATCTTAGATTGGACTATGAGAGGTTGGCTACTAACAGGCAGAATCAGGAACCGCAGCATTCCAAAGAGCAAGAAGCTGACAAAGTCCGAGGGAGCAGCTATAACAATCAAGAACAATTGGAATCACACCGAAAAAGCGACTCAGCAAGCAAGCAGCAGCCAATGGACGCCTAGGAGAAGGAATCCAAAAGGACAAAAAAACGATGCTCGAACCTTGCCCCATGCATCAAGGAATGCATGAACCGAGGATTCAGCAAGGTGATGTGGGACTGCCAGCGATAGTGCCTCAGTAACTATGGCTGGACCAACTGTGTCGGTAGATACTTCGACATTGGTAACTGGCTCGGTGGTTCACAAAACAGCCATAACAATGATTTCTGAATGACTATTGACTCAGCATCGAATTATTTCGCTCTTTTTATGCGCAGGACGACGGTAGTGAAAGTGCTTGATGGCTTGTATACGTTGGCTGATCAGCATTTATAATACCCAATCAACCAAATAATAAGGTAATGGTGCTGCTAACACTGTTGGCCGCAAGCGGCGTTGTCCTCCTCATGCTGTTTTTCACGCTTGTATCAGTCTGGCTTAGCAACCGCCGTCCCAAGGAACAGTCTTTCGATTTGATGGAGGGATCCATGTATCTGGGCTAATCACTATCCGGTGTTGAGGGTCGAGCTACTCAGTTCACAGCAATCAGGAGCGTCAGGAGAGCACCCTCAGTGGTAGTATCGTCGCCCTTCCCACCCAGGACTAAGCAACCCTCGACCAAATGTACGGGCAGTTTAAGATAGGTGCAACCTTGCGTGCTGACTATGGACTCAAACGACTAAAAGCCCTGAATAGAGGCATTCAGCTTGAAGACATGTTCACACTTCCCCTGTTACTGGAAAAGTGCAAGAAGATTCATCGAAGCTACCGCAGAAGTATTGGAGTTGACTTCTACCCAACGAAGCTGACAGTCATCTACGAATCGCCAATTGACGTGTGATAATGACCCACCGAAAATAACCCAAACCTTTAGAGCTGAACTTGAAGCTTTTAGAAAGAAGGGAGTGGACGAACTTGAGAGGTCAGTGGTTGTCATGACTCTGGTACACATTGGCTAATCCTTCGAAGTCGTCAAGTTCTGTGAGGCGGTCATGGTCTCCATCAGGTTCGTTCTCAACTGGGTTACCAAATAGCTACCTGAACTGTGTCTTGAGCAACGATCCTCGTGGCAGTCTGGTTGCTGTTCGACCTCCATACTGCTTGCAGTGTCGCAAACACGCCGCTGCTGTGGATTGTGTGAATTGTGCTCGTACTGCTGCATTTCTGGGTTCACTTTGCATGGTTCCATTCCCTTATTGAGCTCTGCCTGCTGCTCATGATGTTGGAGTTGCTCCTCAATATCCATGATCAGCGCCACCGCCGCCACTGCGTGATTTTATTATACTGTTTCTATGCAATACTGCTATTAATCATCTGCGATGCTTTCTCTTTCCCTTCGTAACCTCAATATTGCTGGTGGTGTTTGAAGTTGTGTAGGTGTTCAAGCTCTCCTTGCCAACGTTGGTTGAACCTTGTGTTCGACCGGTCTTGTAGTTCTTCCGTTTCTTGTAGTCCTTCCTCTCATACTTCGGGAGCCATCGTTCAGGGTTTGGTGGCGGTCCTGGATTCTCAGGGTCGAAACCTTTAGGATAGCGCTTTCTACGCTTCTTAATTTTCTTCTTGAGTTTCACAACCTGCTCACGTTGCTGGTCCTTCTTGGTGATGGAGAAGTGGATGTTGTTTTCGAGCGTCTGCAGCAGATTCATGTCGGTGATTTCATCTGGTTTGCTGAGTCCCTTCATGAGTTCCTCGCATCTGTCGATGTTGCCATTTTGTAGACTCACCTTCGCCAGCTGAAGCCGCGCAGACTGGTCCTTTGGATTGAGCTTAAGAATCTTCTCGAGGATTTGAGTCTCCTTGTCAGTTTGACCTTTCTTGCCAAACACTTCTCTGAGGATTTTGAGGATGGTAAGGTCACTGGTTGTGTTGATCATGTTGTAGAGTCCCTCGACTTCGCGTTCGAAGAGTTGCTGGTCCTTGAGCAGGATGCTGAAGATATACTTGTTGAGCACCTCGCTATTCGAAAATTGCTGGTTCTTGCTTAGGAGCCGATGTTCGGCCACAATTGCAGCCATGTTCTTCTGCGAACGGAGAAGTTCCGCTCGAAGGAAGAATCGGATGAAAGGATCCTGGATCTTCTCAAAGACAGTTTCCAGCTCCTTCTCCTTGAGCTTCTCCAGAAGATGCACCTTACACTTCAGGAAAGTATCGTCGCGGTGGAGTTCCTCAAACGGTATGGAAGTCTCAAGATCCTTCAGTGCCTTTCCAGCCTCGTGAAGACGGTTCTTCTTGAGTAGCATCACCAACCTGTTCAACTTGAGCACTCGGATCTGCTCGCGAGTCTGCTTATACTTGCCAGCGATGTAATCCTCGTATTTCTTCAAATGTTCGTAATGAGGTTCAGTTGTACGTTCTTTCAATGCAGCAAGGTTGTTCTCCACGACGATCGAGATGTTCTTGTCGCGGAATTCCTGTTTGCAGTAGTCTTCGTACTCAGCGATCTTTTCCTACAGGTCTTCGAGCGACTCGTCGAACGAATCGATGTAGTCTCGCAGCAGATGCGCAGCCACAAGATCCTCATGGTCCTGTGGTTGCTGTAGCTTTGCAACAAACTGTTCAAGGTTGCGGCGAGCCTGCACTGGATCATTCGTCTCGCGGAATAGAAGGGCCAGGTTGAATAAGAGTTACTGATGCTATGTCTTCCCGATGCTCATGTCCTGTAGCAATTTCTGCAAATGTGCAGTTTCGATGCCCTCGCATGCAGCCAACAAGTTGACCATCATATCGTCAGTGTTGGCTGACCGGTCTTTGCGCCTTTCGCTGATGAGTTCGGACATTAACTGAACTGACGGTCCGTATTCAAGGTTCTTGTAAAGAGCCTGCGCAAGAAGGAGCTTAGCTCTGGATGATTGCTTGATCTCCTTTATGTATTTAATGGTCTTGGGATAGTCTCCCTGCAGGTAGAGGAAGTATCCGTAGTACAAGTGAAGTTCCTACGGATCCTTGGGACCTGGTGGATTTTTGAATACAGTGGCCTGGAGCTGCTTGACATTCTCTGTTTTGAGATAGGCAACAGTTAGACAAAGCCTGGCTTCCAGATCATCAGGAGCATTTCCCAACAGTACCTGGCTGAGGTTAACTATTTAGTTGTGCTGGCCCAGCTCCACCGATTTCTTGATGAGCTCGAACTGAGTATGGCTGGCACGTTCCATGAAAATAGGATAATACAATATCAAATTTGCAAGCGGGAATTCAACGACCACTGAAGCGAGAGCACTCGAAGCAAGGTCGGCTGTTAGTTAGCAAGGTTATTGCAATAATTTTATGAATAAAGAGGTGAGCAAGAAGGGCATTGGAGGGCACTTCGGAGAAATATCAGCAATCAATCTCATCGACCAAACAGTCATACGTTCTCATAGGTTCCCACCGACAGAATCGCAAATGGATTTGGTGCATGTCACCCAACAAATCGACCGTTGCCTCTCATTCAAACTGCAATCAGACGATAAGCCCACTGGGCGCATTGTTTACAAAAGAAAGTCACTCCTTGACACGCTCAGAATCATATTCGCAAAGCGGGTGCGCTATAGTTTTCAGCTGCTCAGACAGTTCGTGGTGTATGGGGAATCATCGCTCTCAATCATAGCAAATGATCGCGTTTAAGATGCACTCGATGAAGCTTCCAGCAGCCTTCAGAGTGTTCTTTCAAGTCACGACCAGAAGCTTAAGGTCTATGCCTTCATTCGCATCAAAATGTTGGCAGCCAACTGCGATTATACCTTCAGCCAGCCTTCATTCATCGACAGAGAGTATCTGTTGCTCAAACTTCAGGCTCTCGAGGCATCTACCCAACGTATATTCGAATCTCTCAGAAAAACAGCGTTGAAGCAGTTCTTCGTGTAGATTTAACGCTTTGCAGAAGAGCAGGCACTGAAAGAGAAAGAACGCAAAGCGAACCGATAAAGATAGTTTCATTCAGAGACTCTGAGAAAGACCAGCAAGTCAGCAACAATGATAGGCCCAAGTTCAGCTACGACAGATAACACCGGAAAGCAAATAATATACGTCATACAAAATGATGGTGGAAGAGGCAGGCAGAAGACTGAACATGGCCGGTTAAGTTCAATCCACCAGCCTGCCTTCATAAAAGTACCTCTGTACGGAGAGCAAGTGGAGCTGAATTAAATTCGCCTGAACCACGACAAGACTGAGAAGCCTTCTCGATTCAATGTTTCGACCGCTCATAAACAGCGCCGTCGGATGGTGGAGTACGATGTGACAAAACTAGCGAAGCATGGAACTGGTCAGTGTACGGAATGCAAATTTTGTCGGCAGCAACTTGAGCTCAAAGAGATCGAAAGAACCTCGCAAGAGCGGAGGAAGTCATTGACGGCAATAAAGAGCCAGTTCAGCAAGAACAGAAGGTTGGTGTATCTCAACTGAGGCTGATGTTTTTCCTATTCTACTCTCAAACTTGAATTCTTTGCTTTTCTGATGAAGTCATAGTTGTATGGTCGGCCAAAAACAGACCACTGACTTCGTGAGGTTAAATGCTCTTGAGATTGAATCGACGCTGTGCCGTTCTGCACATTCCAATGTTCGGATGATATACCTTGCTCAATACAGAAGCTTCTTCACAAGGTCGACCAGATGATTTGCTAGTCATGATGCTGACCTATTGGTTGATACTTCTTTGGTTGCTTTGCGCTATCAAGATGACGAGGTGTTTTGTCTTCTCTCTCTTATCTTCTACGATTTCGTTTGAATTCGACAAATTGACTGCTATAAGCGAATGTCATCCCTTTCGTTGGAATCCGGCCGCAGTCTGTGATGGTCTATTGAAAGGAGAAGCCTGTCTTTGTATTGCCGTTTTCCTTTAGATTCCCATTCGCATGATAGAACCACTCCGACCACGAATTCTTCCTCCTCAATCCGATGGTCTGCTCAATGGGGTATGCATAGACTCTCCTCGCTTCTCCAGCCAGAAGAGCAAAGTTGGTTTATAAGATGATCGATAGAACAATGTTGAACCTTCCATATTGTTGAAGTAGCGTCTATTAATGCGGTCAGCTTTGTTGAGGCTTATAATCAACAACATAGACACAAATGAGGATCTTCGTCGACATCTTCAGCGGTGACGAAATCATCTGCGACTCCTACAACATGGTATACATGTTCAACGATGTTGGCTGCAAAGTCCAGTCTCGTTTACTTGTCAAGGACGAGAAGTTTGATGTGTATTCTGCTGGAACAGAATTCGCCAATCCTGATGCTGCTGAGGAAGGAGTCAAGGACGAACCTGTCAAGGTTATTGATGTCATGGACACCTACAACTACCAGGAGACTGGCTTCCAGAAGAAGGACTACGGAATTTACATCAAGGGATATATCGGAAAGGTTTTGGCCCACCTCACTGAAAATAAACCCCAACGAGTAGAGGCCTTCAAAGCGGGAGCCAAGGAAATGGTCGGTTGGATCTTGTCCAAGTTCGAAGACTTCACTTTCTACACACCCCAGAGCTACGATTCGGATAATTCGATCATCCTTAGCTACTTCGAGCCGGGATCTGAAGCCCCTACCTTCGTATACTTTGTCGATGGACTTCGCGGTGAGAAGTGCTGAAGTGATGAATGCTCATGTTTCTAAATTTCTTCACGAAATGTTTGCAGCAGTAGGCGCTTATTGCCTTGGTGATGTTATAAAGTCGTGTACCACACGGCCCGGCTTATATTGCTGGAATAGGATTAATGTCGGTGGAGCACACCCCCAACGAACCGCTCCTTGACTAGCAGAGCGAGTATAAGGTCTATCCCAAGCGGTTCCTGGTGGTCACGCTCTTCGCATTTGCCCAGATGATGACTTCGATCGGAATGAATACACTCAACCCCATCGCAACTCTCCTTTCCGAAATCTATGACTACTCAACATTCACTATTAACCTTGGTGGGCTGCTGTACATACTGATGCATCCATTCTTTACGTTTCCAGCTGCCTACGTCATCGACAGCAAGGGGGTGAAAGCAGGCATCATTGTTGGTTCGGTGCTTAGTCTGGCTGGAGTTAGTCTGCGACTACTGATCAACTAAGGTTTCTGGATTGTCATTGTTGGGCAGGTCCTCGCCGGAATCGGCCGTCCTTTCATACTAAATTGTCAAGCAAAGATATCGGCCAACTGGTTTAGAGCGGGGAAGCGAGTAAACTGAGTGTAATGTAGGGTGGAGTAACATCGCTGTTGACGCTGGTGGTGAATGTCTCGCTGATCATTGGCATACTCATCCCAGGTGTTCTCTTCAAGAACTACGAATTCAAGGACGAAAACATCGAAAGTGGCAAGAAACTATCATTTCTGTTAATGGCCTTGGAAACGGCGCTTGCAGTGCTTTGCTTCGTCCCAAACATAATCTTTCAAGCCGAAAAGCCACCTACTCCACCGTCTGAATCCGCAGACACAGTACGAGAGCCTCTCAGCAAGGTAAATCAGTAAGCTCATTCAGGCAATCAAGCAGCTTGTGAAGAACAAAAACTACATCCTGTTGCTGTTCGGATTCGGACTGTACTTTGGGCTGTTCAATGCCATATCAATCACTCTTTCGCAACTTCTCAAACCGTGGTTCGGTAATAATTCGCTCGCCATTGCCGCGGTGGGAGGATCACCAGTCATCAGCGGTATTATTGGTGTCCTGATTATCGGGCATTTCCAAAGAAAGTCAGGGAAGTTCCGCAAATGGATTATCATCTGTATGTTGGGCTCATGCTTTGCGACGGCTATCTTTTACCCCTTGCTGCAGACCAACAGTGTTGTTGCGGCATGCTTTGTGTCGGCCCTAAACTCGTTCTTCCTGATTCCGCTGGTACCAATCATGTTGGAACTTGGATGTGAACTTGTCTTTCCAGTAGGTGAAGGAACTGCAGTGGGACTACTCTTCGCGTTTGGTAATTTGTTTGGGTTCATGCTCGGTACAACTTCGCTGATTCAGGTTCCATCATGAGCATTATCGTCAACGGCGGCAAATCCAAAATGAACACCATCGGTGGGCTAGGATTCTCACTTGGGCTCTTCTTAGTCGGGCTGGTGCTGATACTGTTTATGAAGGAGTAGAAGAATCGGGAGATTCACGAGCATAATTCCTTCATTAAACGAAAGAGTGGGGTCAACTCTCTTGTAAGTTCAGGTATCTCCTAAAACAAAGACTACATTTCCACGGAAAATCCTATTGCTGCACCAGAGGAGAACCCTGAGGCTGATGCAGCTAATGCTGCAACTTGATTCTATGTCCTTTGGTATTAATTGTAATGATCCGAACTGCCTTAGTACGGTGGTATAGTTGGGGTCCGCCATTCAAAGTATACAAAGGGTATCTGTTGCCCAGCCCACCAGCTCGCCCTTCAGCGGTAACTCAAGCCCCTCTCAAGAAGAAGATGACGAGTGAAACCAAGTCAACAGTACCACTGGACGAGTATCCAAAGAACCACAAAGAGCAAGCGAGCGAGAAGGAGCGTTACAGCTCACAGATGAAAGAATACAACGAAAGATTCATCGAGCCTCTGAAACAAGAGAGTGCCTATACACATTTCATACGTGAGAAGTGGAAGGAGGCAAAACAAAGAGAAGGTCGAGCTGATCGAGTGGGATTCAAAAGTGTAATTGAGTAATGGAGGAACCTCAGTAAAGAGGAAAAGCAAAAGTACGAGCTGCCAAAGGCTAACAAAGACAAAGAACTCGAATACCTTAAGCCGTTTAAGATTCCGAATATCGAAGCCAAAACACCTCAACAGTTAGCAGAGAATAAGAAGCAAGTTCAGGAGTTTTGTGAGAAGCACGGGTTGTCGGTGTACGAACTGTTTGTTTTGATCGCAAAAGGCTCAAGCGGAAAGAAGGTAGTGCCCTTTGAGTAGGTGGAAGCAATGACGTAATCTCAAACCAAAGCCTCCTCTGGAGGAAGACAATAAAAAGATTATGAGCAGCAGCATCGAGATTGGCCATTTGAACAACCACAAAATCTAGATCTGCCGATCCAGGGGGCAGAGAAGGTGATTGGAGCTTTACAGATACATCACAAAGAACCTCTAAAGGAGGATTCACCTCCTCCTAAAAACGACTTGAGCGAGACCATCAAGTAATTTGACTGATATGGGCCGAAGAGAAACTCATTAAGATTTCATTGAATATAATGATAGACTTGCTGAGATGGGGAAAGTAGATAGTTGTCTGTAGTGTTGGAGTACTCAGTGGGGGTGTAGCCCAGTTTAATCGAATCGGGGAGCTACCCCAGCAGACATGTTGTTTGCTCGTTGTTGAGATATTGCTTTTAAGCTGCTAACCTTCTAATTTTTCGAATGGGCTCCTCCGGGAGCAAGTACTCAGCGCGTCTTTTCATTCCTGTCTCAATTGTCTCGGCTTCGCTTTCGGTATCGAACTTAGTTCTCTAGCTTAGCAACTCATTACCCTTCCAGCGAGATGCCTCGCAGAGTTGAAATGTAATAGCAAGTGTTGCAGGAGGTCGAAATAGAGTCCGCATCTTCTGCAGTGCCTTTTGGTTTGCCGGGTAGTCGGGCGGGGAGATGATTGTTCCTCATCTTCGCTCTACTAAGCGAAGAAGTTGTGGTATGGTCTGAACCTAGGCGGGTGTTCTGACATCGATAACAATATCCGATTTAGCAATAAACTGGTCAGCTCATAGCTTGATGTTTTCAATCTCATTCCAAATGTCGTCTTCAAAGATCTTCTTCCTTTGCTTTCGGATTTCCTCAAGCTTGACGCCAAGTTAGCGTAGATCGGGGGTCTCCTCGGAGGCAATCGGCGTTACATGCTGTGGGCGGTATAGTTCATTGGACTATGCAACCTGTTTTGCTGCTGGTGGTTCGACTGGTACATGTTTTCTTATCGGCGGAGAAGGTGTCTTGATTACTTCCTTCGGAATTGCGTTAGTCTGTTTAGTAAGAAGGGTTGGCTCAGGTTTGCAGTTTCGACTACTGGCCTCAGTGAGCGGCAGCCCATCCACAATCTTCTCCTGTAGCAGGAATACGTATTTAAGTATGGAGGGAAGTGAGGCTTCGGGAGCAGAACGAGCTCTTTCCAATGAAGCATGCCTGGTTTGCTTCACTGGCGCCTGAACCTTTACGATTCGAAACTAATCGTTGGTAAAGAGAGTTTCGACGTGCTGTCCTGAGAATTCTGCGATGGCGAGAGGCCTTCCATCCAGAGAAGACCTTAATCTTGCTATTTACTCGGCAAGCTATTCGTTCCTCTGCCTGAGTTACTTGTTTGCTTGCTTCTCTTCCTCAAGCTCTTGGAGAAGCTGACTATGATTCTTGTTTTCGTAGAGACCCTTACTCTTGTTTGTGTGTTTCTCTTTATCGCAGATCTGCTTGACATTGCCTTCGTAACATCGCAGTGTACGTTTGATTGCTGCTACGACCTTTGCCATGCGATCCAGCTTATCATCAGTGCTTTCGCTGTCGCTACATTTGTTCTTATTCCACACGTTAAGTAAGTCCTCGTGATCGAAGATGTGCTGATTGCGTATCGATGTGATTTCTTCAGGGTCTAGGTAGTCGTTACTTGGGGGGAGACAGCCGTGGTGGCTCGCCAGGCGCTTCTGCCGTTCTATCGTTATCGTTTCCTTCGGTGGTTCAACTTCAGTGGGAGGTGCTTGCACTTTGGTTTATTGCAACTCCCGTACACTTGGCTCTTGAGGTTTGGATTCAGTTTGGCTGTTCTTTTTGAGGATGCGCAGATGTAGGGAAGACTCGATCATCATCATTTCATCAATCGCTGGGTTAGCATAATGGCATACCTTTATTGATGCTATTTCGGCGTGCAGTCAGCATATCCACTGAGAGGAGGTTAAGATCGAGTACAAACTGTAGTTCCAGTTCCCGGAAACCTTCTAATTAGGGAAGCGAAAGCTTGTGCTGCTCAACCTGCCGCACAAGCTTGGCCTTGAGCTCTCGAAACTGGCGGAAAAGCTCCTCTGGCTTAGTAAGAAAAGCATACGTGTTTCCCGAACCTCCTTCGACTGACGGTTTTTCATGTAATTATATTTTCCACAACGATATTCCCTCAGGTCAGATCCAACAACACCCAGCCGAGCTTAATTTCTCAACCCTTCATAAAAGGCAGTGAAAACCCACGTAGCATCAAAGGCAAGGAAAACGGGTCGCAGCCGTCGATTATATTTAACGGTCCATCAATGATGCACTTTAAATTCAAAAATTGCACTGCTACTCCAAGTGCGGCTTAGCATTAGTTGCAGCCAATGTCCAGCAGGCATCGGCGGGCTCGTTCCAGAACAAATCTTGAGGTCAACACGCAAGATATCAAGCTCACAAGAGTTCCTTCATCTCCCAAGCCCAACTGCCTCCGTAATGAGGACTTATACAATGAGAGGCTTCTATAAAAGGAGTGTGTGCTGCTTCAAAGTTAGCTTCAAGCAGTAGTGAGTGATTACGAGCGGAATGTTGAGTGCGTGAGGCATATCGAGGCAGCAAACAAAAGTCTGGAGCGCAAGTTACTTGGCTACTTCAGAAGGCAAGATTAAATGAAGAGCAGCATGGATAGACTGCAGCTCGAGCACATCACGGTCATAGAGCAGTTGAGATCAGAGTTAAATAAGTATGAAGAGGCACAACAAGGTCACGAAACAACCCAACTGTCTGTAATATCCACCGAACTGGAAGACTTTAAGCAAAGGATGCTAGAGGAAGAAGAGATTATACGACAGAGGTTTGAGAAAAAGGTACGCCAAATCGAGCAGCTTGAACGATAGCAGGAAATCTTGCTGGAAGGGATCCGCAGCTTGGAGTCAAAGGAACCAATCAACATGAGACAGCCCTTATCGTCAATCGCCGAGTCAGAATCTATGTCAAGCAGTTGCTCAGAGGGCTGTTGGTAGCGTCCGAATAACCATCGACTGGCACAATGATTGCTCCGTGTAGTTTTACTCATCAATAATTAATTTTAACATTAAAGTTGCGGCAATGTCGGTACCTTGGGTCTCTAGCGTAGTACTACACTCCCTTGCGCGTCGAAGCCGACCAGAAGGATGTCATCATCCAGCAGCTGAAGGGCGATGTGTACAACCTCAAGCGCAACGAGCAGGAATATCTCCATCTTCAGGACCAGTTCAAGAAGCTTGAGCAGAAGTATCGCGTGCTCCAGGACGAAAAGGTAATCAGCTGTCCAATGTAGACTATGGTTGATAACGATTTTCGTACTCGGCACTAACTGGCCATTAGGAACATCAGCCAACTCAAAAACTAGGTCGATGCACTAAGAGCTGAATTGAGGGACCGCAACCTGGAGTACAACGATCTGAATACTGACGGGAATACTTTGAGGAACCAGCTGGACCAGCGCAACATTGAAATCGAGAGACTAAAGACGGACATTAACAGCTTCCTGGCTGACAGCGAATAACTCCTCACCGAAAGATCTAAACTTGAGCAGCAGTTTGCTGCGTTGAAGGCCGACAAACTCCGATTGCTCGAGGAACTAAAGAACCTCGAAGCTGACAATGACTCGGTGGCGAGGAAAACCCATGAACTTGAAAAATATATCGGGCAGGTGGACAATGACGGTAAGATTCTACGAGATCGGATTCTCAAGTATGAGCACGATAACAACGGTATCGACGACGAGATCGCGAAGCTGAACGATACCCTGATGGAGCTGGACAGGCACATAATTGATCAACAAAAAGAACTGAAGGCGTTGCAGAATGATTTGGCAAGTCTGCAGTCCATCAACGACAAGCACAAAAGTGAGCTTAGCCACTTCTACAAGGCTGCACAATCAGAAGCAGCCAAAAATACCTAAATTGCCAAAGCACTTTCCCAAGCTGAAGGTGCTCTCAGAGCCAGGGACGGTAGAATATCAGAAGCCGGTAAGGCTATCCGAGAGCTCGATGGCGAAAACCAATCGCTGAACAGCCTCAACAGCAAATTGGATATAGACTTGGAGGAACTTCGAAAGCACCTGGAAAATCTCACCCTGCTAAATTCTCATCTAGTAGCCGAACTGGAACGCTACAATGCCGAGGACGAGACTGTGCGAGCGATAATCAGCCGTCAGCCAAGGGTACTCCGCTCGCGAGCTCGAGTGGACGAGCTGGTGAGCATCTCTCGAGCAACTACTGCGGTGATGGGAAACAGCAGCCCACCAAAATCACGGATGATAAAACGTTCGAAGATCATCTACTGATTTCCTTCTCCGGTTAGTCCGGTTCGCTTCATCGTCAAGTTATAATTGAAAAATTCAGTCACTATTGCTTGTTCTGGCGCTGCCTTTCGAGCAGGTCGGATAGCTGTGAGAAATCCTTGATGATGGGACGGTACCGCTTTTCCTTCTGGTTGAGTACCTTGGAGTTGTAGAAGTGCTCGATAAGACTCTGCCGACCCTGCAGCCTCGCATACGTAAGCACGCAGATCTATATTGAATTGTGCCAGTACCTTGAGACTCTTGAATTTGGACCACTTCTTCTCATTGAAGCATTCATAGAAGTGCTTGATGAAGGGCGGATTGAGGAAATTGATGAAGGCATAACCAACGTTGCAGTTGTTCTGACTTAGCAGTGAAATTACATTGTAGTCGAAGGGAAGGTAGAGGAAGTCGTAGGTATCGGCGTGTTCTTGATCGATTTCATCGGCGAGTAGCTTCAGGCTGTACTTGTTGGGGATGTTCTTTATCATCACTGTAGTCCGACCATCCCGCTAGATGTTTGCGTAGTTGATCTCGAAGATTCGCTTATTGTTCTGCTCGAGCTTGCTATCCTGGTAGCATGGGTAGTGATCCTCACCAGAACTGAAGGTGAAGCTGTTATTGAAGCTGTTGCTGAACGAACCATAACTCATATGTGAGTGCATAGGCACGAGGTAGGCTGTGCTACTGTAGAAGCTGTAATCTGTCGACAGGTGGCTACGGTTATGCTTCTGCCAGATGCGCTGCACCTCCTCTGGAGCGTCTTTCCTGTCTAAAGAGTGGGTTTGCTCCTACATGCGCCTGCCGTTATGCAGAGGTTCCTACTCACTCTCGCGTCTAGTCACGCCTTCCTTCTCGATTTATTCTATTACCTGGTTCATTATCAGCTTCGATATGTCGGGGCTATTACTCCCATCTTTCTTTCGAGCCTAGCTGCTCCATTATTGTGCTCGTCCTCCAGTTCTTTCTAGATCGGGCACAATGGCAGGTTGCTCAGTCTCCTTTCCTTGGTTGGCAACTTGCTTTGTCGAAGACTCCGAGCGAAGGCCAGTTGTTGAGGGAGGCTTACCGCGTGGGAGTCTCTTGCTGTCCTTGCCGATAGATTTCTTGGGCATAAAACACTGGAGAGCTTCGAGGTTCTTTTGGGACAGATCAATGGTGACCCTTTGCTCTCGTTTTTGATGGGACTTTGCACCACCAGGTGAAGTCTCGGTCTTTCGAGGTTTGCACCAAGACATTTCTATTAATTAATTTATTGATACAATGCCTTTGGGAAGGTGGTTAAAAGGCTGCCTTCGTCATTGGTCAGGCTGCACGGTGCTCAGGGCCGGAGAAATCACAGTGTGTATTTCCAAATAGACACTGCTATTGTTAGAAACCCATTATAATAATGTATTTTGCGCAATTATTCGTTGAGTGTCTTTTTCCATTCAAGAAGCCAGCTGGGTCGAGGTTGTTGGTGTTGGGTGCGAGCCACCTCGTGTATGTACTTGCTCACAGAGCACCGACCCTTGAAATACCATGACAACAACTGCTGGTTGAAGCTCAGCATTTCAATCGAGGATATTGCTCATCCGGTGTAATTTGATGACAGTCGAATACGGAAGCTTGGGATTGAGCTGGTTCGCCTGAAGAATCAAACAGGCAACGCCATTTCCGCCCTGGGGATTGCTTAAACTGAGATATTTTTGATTGGACTTTCCCTGAAACTGGCGTTCTCGATGAAAGTTCCAGCAACGATAAATGCTGCTTTATTATTCAACTCCCCCTGGGGATTCAGTCCCCACTTCGGGTTGCAGACCAACAGTTAATTCTTTCAGGTTAATTGGGCGCCACATTTGAGTGTATTGGCTCCAGCAACAGGGTCAGAAGGATCCTTACTTTACACCCTTTGTGCTGCGAGCTTTGGAATTCGAACGCGCCTAAATGAGCAGTATCACTGCAACAATTTGAATTGAGTTTGGAAGTGATGTTTGATGGATACTGCTGTGCTGTTACTAACTCAGACACCGAAAGGCCAATGATGTCAGTGGTCACATCAACATGCTTCTCCTCCTAAGCTCACTGTGCAAACTCAATTCAAAACCACCCAAAAAATGGAGATTGTGCATGCATCTCGTCAAGCAAGTGCTCCTCTCACATCCAAGGCCACCGAGGGGGTCGTCAGGAGCACTCAAACCCACTTTATAGGGAAGTGAGCCGAATTGGTCTCCCGTTGGAGCCTGCCAACCTTTAATGCCAAAATCCATGAGCCTTCGATCCCCGAAATAAGCAGAAGCAGAAAAAGTGCAAAGCTTTGGATTCGATTGTAATAAAGTTAAATAAATTATCGGGGAGGTTGATGAGGGCAACTTTGCTACTCTCCAGCCAAACGAACTGCTGAGCCTAAGGGCGATAAGTTTCGGGTGTTGGGTTGGTCGGATGTTTTTTGAATTGACTGCTTCCTTATCATCGGGAACCGGAGATGGCAATTTAATGCGCGCCTTTGAAGGAGATCGTCAAATTTGGGCGGAGGAATTGGAAAACCGAAACGTCTTCCAACTGAACTTCGCTCAGTCCAAGCGGAAACATTCCCAAAGGAGCCTGAACGAAGGCTTCGAAGTGCATGCACGAAACATAGAGGTGGGAATCTGACCCATGAGGAAGCAGCACATGCATCGTTAATTTTTATATAATTTGGCTCGCTGAACGACTGTAGAGTCTTCAGGTGAGTCTCTCCTTCTGCCAGTTGATTGCAGACCAGCATTCCGACAACCCGCTTAATCGGTGATGTGTGGCAATTAAAGCGCCGTAGCAGCCCAATTGAACATAATCAATTGGTCATAGTGCAATGAACAAATAGGCGCGCACCCCCATCAGGGAGCAGATGACCCCTCGCCGAGCAATCAAAACCTGTCGAAGGGCGGACCAATTGCAGGTCAATGCTAACCAGCAATAAGAATTGGAAACTACCAAACATGTTTGCAATCAGGTAATCCAAACCGAAGGTCTTCCGCTGAGTCAGGAAACGCCGAAAGTGCTATTAAAGCAAATACGGCATTTGAACAACCTGTACACAAAGTGCATGGACGTCAGGACGGGCAAGGTGGAAGTTTGGTCAGGTTCGACTCAAAGCAACATTTTCATGCTGGGATAGCTGAATTCCTTGGAGGTTCTGCCTAATGGGCACATCACCAATGTTATGGACCCCAGCTACAAAGAGGATTCTTGGAGCATCTCCAAAGAGACCCACTGCTTCTGCAAGCAGAGTCACTGCAAGAAGAAGTATTGCGAGTGTTTTCGCAACGGAAATCCCTGTGGTCCAAGATGTCGGTGCACCGACTGCGGGAACTTCTAATTCCATGGGGTGGAACTCGCAGCTTCCAAGTGCCGATGCTCATCGAGTAAATGCTTATCGAAGTATTGCAAATGCAGGAAGTAGGAGAAGACCTGCACGTAAGAGTGCGAGTGCTTCTCATGCGAAAACAACCTCGTACATGGCTGATGAGCTTTAAGATTGGTATTGACTATCAGTCGGAAGAAGTCATGGCATGAAGAAGAATTCTTACGCCTCGGAGTATTTGTGCTGCAGGTTGTCATCCTTGAGCTCCAGCTCTCCAAACAGTTCCATCTTCGGAGACCGTAGAATATGTTTTAGCGCGTTGGTCGAATATATTGCCGAAGTCTCCACTGTCTAGCTTGGTGTATGCTGATACAGATTCCGGTAAGGGATGCCTTCGGCTGGCGATGAGCATCTACCCTCCTTTACTTCGGATATCCTGCCTTGTTGGGACTCGACAGCCTCTCGCATGAGCATCAGTTCCTGGCTGGCATCGACTTCCGAGCTGAAGTTGATAAGACTGAGTGACTCGACGGTGAGCAACTCGATGTTGTTCAGCTGATGTTGGATGGCTGGTGGCAGGTTGAGCTGGCTGGGTTTTGCTGATAATCCCGTTACATGGCGTGGATGACGTGCAGTGGATTTGCGGAAGTTGGGTTTGAGAGCTGAGCAGAAAAGAGAGGAATCAGCTTCTGGAAAATCTGAGGGATGCATTTTTATTCGTGCAGGGCACAGGCTCACGTTAATTTTATTTTAATTCTCCGGGATAGACGCCATTTGCAGTGCTTTGAGCTGATTATCGGCTGGCAGCATTATCGTCGAGTTTGCCGTAGGTTGAAGAGCATCCGGTAGCTCGCAAGTCCCACTTGTAGCTGAATCTATTGTTGCGGGAAGCGAATTAATAGTGTTATCAAATAATTATAAGCAATCTGTGCTGGCGCTCCAAAGGCAACTCGACTGCATAACCCATCAGTAATTCTATAGGATTTCGTAAAGGAGTTTGTTGTCGAAGAGTCGACCCGGCGATGTGCGGGACACTTGCTTCGCGAGGAACAGCATGCGATCGAACAGGTGGAACTGCCGCTTTGAGATGAACCCGATGGTCAGCCAGTTCTTGCGGTTGCTCGTCGGATGGGTGTACTTAATTTTTATGTAGTCGAATTCCACGTCGTTGTGGTACTTCACAAATTCAATGCTCTTCATCTAAACAGTACACACTGGCTCGATGTCGGCGAGTGCCAGATAGATTTGGAGAACCTCGGTGATGACAGCATAGCAGTTCTGCATAGCCTTCGGATCGGCAATCACTTCCTGCTCGCCTGGCTTAACCTCCTTGAGCTCCTCCTCGTAGAAGCACACTTCATATACACAACCCGGTTTTGGACGCTCTGACATTTTTAGTTTCTTGGGCTTTTCCATTTCGTTGAGCTTCGCGCACAGTCGGCTGTTCTGACGAATGAGCATTTCGCTCAGTAAGTCAGCCTCCTCCGGAATAAAGTCTTCAAGCATCTCTTCCTTCACGATTTGATTGTTGTACTACTCTAAGTAGGGTTTGATCTTAATGACTGCTCGGATGATATCGTTCTTGGACAGCACTCCCAGCTACTTGTTGTGTGTATCCTCAGATTTATTCGCAGTCTGCTATCTCTTGGTTTGATTGTTCTTCGTCACTTCCTTCGTCGGGTGGTGAGTCTTCGCAGTACGATCCAAATGAAGCTATTGCTTGCCTCGACTCGAAAGCTACTTCACCTCGTTGAACCTTTTGGCGAGCAGTTCCGGTGTGAGGTGCTTCATTTGTATGTTATGGTTTGAACTACAAATACCATCAATTCAGAGCTCATCTCCATGCATTCTCCCGAACACCTCGTTTTACAGCTAATCATGGAGTTCTTGCTTGTTGGAGTTGCGGGTGATCACATCGCTCAGCAAGTATGCATATTCCATCAGCGAGGCTTCGTCGGTCGACCAGGGAACCTGCAGGAAGTAGCGTGAAGACTCGTTGGAATCATCGCATTCTGCTTGCACATTGGCAGTCAGAATGATAACCCTACTTTGCGCTATCAGGTACCTTTGAGTAAGCACGTCCACGTATGCTGGATGCTTCTTCGCCTCGTTATCCATGAACTTGCACGATGCGCGATATCGCCGCTGCTATGGTGGGAAGTATCGAGTCAAGCGAAGCTCTTCGAGCAACCGATCCGCGACGGGTTTTTCTTCCACAGTATAGAGGTACAGCAAGGAGTTCGGGATGCTGTTAAGAGCCTTCACAAACCTATCGTAGCCTGGTCTGCGTTTGTAAAAGTACCCCACATTGCGCCAGTATAGAATCTTTTACCAGGTTGTTCTCTGCACCGGGACATTCAGCTTGGTCATGTCATCACGAGCGTATCTGCTGGTCTGAATCAGAAGGTTTTTGAAGTCCAGAGTTACGATGGTCTTGCTATGATCGACGGGCTCGTTATCGTGGTGTTGTTCGTTGTAATCCAGGTGGATATTCTTCTTGGGAAGACGATGGGCTACGAACTTCACGAACGTCGAGACTAGCCCTATGGCCATATTGGTCAGCTCGGTATGGATCTGACGTGACCATAGATAGAACATCTCCATGTGCCCGCACTCGGAGTAATTATTAGTTTTACATAGAGTCTCCTGTAAGTGTATGAACCTACCAATCAGCGTTCACTACAAGATGGACGATGTTGGATCGGAGCCTATTGCACCTCAGGTTAGCACAAGCAACAAATGCAACCTTGGTGGAGTGACACTCTACTTCTATGCCAACCACTTCATCGTACGAAATCGGTCAATCAGATTGATCCCAACACTCGGCTCACTGGGTTGAAGTCGCTGTTGCATATTGATCGGGAAACAGGTACAATTCAACAGCTCGACCGTGATGAAGAGATAGCTGCTCCTGAAAAAAAGTTGAACTTCACGATGTTCCTCGGAGTGCTCCCTGTTCTTGACCTTCGATTTCTCGTCTTTGTGGAGTATGTCAAGCAGCCCATTCTTTTGGAGAAGCACGAATTGTATGAACTAGCGGCAATAGCCTACGTTCCACTGGGAAGCTAAAAGTAGCATGAAAGGCATCAGCAACGGAATTAAATACTTGGCTACCTCTCCTACCTCAACTATACGGTCATGCAGGCAGGCTACTACTTCAGCTTCACATACGATCTATCGGTGTCCAAGATCAAGCAGGCTGAGGGCTACCCTAAAAACTTCAAATTTTGTTGGAATGCACACCTGGCCAAAGGACTGTACAAGCTTGAAGAGAAGGGGTGGATGGTAAGTCTCATTCAAGGCTTCATCAATAAATTCAGTCAGCAATTGCAGGGAAAGACAATCGACTACTTGCTAATTAGCCGCCGTTCTTGGAAGAAGGGAGGCACACGATATAACTCAAGGGGAATCGGTCCAAAGGGCAACGTTGCCAACTTCGTGTAAACGTAACAGATAGTGTACATGGATCACTTCTGCTGCTCACATCTACAGATACGAGGCTCCGTGCCAGTGTTCTGGAGGCAAACAGGAATAGCAGCGACAGTAGAGTTTACAGAAAGGTACGGTATCAACTATGTAGCCAAGAGAAGACCCAATCAGCCTTCCGCAGGCACTTTCTGAAGATGAAGTAACTGTACGATCGGGTGGTGTGCATCAACCTGCTGGCTTCGAACAAACCCTAAGAGCACCAACTCACCCTGTACTTCGAGGAACTCATCAAACAGGCCGATATGAAGACAGTTCGGTATGAGTATTTTGACTTTCATGAAGCATGCAAGAACCAGCGCTTTGACAACTCCAATACGCTGGTGTGGAAGCTCGCGCCTCTTAACGAATATTTCAAATTCTATGCAGAAGATACCAGCGAGAACAAGGTGTACCTCACCCAACGCGGAGTAATGCGAACCAACTGTCTCGACTGCCTGGATCGCACCAACTTCATCCAGACCAAGCTCGCAGTGCACATCCTTGAATTGATGTTGACTGCCATGGGCATCAACGTTGAAAAAAGAGGACTTGAATATCAGTCGCTGGTATAGGCTTTGGATAGGCCTGACTGTACGGACCCACTCGTGCGTAATTTAAAGAAGATCTGGGCCGACAATGGCGATGCGATTTCTGTGCACTACACAGGAGCAGGATCAACTCACACCAAGTAAGTCGTGTTAGATTTATAGTATAATTCGGACTGGCAAACGAGATATAGTGGGTATGGTTGAGCACGGCCTCAAGTCTATCAACAGGTTCTACCAGCACAACTACCATGACGACTACAAACAGCAGGTGATTGATTTGCTGATAGGCCAGCACACCGAGACTGCGAATCTGGGTGAATTCGAGAGCCGAATGAATTCGGTGGCTATTCGAAAGGATTCTCTTGATGGCTGAGCAAAATTAATATGTTCGGTGCTTGAATTTAATTTCGGGTTTGATGTTGAACAGGATGCGTCGCTGTTTGCATGGAGGCAATACTACCTCGAAAGTTCTATTGGCGAGGGTTCTTCGGGGTCAATGGCTCTTTACATGAAAGTTCCAGGTAAAGTCGATCAGAAATTTCATTCGTGCTGTATTATAAATTCAGCATTATGGCAGCCTTCGTAACCAAGCAAATCTGCTTCATTAACCTGGACACCAATGTTCAGAACTCTCTCTATGCTACGCTTCCTAACCGTGATGGTGAGCTGGATCTGCTCAAGACCATCGAGCAGTTCGACTCCATGACTGCTCTAGAAGTGCGCCGAATCTACTACCTCGACCCCAGTGGGCTCCATCTCTTCTCACCCCCATTTATCCTGTCAAGGGAGTTCTTTCGCAATGAACCGTTGATCTTCTACCATCGCGATCAACTGGTTAGCGCCACACTGCTGGAAGACGATCTGGACCAGGAGATGCGCAAGGAACGCAACAAGGAACGGAGCATTAAAGAAGTCATTATGAGCGTCAAGAAATGGAGAAGCTTCCACAAGGCAAAGATTGATGGGGTTCGTGTCAGTCTGCTGCAGGCTGCTGAACTTGTGGGAATCTCTAAGAAGAGCTTGGATGACTACTTCTGTCAGCTTAGGCTTGGCGAGAAGTACGGATTCGATTTCTATGCGAATCTCAACGAAAGAATTGGTATGCTCAGGACTTTTGTGAAGAAGAATCGTCCAAAGAGCGAAAGGAACAATCGAAACGAAAAACATCCCAAAACGCTTCGAATTATTGATGAGTTTGCCATGGAAGAAGGGCAACAAATGTTTCCGTTGGAACTCATTAGGCCAGGGCAAAGGATTGTCATGGAGAGTTCAGTAGGCTCGGAGCAGCATTCTTAGGATGACCAACCTATGGTAGAGCAGGCACAGGAAGAAAGCTTAACTCCAATGGATAAAGCACAAGAGGAAGAACTTGAGAACCAATTCTTTCGACTAGATATGATACTGGACGAACCCACGGACTTGTTCGTTCACTTTTCTGCCCGTGATTACAGGGATTTCACACGGAAGGAAGTGGCATTCGATTTCCCATCTGGATAGGGCATCCAAGGTGGCTAAGATTTCATGTGGTGACTATGCATTCATACTGCTCATTCCTCAAACGGTAAAGATGAGGCACAAGCTGTTGGTGATTCCAGCGAGGGTATCTTTGGAAAGTGTATTTCCTTTTGGTCCGGGTAATGTGCCCACTGAGAACCTGACCAATAAGTCTGTCTGCTTGATTTTGATTGCAAGTTCGTGCTTTTCGACAGCTCCGCATGAGAATCTGAAGACCCCTCCGAGAATCTTGTTACCACTTTTATCTAGAGCCTCCACAAGGTTGGATAGGTACTTCCGAAAATCGGGTAGAGTCTACACGATGTCCTTGTCAACAGGACATGAACTCGACTTACATTTCTGCTAAACCTTTTTCCACTTTTTGAGGAAGAGCTGTGTATTAATAGGTTCAAACTCCCCAAAGTGAAGGAACGCAACTGGAAGTAGGAGTTAATTCACTATCGGCGTGCCAAGCTCTATTTCGTAGGATAAGGCGAACCGTAGAAAGCCCATCACAATATCTTCGGTTTTCTTCTCAGTCTTCATGTAACTCCGTTCTCTTAAAGTCTCTTTGTCGAAGAAGGGTTTGTCGTCATCTGCGAATTTCAGGGTAAATTGGAGAAGTTCCTTGTTTCGCTTGTTGCCGATATGTAGTTCGACTGTCAGTTCATTGTTTCGTTTCGAGTATACCACTCCAATTTGCAGTTCAGAATTCTCCCACAGAACCCACCGGTTCTTGAGACACGCCATCTTTACACTCTTATTGAACTTTGGGCAGCCCAGTGTTTGTACTGCATTGTACAGCTGTGCTAATAATGCTGAGCCGTTGTATGGGCCAGAATCTCCTGGCACAAGGGAAGACACTAACCGGGAGAGTTGAAGCTCTTCGTTCTTGGACTCAATATTCTGCAGCTATTGAGCGATGGCTTCAAGTTCCTGTAAGAGCTGTGTTTCCTCTTCCGTTGGGAGATCCTATTCCTATGCAGCTAGCCCAGTCCGAATATCGTCAATGAGAGCATCCCTGTCCTGCAGTGTATTGATGTAGGTCTTTGTGAGTTCTTCTTGCTATCTGCTTTTAAGCTCTACTTTTTAGTTGATTAATAGGACAGTCTTCGAGCAGGCCTGCAACCGATCATCAGCTTGCTGGTTGAGGTAGGTCATCTCAAGCTCCTTTTCAGCCAAACGCATCGACTAATACTCTTGCCTTTTGATTTCTTGCTTGTAGTATTCGATTTCAGACTTGACTAACTCAATTGTAGCAGCAAGCTGTTCGTTGCTTGACATTCTTTGTGCCTCAGGCGCTCGTTTAAATGTAAAGAAGTTTGAGTCTCCCTGTGGAGAGCGTTTTCCTTCTACTTTCTGTGGTTATGCCTCAACCTTGCTGGGAAGGTTATCGTTTGGGCCGAATGTAACTTGTCTTCTGTCGACTCGAGGCTCTTGAACTGATTGCTATTTGGTTACTGCTGGTTGTGTTCTTCGATTGTTATGCGATGTATTTGAAGATCCATCGATCGTGGCGAAAGGGTTGGAGGGTTATTCCATTGGCATCCTTTCCTTCGTGTTGTCCTTAGAAGCGGAGTCGGACCCTGTAGCAAACGGGTTGAGCTTAATTGCGCTATGCTGCTTCTGAATAGCTAATTCTTTGGGATTGAAATGCGGCTCGTCGTTGTCAATCGATTTGTCTTTGTTGTAGCGCTGTGGTTCAACTTCCGGAAAGTCCTCAAAGCCGTAACCTTCCTTAAGGTCCAACTGCATTTCGAAGCTGAAGCTGGACTTGTTTTCTTCGGGATGATCGGTACCGATCATATTCAAATTATACAGGAGGGCAATATATGCAAATCGACGGCCATGTCGGTATGCCTGCTACTGTAGTATAGAGGTCATTACTTCAGATTGTGGCTCTGAAAACCCAGGTTCAATTCCTGGCAGTGGCAGTTTTTTGTTGCAGCTTCAGAGTGCTGAACAGTGATAGGTTCTTCAGGATTCTATGGGCTGTATCGACTGATCGATTTCAGATTTATGGGGCACATATCACTGGTCACTGTCCTTTCTTGGCTGCTTGAACACCGGCCGCAGGGGTCTGAGCTCGAGCCTTCCCAGATGATCCAACCATGTAGATCAGAGCACCGGCAACGGCGAGGTTTTGGATGAAGTATTGTTTGGTGGCATCTGACTTGTCAAAGTGAGGGTTTTCGAGTACGAAGGTGTGAACTGCAAGTCCTGAGTCGATGAAGTTAGTTACCCACGAACACGAGGAAGGCTAGGAACTTGCTTGCTGGTTTCACGAGCAGTAGTGCTGACAGGCTCAACAGTCCAACAACAGCCAGCCTGATGTAAAGGATGTTTTCAGTGACAAGCTTGATGGTATCACTGGGGATGCAGCCACACTGCTTAAGGGCTGCAGGCAGGTTGCTGTTGAACTTGTTGATGGTCTCGTTGTGCTGGTAGAGAGTGAAAGCTGTGAAGCCGAGGGACAGAACGAACAAAGCTCGACCGAGGAAACTCAACATGAAAATGAAATGATTTATAAGTTGTTGCTATCGCGTGGACGATTATGCGAGCGATTTAAATATGCTGTGCTAGTTTGCTGAGCTGGAATGCTCATTTTCATGGGGGTGTAAATTTTCAAGGACTATGGGAGAGTGAGTGAAATATTTTGGGGTTGG
>ERZ724508.422-NODE-422-length-30547-cov-5.773974_pt1 | contig 30547 bp, 39 predicted proteins | sample MGYA00376041_ERZ724508 | MGnify/ENA primary metagenome ERZ724508 (study PRJEB28724, sample SAMN07190887) | wastewater metagenome | isolation source: effluent of sewage treatment plant in Hong Hong | place: USA: Christiansburg, Virginia | collected 2016-03-01 ...
GATCATACTAATGAATTAGCATGGAGCAAACCACCGAAATAGATAATGGAGACTGCACCAAACTGGTATCAACTACAATCGGCCACTACCGCTGAACGGCAGCAATCTTGAATTTGTGCACAGTCACCGGCTCATCCCTTTTAGTTGAGCTGGGTCGAACCAACAGTGAGTTGAAAAGACGTTGCTATGAGGGTAAATGGGTGTACACCGTCACGACAGCATCGACTACTCCACTTGACTGTCTTTACCAATCAAGATAATTCATGCATAACTAATTTCACAGGCTTAAAGAACGGATGTGAGCCTACTGGGTTTGGCTTTTAGATTCACGGGCTCATGCTTCATTGCTTGATGCTTCCATCTCTGATTATTACACTATATTGCAGATATCTATATTCTAATTGAACATCAAGGTGGAGGGTCGTAGCTCAAGGTTGGGAAGTAAAAGCCCAAAAACCAACGACTTCGATGAGTCTCTGTAAAAGTATTCGCAAAGGTCTGTATGCCGAGAGCGCAGTTCACCACGCAAATGCTTATAATATGAAACTGAAATTCAAATGTGTCAATGTAAATTCAATTCCTGCAGTGAACAAGCAACACGAGAGAACAAGTAGTACCCCAGAGGGATTTGAGATGGACGCTTTAACTTGAGTTTTCATGGGAATCAAGGGACAAAACGAAAGATAGAAAAGAGATAGCTGCTCAACCAAAACAGCCCTCCCAAAAATAAGCTTACCCAAGCGTTCCCTACATCAATAAATTCAATGGCAAGAGGCGCAATCATCAAGGTATCGCTGATTGGCTGTCGTGGAAGTAGGACAGCATGCACCTACGTACCTTTAGATGAAGAGGTTTGCCATCATTCGGCATCTTTTTGGAGGTAATGATGGCCTGGACCAACATGTCGCGGATGTAAATGTAGGAAAGCCGTCGCATAATACGGTAATTGGAGGGGTCCGAAGGGAACTAATTGTGCCACAACTTGCCTAGTTTCTCGTAGTTTATGTAGCCATACAGGGCCTGCTTGATCTCCCTCGCATACAGGTAGTATGAACGGGTTTACTAAACAGACAGTCGGGGACACAGCCTCCGAAGAACCTCAAAGTTTTTCTTCTTCAGGTAAACGAACGTGAGAATCTGGTTGCCGATGTTGGTCAGAGCGTTCCGTTCGGGCTTAGCCTTCGCTCCCCTGCCGCTATTCTTGGTGATTTTATGCTGCTTTCGGTTCGGCTTATAGCTATTGCTGGATTAGCTTTGTTCTAACTCGGATTCCTAGGAGCCCTCGATAAACGCCGAAGTATATCCTCTCGGGCGTTTGGGTTTGAACACCTTCTTGTTTTCAAGAGGAGACAGGGATTGATTGGTTATGGGAGGTGGCGTGTAAAGGTACACTGGCGGCTGTTGAGAACCTACCATATAATAGTAAGATTGTGGAAAGAAGGGTGCCTGAGCGACTGAGAAGACTGTAGAGAGGTACATGGAAATTAGTGGTGGTACAATTATAAAATAGTGAACCCCTCCTCAAACACTTATAAACATAGGCTGATGAGAATTTGATAATTTCGGATGGCAAGCTGGAATGAGAAGAAGTGGGAAGGATTGGATTCAGGAAAAGTTGAGGAATATTCAATGGGGTAATGAACCGGCTTCTAAAATTCACTTAAATCACGGATTCACAAAGTGAAATTTCTTCAGAGATGGATTGGTCAATATCCTTTTGTCACATTGCTGCATTTCATCCCAACCGATGGAAATATTGTCATCAACTTAAATGCTGTTCCTATTTCTTCAGTGTCGGAGAGACTGATTGTTTAAAGCAACGACAATAACAGTATTGAATAATCGGGTGGGTTTGCAAAGGGAGGCTTTTCAGTAGTATTTACTTTGTGCGTGTTGCTTTGGGGCCTCGAAAGTTGGTAACAATAGGAGACCCGGATGAGTTGTGGGGGTATTCCTGACGCAAGATAGTTTGCAAGCGAGTTTTTAATACTCTCTTGGTGGGGCTTACTTTCAGCAGCCACAGCAATATACCGCTTGCATACATAACTTTCAAAGGGAATCATTCATTGATTCGTATTATCTTCATACATTTTGCATGAGAACCCTCTGGATCAAGCCTGAGCTGTTGTACGAAAGAATCATTTCTATTGTCAGGCCACTTACCATGAGATTGACAAACCCATATGAGCTTCGCTTTGCAGGTTAATTGAGAATACGAATAACCTGGAAATTATTTACAACACTGATTTACCTCGGAAGTGTCTTCATGAATATTAATTCTCCGAATAAATTAATGGTGTCCTCTCTTCCAAGGACGATCATATTGCTGGCTCTTCTGGTTACGCTGCAGGCAGCATCCACTCCTGCAACATGGTCTGGCAGCACGCTGTTCAATTCAAGTATTGAATGCCCATAATGTAGAGATGTTCTCGGTCATCACATCGACAACACAGAAGAATGGAATTATGACAGTCCCATTCAGTGTGTCATACTCTGCCGCGCCGAAGATGTTCGTCGGCATATTTAAAATGGCAGTGAGCCCTGGTGACGTTCTAGATTTCATCGTGGGAACCGGAAATCTCACAACGACGAACTTTGGAGTGAACTACACCATCGGTGCCACCACCAACATCAGCATACTCAGTATGTACTCGGTGTCGTTCGTTAATAGCGCGTCTACCTCGTTCCTTAGTGTGAACCACTTCCTTTATCTGATTTCACGTAATCCATAGTTAATGAAGTAAGCGGAGTCAACTCAGGCACCGGTTTTCGAGTTACTTCCCAAAAAATCAACTTCACCTCACTTACGGGTGAGACGATGATCACGACAAACACGATTAAGATGATTGTTTTCCTTCAGGGTGTTACGATGGCTCGCAACGGCGGAAAGTTCAACATCACGATGGAGGCGAACTTTATCAACGCGAACAACTACACGATTTATGTCTACACCAGCGGAAATACCACCATTACCAACTTCAGATTCGCAAGGTTCATCTACGATCAAACAATCTTACAATCAACCAAGCTAACCTTCGTAGACTCCGGAATCTTGACAGCTTCATCCACATCTTGGAGCCAACTATCACTTACTTTTCCGTGGAGGACTGCCAGCAACTTCATGGTCGGATTGACAGGAATTGCTTACGAGGCATCTGCAGCAGTCAACTTTAACTACGATGAACCAACACTGGCCTGCACAGGAACCAGTACATTCAATACACTTTCTTTCGGATACTGGAACTATCGATACCGATCATGTCCAGCAGGATATCCACTATTTAGCGATATCACTAATCTCTGCTATGATGTCTGTGACTCCTACTTCTACCCAAACACAACCTCTTCACAGTGCTTACCTTGTCACTATAGTTGCTACACCTGCAGCAACACGACTGTTATCACAAACTGCACCAGCTGCAACTCGACTGTTGCATACCGGTCTCTGAGCGGCACTACCTGTCCTTGCACGGCTGGATATTACGATGTTGGAGTTTCCACTTGCGCAGCATGTAGCTATACATGTGCTACTTGCACTAACGGAACGGGGTGCCTTACCTGTAACAGCGCCAACTTCAGAACTCTAACCTCCGGCCAATGTCCTTGCAACGCTGGCTACACAGACAATGGAACAGGACTGTGTGTAGCTTGCTCAGCAGCTATCACCGGTTGTACTACTTGCACTTCGACGACAGTTTGTACTGTTTGTAACACTGCCGGTAATTTCATCCTCAGTGGAGGCAGCTGTGCCTGCAATGTTGGATACTACGCCAGTAGTACTTCCTGCCTTGCCTGCTCCATCATTCCAGGATGCCAGGCTTGCTCATCTGCAACGGTCTGCACCAGCTGCAACACTGCCTCATTCACTCTTACCGGCACGACTTGCACTTGCAACAGTGGGACTTACATTTCTGGGAGTACCTGTCTGGCTTGCACACTCACGGGCTGTACCAACTGCACATCAGCTACAGTTTGCACGACCTGTAATGTTGCCAATAAATTCAATCTTACCGGAACTACCTGTTCCTGTCAAAGCGGTTACTACCTGTCCGGTGCTAGCTGTTTGGCTTGCACTACGATGCCAGGCTGCCTAACCTGTTCTGGAGCTGCGACCTGTACCGGCTGCAATGCAGCATTGCATTTAACGTTATCAGGAGGGAACTGCGTATGCGCAAGCACCTACTACAACAATAGTGGAACTTGCGCAACGTGTGCATCCAGTATCAATGCGTGCTTAACATGCGATTCAACTGGCGCAACTTGCTTGAGCTGTTCGAGTCCTTTCATCGTCTCAGGTGTTGCCTGTGGCTGCAGTGTTGGTTACTATGCGTCGAGCGCCACAGTTTGTACGGCATGTAACATTGCTATCAGCGGCTGTACTGCTTGTACGAGTAATGCTTTATGCACAGCTTGCGATGGAACAGCAAACTTCCTTCTGAGTGGGTCCACATGTGTATGCAAGCCAGGTTACTACAAATCAGGGACAACATGCGTCGCCTGTACTTCGGGTTGCCTCGCATGTACCTCTGGAACCGTGTGCACTTCATGTAACTCGACTCTTAATCTTGTCGTTAGTGGCACGAACACCTGTGTGTGTGATGCGAGTAATGGCTACTTACTAAGCGCCGGAGTATGCAAGTCCTGCCTGACTCTTCTTCCAGGATGTGCAACATGCGATGCTGTGCCGAGCTGCAGTGTCTGTAAAACCGTCAACCAACCGATGACGCTTGAGTCAAATGGAACTTGTTCATGTCCGTCCGGTTACATTTTTAATGTGAGCACCGATATCTGTGATATGTGTTCAACATGCTGTCCCGTCGGTTAGTATCTAAACACAGGTTCAGGAAATTGCGAAGACTGCCACACGCTTCATACTGGATGCTCAACATGTGCCATCACAGGGTGCACTGATTGTGATACCGGTTATTTACTGACCAGCCCCAGCTGTACACTCTGTAACACCCTGATCTATGGTTGTACTGGGTGCAGTTCAACCACTTCGTGTTTGAGCTGTGACTCAGCACTAAACTTCGCTCTCCTCGGAACCACCTGTGTATGCGATTCGGGGTTCGCAATGGCTCCTGACCATACATGTGTTCCTTGCACTAATACTCTTGACGGATGTTTGGTCTGTACTGATCAATCGACCTGTACAAGCTGCGATTTGGGAGACAACTTTGTCGTAGACCCAAGCAACCCATCCGCGTGCATCTGCAACCCAGGATTTTATCTGTCGAGTGGCAGCTGTTCTCCTTGCCCAACAACAGGAATTATGGTTGCTTGCTTAGCTTGTTCTGGGGCGAGTACCTGTACCCAGTGTGACACTTCACTGTTCTACCAAGTTAGTGGAACGCAGTGCACATGCATAAGCGGATACTACCAATCAGCGTCTGCCTGCTTGAGTTGCTCGACTATGGTTGGTTGCTTAACTTGCACAGATGGAACTACTTGTACTGCTTGTGACACCACCTAATTATTCCAAGCTAGCGGAACAACGTGCAGCTGCATCACTGGCTACTACCTCTCCGGTTTGAACTGCGTAGCTTGTCCAACAGGTTGTACGGCATGTGATAGTACTGGCGCAACGTGTACGTCATGCCAAACTGGAGACGGGTTTATGCTTGATACTAGCAGCAATATTTGTGTCTGTAATACTGGAAGCTACTTGCCTGCTGGTGGAACTGTTTGCTTGCCCTGCTCAGCACAATTCTCAATGTGTTTGGCTTGTACTGCCATAACCTGCAGCAGTTGTCAATCTCCAGCGACCGTCAGTGGGTTAGGATGCATATGTCCTTCCGGCTATTACAATAACACTCTCAGTTGTGAACTTTGTTCTGCTCAATTCCTTGGCTGTAACCAGTGTCTTCTCGGAACGTGTTCGACCTGCGATACCAGTCTCTACTTCATAGCAGCTCCATCTTCAAACGTCTGCTCCTGCCAAAGTGGTTATGTCATGGTTGGATCGACATGCACCTCATGTGCATCTCTCATCAACGGGTGTACGGATTGCAGTTCTCCATCAATCTGTACCACCTGCGATGCAGCGGCCAATTTCTATCCTGACAGTGGCCATTGTCTGTGCTCACCTACATTCTTCCTCAACTCCAGCAATCAATGCCAAACTTGTGTGTCGTCAATCATTGGTTGCAGTACCTGCAGTGATGGTGTCACTTGCGATACCTGCCTCACAGCCAACCATTTTATGCTAACCTCTGATAGCACATGTGAATGTATGCCGACTTACGTTTTGTCGGGAACTGATTGCGTGAGCTGCATGGTCAGTTGTGTATGTTACGGCTACCAGCTCAACTCTGCAGGTGTATGCACCTCTTTCTGCTCAGATTCTATCACTGTCTACCCACACGAAGAATGCGACGACGGGAACCTCATCGATGGTGACGGGTGCTCTTCGCAGTGTACGGCAGAGGCAAATTATTCATGTGTTGTTGACGCTCATCTTCAATCTAGCTGTAGCTACAACCAGCCATTGAACATTAGTTTATTGTCGACCATCAAGAGCCCCGACAGCAACCAGCTCACTTTCAATCTACAATTGGGCCCAGCCCTCCCCGACCTTGCTAATATGAACTTCTCATAAATATTTAGCACTAACCTTCCACTAGGAAACCCCACATTTGTATACAGCCCCAACGGCACTCTATCGCTGACCTATGACTTCAACGAGTCTATCCATGGGAATAACATCACTCTCACAGTATACCCTGGGTTCGGATCCAGCTTCTTTGCCATGCCACCCTCCACCGTTAACTTTACAATCGATCCCACGAACAATTTGCCAGCGGTCGTCTATGACAATGACACATACAACGAGTTCAAGAAAATGGACGCTGTGTACAAAGGAGCAGTATACGCGTCATACGGACTGTTCGCGTTGGGTATGCTCTGCGATAAGGTTATTGGAGTTTAGCTATTCGGAGTCCTGCAGCTTGCCCACCTCTCCACTTCCAACCTAAACAGCGTTCAGCCCTTACTTTCCCCACTTATGAATCTTTCCATCGTCAACGGTTACAACATGGATCTTAGCTCAACTGTGTCAATGTTGCCCAACCGCGTTCGGTAGATCCACTACGACCAGCTACTTCTGAACAACTTTAATGTGATGCTCGCGCTTATGCTGCTAGAAATGGTGGTTGCTGGAGTTTTGCTGGCAGTTGGAATGTGCGTCCCCAGCTTCCGCACGAAATCTCGGACCATTGCCAAGCATATGCTGAAGGAGTATCTCCTTATGATGGTCATCTTCAATAGCTTCAACATCAGCTACAGTCTCGGAGTTCAAGTTGCTTACTCCGACACCCAGCACGACCTCTTTTCATTGAGCATGGCGGTGACTGCAATTTCCCTATTGCTTCCTTTCGCCATCGTGGGAGTCATTATCTTTACAAGCAAGAAAGAATTCGGAGAATTTTCTAGCCATTATAAGCCCGACTACGCTTCGCAAGGCTATTTCATCGCTACGCTGCTCTACCGAGTGGTCTTGGGCCAGTCCATGGGTAGGCTGAACGAAGTTGAAGAAGCAACAATTACCAATGTGTTCTACGCTATCGTGTTCCTTCTTTACATCATCGCCAACTTACCTTACAGAAAGGCGTACCACAATTATCGAGCTGTGGTTATTCAGATATCCGGGTTAATCATCCTCAGCGTTACGATGTTCTACCGCAGCATGAAGAGCAACACGGACCCCGCAACCACCTACCAAATCCTGGATCCCGCGTTACTCGAGGTCGCTGCAATCTTTTCGAGTCTTGGAATTAGTGCCGGTTGCCTCTTCTATGAGTTCTACCTGAAGTACATTAAAAAATCGCCGATCCAGACAATCAAGTAATAATCTATTTCGCCGATCCAGACCCAACCCGACATCACCATCAACAATAATAACACGATCATGGAAATGACCGAAAACGATGCTCCCGGGCTGACACCCTGATTGATCAAACAATAGCCGAGAATCAATATGATAGAAAGAGAGAAGGGTCAGTCCACAATCAGCTTTTCAATGTGTGTCCGCAATTCACTTGTAGTGAGAACCCGTTTACACAGTTCGCTTATCGCTTTTGGCTGCTGCGGCGTTTTAATGATTTTTCGGAGGGCCAATTGCAAAGACTCGATATGTTCTAGTTGCTCATAATTGGGTCGGTCGATGCACAGCAGTCTCATCCACAGCAGCTTGTCCATTCGAAAGAGTGCGGTCACCAGGGAGCATGCCCGATCGTTGAGCAGTTCATGAAAACGTTCCTTTGAAATCTTCATCGACTCGTCAGCATCTGAATACATGATGCCGATAAACTCAGTGACCTTACTACGCATTTTTTGCAGGACGGCTTGAAGCAAATGTTTATGTTCAAGGCAGTGAAGCAAGGCTTCACCTTCTACGAACGGTGGCTGACACCAAAATTTGGTTTAGCTTAGGGGTATTTCCAGCACAGTACTTTCTTCCATCGACCAACTGCTCTCGTTCTCGACACTAATCGGTGAGGACTGCAAATGTTTACTGTGGTCTTTCTTTTGCCGAAGCGACAGAACATCGCTTTCGATGCTATCGAATATCTTCTCGTAAGGTGCAGGCTCCTTCTTCTTCGATGGTGATTGGCGAGGATGTGGATTGGAAGCTGGTCGCTTGGCCCGATAGTCCTACACCAGTGTCTCCAGACACTTATAGACTGATATCTTCTTGCCACCAGCAACGAGCGGACTGAATACTTCGTAGAGCCCTGTGAGGATATCTAAGTGTTTCCCCGCAATGGACATGATGACGTTCTTAATATTGTTCTCCGAGAGGTGAAGGTTCTCTACCCCGACTGTTTTCCTTCGGTCGAAGGTAACTGCTAGTTCAGTTTCGATCATAACCCTGCCGAACAGGAAGAAGAGTAGCTCCTTGTAGCGATACTACTGCTGCACGAACCTACAAAACATTTTCAGCTGCAGGTTTGGTTCCTTGTCGATGAAATATACCAACGAGTGCACCAAGACCCCAATATTGTAGTGAGCCAGTTGCTTTTATAGGTAGGTAGTGGTTGCCCATTGCCATATATCTTTCACGAAGGCTTGCTACCGCTCCATCTCCTTCTGTAACAGGTCATGTCGGAGCAGCTCGGTGTTGCGGTTGAACACGTACGAGTAAATACGCTCGATTGTGCTGCTCAAGCGTTCATGGGACAGCATGCACATTCGGCTATCAGTAGGCTCCAAGCCAAATAGCCGATACAAGCAGACAGCAACATCAGGGCTGTTTATGTTCGATGCTGTGGAGGATTCCAAGATGACCCTCGACTTACTTTTGTTGGGAGAGTATGCTTGAGAAATTGTGCTGCTTTCGTTGAGCTTTGGTGAGGGGGTATGAATAACTTGCCGTACGAGTTTGTTAGCATGTGGGCTCGCCGGAACCAAGTTATTAAGATTGCTCGGCGGTACCCTTACCAACCTTGTTGGAGTACGAAGCTGACCACCACGCGGACTTTTGGTTGAGCGTTCCGTTCGCTCTAACTGGCTCATTTAATATATAGTAAGATAATATCAACCTGCTCGGCGTGCCTGCCAAGGAATAGCCTGCACTCGCCAACCGTAGAGTAGTTCTCCAGTCTCCGTGGAAACACAGTGAACGATGGCTGCTTTGCCGCCCGATGAGCTTTTGATTGAGCAGTTGACCACAGTAATATTTCCTTCGGCAAGGCTGAATCCCTCTTGATAGTCCGGATCAAACTCTATTGCTGCTGGATCGGAAGAGTGAAGTTCCACCTGCCTGGCACCATCACCCTGTGGAATGGCCAGACGAAACCTTACAACTGCATGGGGTTTGCACACCACTGACACAGGTTCGTAACCATTAATCTCCACACACCAATTCTCCCGCAGTGCAAATAAGTACTGGTCCTCATAGAGCAGCACATTGAAGGACAGTCGTTGCATGATAGTTGGTGACTGCAACTGCAACGATATTTCGTATTCGTTGAGCCAACTAACCGTTGCCTTGTCGTAGGTTACAACAAGGGTCGGTTTAACCCGATTGACTTCCGGAGAGTGATAGAGCACCGGAAGAGATATTTAAACTGGCTAATCTCCATTCTAGTAGAATACGTAGCTCTGGTCAACCACCTGCTCGTGTGGTTCGATCTTCAAGGTGAATCCACCGACGAGCTTGCCGTTGGACTGTTTGGTGATGAGAGTGTTCAGCATCCGGCTTCCAGCATTTTCAAGGTCAGAGCTGCCTCCAGCCCTGGCATTTCGGAAGCTCACAAACTTGAACAGAATGGTGAGTCTTTCCCCTGGATGTAAGTAGAAGATATTTCCATCGGAGATCAGATCGAAGGATTTAGGCATTGGCCACGAGCTGCATAAAAATGGTTGTACTTCAGCTAGCAGAAATGCCGCCACTCAAGAGGCTGTTTGATGACAGTTAGCTCGGGATGGCTGAGATGCTCCCTATCAGGGTCTTGCACCTCGATCTTGTAGGTGTTGGGTCTATCCTCAGCATTCACGAAGTCATAACTGAATACCTCGGCACGCCCAAAGTAGCTGCTAATGCACTTATGCTATGTCAGGAAGTCGCTGTAGACATCCCTTATGTAATCCTGCTTTTTGCTGCATCAACCACACTTATACATCTTTTTGTAGGCCTCGATATGCTGCAGTAAAGTCTCCTTCTCACGGTTGTCCACCTGAGCGAACCTCCCCAACTGTTGAATAGTCTTCTCAGCCGCCTTCTTCTCCTTCAGCAACCTGATGCGCTCCTCTAAACGGTTCTCGCTGTTGCCGGCTATCGAGCTGATCTTCTCTTGCTGAAAAGTCTGCTGCATCTTGGCAAGATCACTCGAAGGAATCACTATGGGATGATTCGATATTGTCCTGTTCTTTCGTTCTGGTTGTTTAGTCTTGCGGTTGATCATGACCTACCGAGAGCACTCTTACCGTTCGTTACTGAAAACGATTTGCATGTTGGCGTAATGTTGAGCGTCAGCAATCAACAAGTACTATTTGGCGCTGACTGCCCTATCACGTTTCCCTCTGAGCAGATCATTGAGCGATATGTTGAGTTGACCCATGTACATATGAGTTTGCGCGTTGTACACATCGATGATTAGTTTCTTCTGGGCGAGGTAGTCGATGTAATCACGATGCAGATTGACTGGATTGGAGTAAACTGAAGGATCCACCACGAACTGATAGATGGGATCAATGTTCTCTTGATTGTGCATAAAGTACGCTTCCTTGACGAGCTTAACAGCAATAGGCTAGTTCTGCTCACTGTGTAGGTAAGTGATGTTGTCGGTGCGAAAGGTTGGCATATTGAAGAATTTGACTGTGAAGTAGAATAACCTGGGAAGGGGTATGGTGGAATTGTGCATCGCACTCACGTTGACAAAGTGGATGGTGAAGCGACTGGCCTCTTGGTACTTTTCGTATTCTGCTGGATCTACTTTGAACTTTTCAATTTTCTTGGGTGGTGGAGGTAATTTACGGTCTAAATTTTCGTACAACGTCTCGGAGATTTGTATCTATCGACGGTTCTTAGGTTGCTGTTGCCTTCCGAATGCGGGTTCTGCTGGCTAGAGTTGCTGTTGCTATTGCTGCATTGTTAGAGCGAGCCGGATTTCCTCCTCTTTCAGCTCTTGGAAGCGTTTGGCTGCAGTTTCCTTCATTTCCAGCCGGAGCGTCATTTCTTCCGCTTCCATCTTAAAGTGAAGTCGCTACCGAGTTGCCTCTTCAATCTGTTCTTTGTACCGAGCCTACAACTGCTTCTGCTTTTCAATGTGGGCTTGTCGCTCTGCTTACAAGTCTTGCTCCATCTGCTCTCTGGTCTTTCTTTCTGCTTCTTCAATTTGTTGTCGAAACCTCTCTTTTTCCCGTTCAAGTTATTGCCGTTCCTACTCCAACCGAGCAATTTAGTCCTACAACTCCTTTTGCGGGGTAAGCGATGAGAGACTTCGTTAGAGCTTTTGAGTGGTGTTTGGACGATCTCTCCGTTCTGCTAGTTCATACTCCAGTTGCACCATTGGCAGTTTGTCAGTTGACAAAGCTATCAAGTTTCCATTCAGGCCTCTGCCCGGGCCTTTCATCATTGGTTCTTCAATTCTTTCTGAATGATCTCGAGCAGTGAAGCCACGAATCATCATAGCCACTTCCATCTCGATAATCTCGTTAAAGTCTCTGCTAGTAACCTCCACATCATACACCAACACCATCATGAACACTCCGTAGAGACCACGCCAAACCTCTACCTCCAACTAATCATCGTCGTCGATAGCCTGCAACACGACATAATTTTTCTGACTTTACTTATCTCCGTCAACAGTCTGCAGGCTCCTTACAAGCTACCCCACTAACTTCCAGCCGTTATGAAATCCAAGCTTCAGTTTTCTTCGTTTCATGACAACTCCTTTGTTAATCCCTCGCTCCCCCGTGTTATTTACTAAAGCGTCTTTGTATCGAAGCCCATGTTTGATAACCTCTTCCTCAAACGGCAGAGGGACATAGATGTCGAAGTTGCGAACTTTCATCAGCCAACTCTTGCCCATGAAGATTTACATTCGTTCTGCAAAGTTCGGAACTTGACCGTTTGCCAAACAAGGTATTTCCTAAGTGCAGTTCACTAGTGTTTAGGACGGCACCACTCGCACAATGTTCTTCAGCTACGGATAGTATCCAAGAGTGTAGCGAAGATCGAACCCAGTGGGTGTTCTCTCGCTGACCATCCAGTTTCCCTTGTACAATGGTTCAGTCTTCTGTTTACACTCTGCCAGTGGGTTAAGCAGACAATACCCGACTGGATGAATTGCTTAGACGGTCCGGGAGACCTCCACAACCTGTATCTCTACCACCATGACGACATCTGAATGGTTGCGATCGAGATTGCTATGATAGTAGAGAACCAGCGGGTTGTCACTGGTGTACGTTCCTTTTTTCTACTCCTCCAGGTTCTGCTAGTGGAGGAATACTGAACTATTGCTAAGCAGTTGTTGGCTGCTTGCCGAAACTAACATGCAGGTAAACCTTGGGTACAGATCGTTATTGGGTGACTCGTTAAGCCTCTGAGGTACTTTTCTATTGATACGTAGACCGTTCAGCCTCGTAATCACCAACTTGTATGGTGTAGATTCCATAAGCCTGGCCGACGGGACAATGGCTGGCATGCTGCGACAGTTCTTCAAGTAGCGCTGGTACCACTCCAACTCAATATCACCGTCAGCTTCGCATATCTCCTGGTTGGAGCGTGTCACAGCGCGTGATACACTCTCCGAGATGATCGATGTGTGAGTCTTCATTATTTAAATACTGTGGAATTGTTTAGGGTTAGTCAAGCGGTAGGCTAACGACGCTTCCTCGTCATTTCATAGAACTTGTCGGCTGCCTTGATGACACGGGGGTTGAGAGCATCCGATTATTTGATGGACTCAATGCTGAAGCCTGTGCACATACGCTGGAGTTCCGTAACGGAGGGCTCTCTGCTGAAGAGAAGCAGGTATTGGTTCGGTTGGTTCAGTTCGAGGACGTAGGCCAACCTCCCGCATCTTCGGAAGTAGTTGTAGATCGACAGCAAGTTCATGCTGCGGTTTGAACTTACTTTGATTTGATATCGACTGATGCTGCGAAGGAGGTTCACTGAAGGCTCATACTGGTCGAGCACAATGATACTGTAGTAATGGTGATCAAAGCCTTCTTCTGTTAGTAGCCTAAAAGCCCGCTCATTTACGAGAACCTCAAATGCTGGAACATCGAAGTCACTTCTCCAGCGGCATGAATGCAGCTCAGTGGGTCCCTTCGAATGCACTTTCAAGCAATTCTGCAGTTCCTACTGAGTTACTCCCTATGGGAATGCGACCAGCACCAGCCGATGTAGTCCTTTCGGTGGCTCCAAAAACTTATCTTTTTCGGGTTAAACTTTCTGAACACGCTCTTAGCCGGAAGGACGTCTTCGTAGCTTCTCCTCCAGCGCCAACTCATCATGCGATATCGGCGGTAAGTAGCGTTCCTGAGGGTTTATCTTCACTGGGTTCTTATCAATCATTCGTTGGAACACCTCCATTGGTTGCGGTTTAACAGACACTAGCTGCTTCTCCTTATTCTCCAGCCTAAACACAACGTTCTCGCGAATTATCGTGAAGGCATCTTCGTCAAAGTACATTCCAAAGCAGTAGTCGACGAGTCCCTCATCACGGTATACATTGCTCAGCTGCATGAACGCAACTTTTGCTTACAGCCCAAGGTGTTTGATGAGCCTCTCAGTGAACTGCTATATCTTTTCCTGCCTGCTCATGTAGATTCGTTTGAGGCGGAAATGGCACTTCAGTTCGCTCTGACCTGGCCGACTGTAGACTGGAACTACGTTCTAAGGTTGAGGTGGGACGGTACTAGGAAGTGCGGTTAAGTGTCCTGGCGCGATGGTGGCTTTGGTACAGACTCGAACTGGGCGGGTTGCTCCTTGGGTGCTTCTATCTACATCGACGGTGAATCTAATTCCGAGTCGGACATGAAAATAGTTATGCAGGTGTTATAATGGAGCAATAATGCGTCAGAGTTGTCAGAGTATGTGGATCTGGCTCCAACGGACTGTTGCTTACAGGGAGTACTGATGATGTGACAGAGCTGAGGGAAGCGGATGTAAGTAAGCTGAGGCTAAAGACAATAAATGTTGGAGGAATGTTTGCCATAGCGACAAACACGGAGGGCTAAGTACTCGTTTGGGGTATGTTCGATAGGTAGCTGCTGGCAGTACCAAAGACCATTGGAGTCATACCCATAATCGACAGCGTCAATTGTGGGTGGGATCATTCGATAATGGTCGATAGTGGTGGCGGGATGTATGGGTTAGGGTGCAACAAATTCAACCAGCTAACATCTTCTAAGACCCGCCTGTACTATTCCGAACCTGCCAAACTGCTATAAGGAGTGAAGTTGGTAGCATGTGGCTTTCGACAGACATTCTACTCGACTGGCGATCAACGCATCTATGGAAGAGGCCAGAACAGATATGGGGAGTTGACAGTATAACCGTAACTGGACGCAGATGGTTGGGCCAAGATAGTGCATCATCAACAACCCATTCGAAAGATGGGATGTGGTAAAAGTTTCTTCGTATTTCTGGACTCCCAAAACAAACTGTATGGCTGCGGCAGCAATCAACCCACAGTATTCACAGGACTTTCTGAAAGAATTGAGAAAATCACTCTTGGGTACAATGATATTGCCGACTTTGCTGCCGGTTGGAAGCACCTTGCCGTATGCTTGCTGGATAATACACTTAAATGTTACGGTTCAAACACACTCGGACAGCTTGGTCATGACTAGACAACCGATTGCGTAAACTTACCAACAACAGAACCGATAACCTCGGTAAAGCTTGTTGCTGGAACTTAATTCACGTTCTGCAGCACAGCTCAGGGAGTATATTGCTGGGGCTGGAATGAGCACAACAACCTTTCATCGAGCAAGCAGCAAGTAATCGACAGGCCAATCCTCTTATCCAACCGTCAAGCCAAAGTATTGACCCACGGGGCAGTGACCTTCCTTCTTGAATAGTGAGACATCATAGACTATATCAGCTGATGCGGTTCTTTGCCAGCTCTCTTATGGACTCGTGTAGGTTGTGTTACTATGTAGTGTGCGGTTGGAACTAAATTAGTGTATGGTTACATGCTCGGTGATATAGTTGACAGCTGAACTTGAGGTTCGTGTTAGTGGGATTCTTGCCTCTAAGAACTACTTGATCCATTTTAGACAGAGCACCACTCGGGTTTTCTTGTTCAAGAAGTCCTTGAGCTTGAGTAATAGAACTTCGACATGTACAACCTCCAGCCGGTCGGCGACCATACCAGTCCTTTCAAGTAGTTTAATCAGGGTGTCCTACTTATTATTGGCCAAGGCGAGTCCATAGGCTTCCGCGAGATTGCCATCATTTAGACTGGCTTTGACCTTATCGTCGACATTGGATTCGATGGCAGCAGCAGATTCATTGTGGTCAGTGAGGTATAGTTTGACTCTGGAGTGATCGTATTAGGAGACGGTTGGTACTCTTGATGCAATCTTCTGACTTTCTCTCAGATTTTTCTCTTCAAGGCTCCCCAGCCTCAGCTCTACTTTTGAAACTCTTCCTTCGAGAGCAGTCAGCCTATCAAGAATCCTATCTTCTGACTCCACAACCTTTTCCAATACCTTCTTTAACTGCGAAGCTAGCCATCCCACAGTTGGCTAGTCGCGACTTTGATTGTGCTCTTCCCTCTGCTCCTCTTGAAACATACCTGCTGAGTTGTTGCTCGGTAGTTCAAGGATGTCTTCCAGTGCTTGGTGTTTGGGAATATCAAGTGGTTTCTTCCATTTGTTCATCCCTGAGGGTTAATGCGGCTTATTGCTCCCAAAGTCATAGTTGGAGAGGTGCAGTGAGTCTTTCGGACTGATGGTACGTTCGTGCTCCACATAGGAGACCGGGATCATGTTGGTGAGCTGCTCCAAAGAATCGTTGTCAGGGTGTCTCATGTAGTTGTTCACAGTGGGTTCGTGCTTCGCTGGTTCTACTTGTGGTTCCTCTGCTCTTGAGTATTCCTCATGGAAAGTAAACTTTTTGGCGAGTGACGTACCGTTGTCTTTTAAAGGTTGCTGCTGTTGGGGCAGGTTTTATTGCTTGTTGGTGAGGATCACATCGGCCTGCTTCGCGTTCTTAAAGAACGACTCGTTCTTAAGTACTCTTGTGTTTGAGCTGGTTGATTTGGAGGGTGGCCTGGTAGATACTACTGCATTGCTATTGACCTTCGGTACTGGGTCCTGCTTGCTGATGGTCTTCGAGGTCCGTGTTGGAGTTCTCTTTGGTGATGCATTCTCCATAAACCTTGGACTTTCGTTAGCTCCACCGAACTCCTTTATCACATTCAGGCAATTTGTAGCAGCATCTCTTACGTTCTTGATCTTGTCGTACTTGGCCTACTCGACTGCTCGGAGCAGCTATCGATTCCCATCGAGTCCTTTGAGCACGATAATGGTGTAGTAAATATCGATGGTTACTCTCCTCACGTTCCAATCATCGTCCTTGATGAGCGTGATCATCACCGGAATGATTTTCTACTTACTTGAGAATTCCTCTTCGAGTGCTAGCATGAGACTGAGCATGGCCTCCAATAATTGCTGTTTCTGTTTCGTCAAAGTGAGCTTCTCCAGAATCAAATCCACGAGGAAGTCCTCAAAGTAGGTTACCATGGTTCGACTTAGAGCCCTTACCAGCCCTCCAAGACACAGTCCCATACTCACGTAGTTCGTGAGCTGAACAATGTGCTTTAGCATCATCTCTGAGCAGCGTATTTGTTGGTCGTAATCGAACTCCCTGAACAGTTGAGCCAGTGTTGTCACTGCTTCGGCAACTTCAACTCCAAATTGTGCCTTCTTGAACAGACTCGCTAGCATTCTCTCGAAGTTATCGAACACGGCTGGGCCATAGACCTCGCATAGTGATCCGTACACCTAGCTGGCTTGCACTCTCTACCTTCACGTACTCCTTGCGTGCCTTATCTGTAACGTTCTCAGTGCTGTCCAGCAGCTGATACATATTTGAAATGCTCTGTAGCTCGAACTCCTGCAACAGCTCTCGGATCTGTTGATGCGCCGTTTGGATGGTTGCATTGTCCCTGCGGTGAATGCTAAGGGTACTTGAGTTTGGAGAGGAGGCTCAGGAAACGCTGTGGGAAGGTTCCCTGAGCATTATTCTTTTTCTTCATCGTAGTTTATACTATGGAGGCGGCGGCTAGAGCAGTGCTGCTAGTCTATGGGTGTCCAGGCAGTGGAAAAACTACCTTCAGTAAGCAGCTAGCAATGCAATTGGGGAAAGATGTGTTGCTAGTGAGTGGGGATGAGGTGGAGAGTATACTAGCCTCGTCAGATATCGAATCCATGCAACAAAAGCTGAGCAGCTACCAATAAGCGAAGGAGGACACCGGCCGGAGACCATTGAACATTAGTGAGATCCTCAATTGCAGTGGGCTCAGAAATTCCTAATTCAACCCAGAAATTTGGAAGGCAAGCCGGCAATTTGTTAAAGACAATATAGGCAAGTTGACTTCGATTGCTCACACCACGATCCTGGAGGACGACTTTCTACTTGGGTCGACCCGGAAATACTTTCGAAATTTTTGCGCAAAGCAAGGGTTTGAGTTCACTGAGGTATATATGGACAGCATGCTTGAACAATGCATTGAGTTTAACAAGCAGAGGCCTAACAGACTATCGGAGCATGTTATTCGGGACAAACACTCCAAATTGGAAATCAGTGGGCTCCGCATTAAGCCATAATAGCGAGCATATCCCTCAACCTTCCAGAAGATATTTGCGAGTCTCGCAGTTCCACCCACTCATTAAGAGGAACACAGCTAGCCAGTCAACTACGCGAGAGAGTTAGAGCTCACCGATATTGAAATACGCCGCCAAATATCAACTCTAATGAAATCTCCATAGCTCCTTGCCGAAGCGTTCGGCAGGCATCCTCCACCGATGAAACAAGCAAGTCAACTAATATCCACCTTCAAACGCAGCTATCATCTAAAGTAAGGCTCAGCGAACTTCCTCCCAGCGTTGAAGTAATGGTTGACCAGTTCCAATCAACCATTACAGTGACATGTCCCCGTTTATTAACTCTATATCAATCGTAAATGGGCAAGAAGAAGAAGGGATTCTTTCGCTTGGAACTTGCCTACCTCACAGACAACATTGAATGCGAATTCGAGCTACGCTACGATAATCCAGAAGGCTATCTGCTGTACTGGCTGTTGCTTGACTGTCAAGAGGCGTTTCTCAGTCGCAACCATATTCACTGCGAGGTCAGTATGACCTACCTCGCGACCAATGGCTAGCAATGCCTCATCAACGAGTAGTTTCGGCTAGCTTACACTGATATCGAAAATGAGTACGGAGGAGTGTTCTTTGTGACACTCCGACCACAAGTATTCTACCTCCATCGCAGATTGGACTTCATCGAGGATAGGCTTGGACAAATCCAGTCGTGGCTCAGCGAGATGAAAGAGCAACACAACCCTGGTCGGGAGTCTCAAGCAATTGAGTTCATCCTAAACACTCAGAAGGGTTTTATGGATACCATCATCGACCAGTTCAGCAACGAGACCGTAGTAGACTTCGGTTTGGTGTTCTGTGAACCGCTTACGGTACAAGACGACAGCAAGCCACGACTGGTAACGACCCAGTCATCCAAGTTTCCAGCCGAGATTCGCAAACTCAAGGAAATTCTGAAAGTACCGCCAGAGAGATGTAGAGAAGCTACCAAAATCAGTTCTACGTAAAGGCTTGCGTAGGAACGAGGGAGACTATGAGGGAGATACTGCAAATGTGCCCGAAGGTGCTGATGATGTACTGTGCGAGCGCACCAGCGCCAACCGATGGGGAAACAGAAGGACAAGCCTATTTTATGTTCGAGTCGCAGGTGAAGCTAGGAGATGAGGACCGTATATATCCCGAAGACATTTACGATTTCCTGGATTCGTACGAGAGCAACGAAAAGCCAAGAGTTATGGTACTGTGTTCACGCGGTGCTGATGAACTGAGCAAAACCCTTATTGAAGTTGGCGTCACCTACGTTGTCGTGCTCAGGTGCTATGACATGACGGAAGATGTGACGGCTTAGAAGTTCCTCGAAACATTCTTCCTGAAGATGCTGAGCAGCTAAACAGTGGATAAGTCATTCAAAGATGCGAAAGAGTCCACCATCCGGGAAAAGGCAAGCAGGGTGCTCAGTCCAACCATCTGTTGTTGCTTCCACGCTCACAAGCCTAACTGTCGCATGAACGAAATGGCGAGGAGTGTCGGGGTAATGCGCGTACCAGCTTTCTAACCTAGGTCCATGAGCTGTACCACGTTCCAGTGTGCGATTGTATCCGCAAGCTCGATGGTTTCCACAAGATCAACTGCAAGTGGGTGCAGGGAGCACTGTTCAACCTCAATGCACAGTTCAGAATTCAGTAGGGTTAGCTTGTGCTGTATCCACCCAACTATGATGTTGAAAGGATGCTGGGAAACCAAACAGAGTTGATGCTATGTTGCTGCGCCTTGCATCCTTCAGAGATTCCTCACGAAGAGTAACCTCGTTTCCTATTGTAGTCTGAAGTTCGAGATGTACAAGCACCCCGACAACAAAGAATAGAGCAGTCTGTACACCAAGGAGGAGTGCGACCCGGAGTGCGATATCGATATCATCGACCTCACTGAGCTGGCAATGGTCAAGTAAGGCCATCGAATCGAGCGGATCTACGGTCGAAACGATTTTATCGTGAGACTAACCGATTAGTTCCGGGATGCCAGTAGCTCGGTTATAATTCTATACGGACCCGTGGGCTCGGGTAGAACTAGCGCTATCAGCAAAAGTATAGCCTACATGTCCGAACGGGGTCTGCTGCAGTCTGAAATCCTCTACCTGAATTTGAGCAACTGCACCAAACGAGTCGACTTTGAATTCAAGTTCTGCCAGAAAGCCAAGCTTGATCGCAGCTGCGATGAACCGTCGATAAGTACGATCTACTCAGATAAGAGGCTAGTGCTGGTATTGGACAATTGTGACGGTTTTATCGAGAACAGCTACGACGAGTTCCTGGAGCAAATGAAAGAGCTACTGGCAAGACTGAACAAGCCGAAGATAGTGCTGGTGGTGACCGATCGCACCGAAAAGAACTTTTCGAATTTTCTGCTGGGTGAAAAGCGTCTGAGTTTCCCACCGCTTGAGGTACTGCCAGCCATCGACATGCTGCTGAGTCAGTGCAAGTGGTGGATACCGCTGAAATAGGTGAACTTTAAAGAGCTGCAGGAGATAATGTCCGATGAGATGTTGAGATACCCCAAAACAATTTTGGACATTCTACAGTTCATGAAAGACAGTACTGGCAAGACTGGTAAGTTCAACTTCAACAAACTACGCACCCAAACAGAAAATCTCAAACTGTCCCTGACCAACAGTGAAAATTTCCTCGAACAAAACCTGAAGTAACTGTCGCAGACTCCTGAAATTTACAAACTGTTCCTGTTTGTCGCGCAGTTCCAGAATGGACTGTCTGAGCATGACTTTGCTATCATGAGTAACTCCAGAGGAGACAAATTTTCGTTTGTGCCAGCTGATTGGCGGCAGCTGTTGAGTAAATTGTTGGCAGTGGGAAGGCCCTCCACAGCCAGTGATCTTGAAGTAGGGGAAAGCTACTACTGTCTCATCTAAAAACTATCGTCGAGCTGCAGGAAGGTTCGAGTCAAGAAGTACATTCTGGACTATCTGCTGAAGAACCCACCGCAGTAACTACCTGAAATGCTCTTCAAGGCAGTTGCATACTTATCTAACTTCTCGACAGTGCTGCTGCGACTCTACAGATAACGTCATTATAGTCATTAGCGAATGCTGGAACACTCCAACTTCTCCCGCTGCGGCTTTTTCCAGTACGAGAAGAATATCCGTTACGCCGAATACTTCGATCCGCAGGACTACTACCCAGAGAAGTCTCAAGATATGACCCGCAGTATCATCGGTGGTAGGTAACTGGACAAGTAGATTGCCAACATCTTCAGCAGCAACAAGGCTCTGGAGGATACCGAGCCCTACAAATCAATTCTGATGCATCAGGAGAACTTCATAGCCCTCTACCACAAGGACTTCACAGATTACTACACTGGACTGTCACCCGAACGCAAGAAGGTGTTCAAGTACTATTACCAGAACATCCTGCTAAATGTGCCTACGTTGGTGCATCTCATCGAAAGTCACGTCAGCCGAAGCTTCCTGCTGTACTGCATTGAGGAGAGCAAGAAGAAGGTTGCGAGTTTGGAACCAGACTACGAATCGTTCAGCAATAACATTCTCATGATCAAGCTGGTGCTCATGCGATTCGATTTTGACTACGATAGGAACGCCAACTACACTATCGACTCATTCAGGATGTGCAGCTACCAGCTCACGAATAGGTCTAAGTTATGGCCACCCAACTGCGAGGTCGTTGCAATGGTCAAGCTGGAGATACTCAATATCGAAGTGTTCATGAAGATCAAGAATTTTCCTAGTGTAGTCAGGACCGATGACGTTGCTGACCTGGTGCATTCCATTCAGCAGTTCACAACGGAGATTGATAGGTATCGAAATCCAGCCAAAATGCGGCTTGACGATGAAGAATAGGCGCAGTTCCGCGACCTTACGGGTCTAGACCTGCTCTGGGCGAAGTTTCACTGTCACATCATCAACTTCTATTTCAGGCAAATCATGAAATCCAAGTTCGCCGGACCGTTTGTCGAGTAGTATCCGCCTCACCGCATTCTTGAGGAACTGCTAGAGGCTTGTGAAATCTTTCGTAGGGAAGACCTGTCGTATTTGGAAGTAGAGACACTTATCCTTATCGCTAGTCTACGACTCAAATTTCTGGAGAGATAGCCTCGTAGTGGCTCCCACAAGAACGTCAACGACTATCTGTCGATCTTTCGTGATGTGATCAAACCGTGTCGGCAGGTAATGGAGAGCAGTCGTATAAACAACAAGTAGAAAGATGGTGAGTTAGCTAACTTATCTGGTATCATCAACGAGCGAATTTGGAAAGCGACGAAGAGCGTGATAGTGCTGATGCGAGCAGCCCCGATTCTCACTGCTGAGGGCGAACGTATTTTGATAAACGGTATTCGGCGCAGCAGCAACCTGAAGAACATGATGGAGCAAGCTATTATCAAGAAGCTTGCTGAGTAGAAGGTGGAGCGCTAAATATTTGTGAGATTCGAACATCTAACGCTAATGGTACCAATACCCATTAATTGAGAATTTCAAGCAGATAATCAACTCAGGCTGCTCCATTCTGCTGATGAACTTCAACATCACGGAAGGCAACAACCGGGAGCTGCAGATACAGTTCGAGGGGGAGTGGCAACCCACCCAATAAATTGTCACAGCCAAGGACCTGTTCCAACAGATCACTCTCAGCACTGTAGAGCTGCTTGTACTCATCGGTGAGAAGTGCAGTAGGTTGGCGGAGAGCATTGAGCGTGAATTCCCATAGGCTGCGCTCATCATAACACTGGACTACTCACCCGTGCAGCACTTCATGGCAAGGAAAGGATACCCCAACGATAAGGGCTTCTTGTCCGGGTATTACGAATACAGCATCAAAACCCTGCAGAAGTACAGTATCATCCCATTCAGAATCATTGCTGCAGAGTTCTTCCGACTACTGAGTTAGAAAATTTTGAGTTCCCCCATCCCCGTGCGCAACAAGGAAATGTAGTTCATTTACAACAGCTCACGGGAGGGTTCGCTCATCTATGCCTTCGGTTTCACCCGCTAAATCGCCAATAGGGAGGACTTCGACAGCATCGTTCAGTTCAGAATTCACAATCTCCGAAGAAAGAATTTTGAGCTGTATTTCTAGCCAGGACAGTACCACAACGTGTCCACCCACAAGAACGAACTACACAATATCAAGAAGTCATCCAGCAATTTTGTCGGGCGCTAGAGCCTGATCGTCGAGGTAATGCACGAACTGCAAAAGACTGCGCTGCGTAACAGTAGCTGCCTCATCAACATTCACGGTGTTAGGTCATGCGGTAGATCCATGTTTTTAGACCAGCTGGCCAGAGTGCTGCTTGAGCGTGGAGAGTACAAGAACGGAATCTACATCATCAATGCTATTGAAGTGGAGACTATGCACAAAGGAGACATCTACGAGTACCTGTAAAAACGTAAGCATGAGATCTTCGCACCTGAGTACCTGCAGGATAAGAACATCGATGGCAGCCACATCCTGCTATTCATCGACGACTTTCACATTCTCAATGAGAAGAGGAACTTACTGTCCAGGTTCCTGCAGACCATCAATGATACTGGCGTCAACCTCATCATCAGCAGCAGGGATCCACTGCCCAATGGAAGCATCCCTGAACTGGCTACCCGCTAGCTACAGAACTACGAACTTAAGAAGATGACGATGGAGGAAGCAGCAGAGCTTAGCTATACCTTCATCCCACTCTACGACTTTAACGTGTATGGCGCAAAGTTCTTGGAGCACTTCAATAAACTGCGGGATAAGTACAGTGATAGTATTCTGCCAAAGATTCTAATCACAGAATACCGAAGGCTCGAAAAGCAAGCAATCCGTGAGTTCTATAAGGAGCCAGATCGCTACCGCAGCTATGCCGAATACCTCGACTTCTTCTATGAAGGTGTGAAACCCAAGAAGTACAAACGATCGATGCGCAATAACGATAGCAACGAGCCTCCGAGCGGATCCCTCAAGAATGTCAAGAAGCACTCCAATATCTAGTCCACACCCAAACAGTTCAACGACGGTCGGCCGCTGCTGCCTTCCCTTGCTAAGGCCGAGAGCTGCTTCGAAATGGTCGAATATGAGAACCCCAAGTGAAAAATATCAGAATATTGGGCACTGCTCCTGCCGCACTTTCTCCTATCGAACAACCTCGTAGTTCCGTGTGAAGTTTGTCGTGAAGGTAGAAAGTACCGGGCTGTGGTCGCTGCCCTTGACGGTTTGGTCGGAGGTATACTCCAACTGTTTGGTTTCCTTGCCCTTCGAATTATAGAATATCCTGTCGGTCCAGCCTGGCACACGTTTGGGATTGTAGCCTTCTCCATTGATATTGAGCTTGTATGTTGGTGGGAACGAGAGTTCACCTTCCTGGTATTCCTTGAGGAAGTCCATGAGGATAACCTGCTGCTTTAGCTGGTCATACTGAATGTATTGACATAGGTTGATGAGACTATTGAACTGGCTTGCCTCCGTCTTTGTGAGGTTCATGCGGTAGTTCAGGTCACCAAATACGAACACCTCGTCACTGTGCTCATTGGGCACCAGCTCGCGAATGATGCGCATCAGATGCTTATTTCTATCGTTAATGTTCTCTTGGTGGGCATGTAGGTGAGTGCATACAAAACTAAAAGTCTTGAGGCCCAACGCAAAGCTAAGTCCTAGACTAAGATAGATCGTTACTAACTGCGCCTTTATTGCCGGTCATTCCGTTCAACCCAGACTTTATTTGATCCTTCGACAGGATAGTCAGCTGCCTCCACAGACTTTTCTTGAGGAAAGCAACAAGATGAATACCGTTCAGTGTCTCACTGTCGATCATATAGTGGGTGCTTTCCAGATGCTCACTTAGCATCATTTCCCATACGCTTTTACTTGAACAGCACAACGACATCAGTTGGGAACGTTGGCACTACTGGGTACCTACGACGATTAGTTCGTTGGTGCTACGCGATGGACTAATTAGCGAATCCAGCACAGCCTCCTTGGGAAGGGTGCCCATCATATTCCAAGTGATAACGAGCAGCGACAGGGTGTGTTGGTCTTCCGAGTCAGAGGCTGTGGTTGGTCGATTGGCGTTGTCATCGGTCACTAACATTCGAACGCTGTCGTATAGATGCACTTTGGAAGTGGGGACTGGAATGCGGCTCTCGGTAGGCGACTGCTTAATTGTGGAATCCTTCATCTCTCCCAGCGATGACGCGTTATCTTCTGATTATATTCTGCCGGGAGCAAATATCGCAGTCAATAATAAGTCCAGTGTGTTAGAACATCGGCGAGGGCAATGCGTATTTGATTTGAATTTGAAGATGAGTTCGGCAACCCCATCGGAGGGCGCTGTCTATGGAGAACGGTAAAGAGGGGTGCTTGAGAGGGTGAAGTGCAACGGCATCTACTGGAAGATGCGCCAGGCAGTGCTTGAGGGTATTCAGAGGAAAGGTGACCAGCCAAAGCGAGGTAATCCGACTGAGATCCATACTGTATTAGACGCAATCAGGGAACAGAAAGAGGAGTATGCGACACTGATGCAAGCAATCCACTGGTACGCTGGGAAGCACCCAACCCAGGAACAGCAGCGAGAACCATCAGCGATCATGGCGATCCAGCTGAGATGGGATGCAGTTCTGAAAGACAATCTGGAGCGACAGGAGGACAGCCTCTTCACCTGGAAGACGCTGTTCAGTCTACTCGAGACGCTGAAGGAAGATAGGTTCATCGACATCAAGGTAGACAGACACGAGTGCATCAATCGAGTGAGACAGCTCCTCGAGTCGGACCAAACAGGCTTTCCTGAGGACTCTACTGAGAATGAAAGGCGTAGCATGGACCGATGCAAGAAGCTCGTCGATAGTACGGGTGAGGAATGGAAAGTCGCCGCCGATATTGCACATGTCTGCAGAAAGGGTGTCCCCAACTGCTATCGGTCAGAGCTGTACAGCACGTACTTCCGCATAACAACCACAAACAACGACGAACTGTTTCGAGAGCGACTGGCCAAACCAGTAAGCGACAGCACCGACGTCGAACTTGAAGACTGGGTGCAGGATAGTATTGAGAAGGTCCTTGAAGACGAGGCCTACTTTCTGTTCAAGGAAGGTCTTATCTGCACGGTTGAGACTTTCGTGTTCGATGATACTGTTGCGAAGTGTTCGACAGTACCACCGACAACCCTAAAGATCGCTCGTGGCAGAACTCTGTGGAACATTCCGTTCAAGTCACTGGGTTGCTTGATAGCACCTTTCTTCTACTGCTCGACCGACAATCAGACAGTTTACTGGCTGTTCAGGGAGATGTACACCAGGAACTTCATCAAACTTTCCGCCTTATCTTGCGACGAACACTCCATCATTTACTTGTGTGCGCTCTTCGAAGAGCTCCTTAGAAGGCACCTCAAAGACGTACATCTTCATCTGTTGGAACTAGGCACTTCGGGATTGCGAATAGCCTTCAAATGGATATTCCATTCCTTCGTCGGCTTCATTAATGTCCAGCAGGTCTTTCAACTGTTCGACCGTATGATCGGCTTTGGAAATAATCAGATACTCGTTTTCCTCGCTCTGGGAGTATTCACCTTAAAGGAGGAAGAGATTCTGGAGTGCGATAACCTCGAGCAGCTGGAACAGTCTCTCGCCGATCTGCGCGAACTCAACTTCGTCGAAACTCTGAGACTGTTCCTCGCCAAGGCCGCCGTGCCAAACTGATCTTCGCTACTAATCTTTATGTTCAGTAGATCGAACCCGACGAACTTATAATTAAATTGGTGGCATGAGCGCTCCGAATAGACCTCAATCAATGAACTTCTCAAGTACGGGTCCATCAGCTGGACAACATCCTCTGAACTATTCGGTGTTGCCGTCGTCGAAGTCTGTATCAGGACAGGTTCCAAGGAGAATGTCGGGAGGTTCAAGGTCGAGCGTCAGGAGTGTCAACCGTGGCAGTGTGTCAGGTATTCACGCACAACGTTTTACAGGGACAGCAGTACCGAACTATAACAACTCAGCTGCAAACCATCGTTTAGGAGAGAGAGTCTAACAATCAAAGCGATGGGAAGACAGTTGTATGCTATCGAATTAGTGGCGACTCTTTCAATCCCTCTGAGCTGAACGCCATCCTCGGTGAGCCTCCGCAGTTAGTAAGAAGCAACTTTTCCGAAGTACCGGTTGTGAGAATAGAATCCGTAGTGAGAATGGGCGTCGCCTAAACACAGCCACCAATAGAATCACAGGGAGCAAAGCTTGATAACAACAGACCTTTGTAGATGAGCTCAAGCAACAACCCGCTTGTCAATACCCACGACAGTCTACAATTCACCAAGAAATCAATACCCGAGATGGAAGTACCCCCACAGCAAGACTTCCAACCGCCGAAGAAGCCACAGTTTGTGATCCCTTAGTTCCAGCCTGATTCTCCAATACGCCAAAGTGGCTGCTGCTCATGCTGGTAGACTACTGCTCGAACCTCAATCCGAACACAAACAATGCAGCCAATCCCAATCGAGTTGACTGGCTTACCGCCACGACATCCTTGACATTTGGGAAATAAAACTTTTTCGCTTCCTTGTTGATTGGCCGGTGTTCAGTTTAATTAAATATCAATGAGCAACAGCGACAGCACCACTTCGAGCCCAGCGGCTCCGGCCACTCCAACCTCCGTCAAGAAGACCTACGAGGAAGCGACCTCTACACTGGTACGATTCCACTGCAGTTCTTTTTGAATTCTCCTAATAACAACTTTAGGCCTAAACTGTCTGGCGTACTCTATGCCTGGTGCTGGTGCTGTTTGGTGGGTGGATTATGCATCGTGTGTATCTCTTCCAGACATCTGCTGACTTCGGCGCAAGCTGCAAGGGCCGACCCGCTGACCTGCTGCCTGGAATCATCTTCGCAGTCCTCTTCTACGTACCTTTCGGCAATTCCAAAGCGGCTTGAAGACTATATCCAGGGTAAGTTCTCACCATGGATTGCCAACGACTTCCTCCGACTCGACCGCTACACCAATTTGTAAACTCGTGAACGTAGAATTCGTCAACTTTCTACTTGGGTGCTCACCTTCTTCTACTATCTGTTCTCGTCGCTGTTCGCTTATCTCCTGCTCAGGGGCACCAGCGCTCTACCGACTTGGATGGGCGGCAACGGCCTCTGCATCAACCTCTACGCCAATACTCCATATCTCACCGAAGATAACCTACCCATGAAAATTTTCTATATAGCTTCCTTTGGCAAGCATCTCAACCACTTCGTTACCCACACCTTCATCAAGCCACAGAATAAGTACTACGAGTATGTCCTGCATCACGGTGTGTCCACTTTCCTCATCGCCTTCTCCTACCTGATGAACCAGTGGGTGGCTGGGCTGATGATTCTGTTGACCCACGACTTCAGCGATACTGTGCTGGTCATGCGCAGGTTCTACGCGGTAATATCATCGACAACTCAGGACTATAGGTACCGCAAGCCCTACGTCGTAACCTTCCTCAGCGCACTGGTGATCCTCACCTGGCTGATGTTCCGAGTCACCGTGTTCAATGCCTGCTGCCTCTACCCCATCACCGAACTGTTTTGGCCGATCGTAGCTAAATTTACTCCGACTCAACTGTAAGAAGTTGCTAATATAGGGAGGTGGTGCTACCGCCATACCTGTTCATGATCGCGCTTATGAGCGTGCTCGACCTCCTGAATATTTACTGGGCGTACCACATTTACAAGGTTGCTGTGGAGCCCAGCAACCGCCCAACACCCGGCGATCGACTAAAGAGCTCAGCTGAGTGACGGTGCGTGCTTCTATCTGAGGCAATATTATTCTTTGATTGTCCAAGCTTAAATGTTGGTTGGAGGCCAAGAACAATACGATTGAGAGAGTAGCAGAGACCAGCATTGAGGGTGGTAGTAGGCTTTCTCTTTTAATCGCTCAGACCGATGGTTTCAAGCAAGGCTGAATTAATAGTCTTTAGTTGAAACTCTGTTTGAAAATTTGTACAACTGCGGCAACCACTTATGCCGAACATGACCATAGTGGATCGACAGTCTCGCCAGCGGTTATTACGGAGATTCACCGGTTGTTTATTATTGCCGATTTAAAACAGCTTATGCGCAACCAGTCCACTGCTGATTAATACATCCTCCTTCAAGTCCTTCAACGAAACTTCCTGGTACTGCTTCCGGATGTTTACTCGAAGAAGCTTACGCGCTTCTGTGTTTGGCTGTCCGTTGCAAAATAACTTTGAACTCGAGCTTCATTTTGGTAACGGCGTCCAACCAACCGATCGGTCGACGCTTAAACTATCGCCTTGGGGTGTAGTCTTAATTTTTATTTGCTGTCGCAGCTAGTTTTATGTGCTTGTACACAGTCAACTCCCAATAATCATAAACATGTGGCGATTTGCGCTAGCGCTGCTGCTCTCGGCTGCAGTGCTCGGACAGACTACCATCAACGTACCTAATGGGATGTCCACCGGCAAAGCTAAATGTTCATTCTCACACAATATTTCTTTCAGTGAGCCCGTGACGAGCACCTCTATTACCGTCAGCAACACAACTGTGTTCTATGGGTTTGTGATGCTGGACGGGATGACTACTAACAGCACAACCATAACTCTCACAAAGAACTACACAAGCATCAGCATCTGCTCATTCACTACCAATTCAGCTGGGTCATACTCGTTCAGCGTAACAACAACTAACAGCAGCATCAACGAGAACACATTCAACCTGGATGTTCGAGATATGAAGACGCTGACCTTTGTGACCACTACGACTACTGTTCGGAAGAGTGGGTGTGCTGTTATCCAGACTGCCAGTCTCACTAGTAGTGTCGACAACTTAATTGCGCTTATAGGGCTTAGTGGCACTTCTTCAGTCTTCATTCCAACCGGAAACAGTTTAACGTACACGGGTTCGACCACCTCTTTAAGCTACCAGCTCTGTGCATACGATAATGCAACACTTAACCAAGTGATTAATGTTCCGATTACACTGTCAGGCAACAGCTCAACCGAGGTCACCACCAATACCAACCAGCTTTCCATTTTAATCGGAGATTACCCAACTCCGAGCATCACGGTTAGTTCAACCCTGACTCCAGACCCAACAGCTCAGCAGTATGTGAACATCAGCGTAACATCAAACATCGGTGGCTACTTCTTGTACTACATCCAGGAGCTAACTACTTCAGGCACAGTAACAAACAAAACTCTGTCCGAGATCACGACGGCTCTGACCACTGGCCGGACCATCATTCAAAGCCAGAGCGACTATCTTACGTACCTCTACAATTCT